>ULWW01068968.1_pt1 | contig 15409 bp, 15 predicted proteins | sample 1960741 | NCBI WGS metagenome assembly ULWW01 (sample SAMEA4835823, study PRJEB28245) | human gut metagenome | biome: gut microbiome; material: fecal sample | place: Denmark | collected 2008
AATCGACGCATGAGGGGAACTGGCTACATTTTACTATCCTAAATGGTGGGGTTATGTCGCAGGATTATTATGCTTAGTAGTTGCAGTAATCTATTTTGTATATATCCCATATAAAGTGTATCCAGGTCAGACACTTGCTAAGAAGATTATGAAGCTTAAGATTGTCAGATTAGACTGGCAGCCACTAGATATCAAAACACTTGTATTAAGAAATATTGTTGGCTTATTACTTATTGAAAGTGTATCTATGATTGTGAGTCGTTATTTAAGACAGATGTTGACTCTTGCGACAGGGATCTATTTTGAATATTACTTAACAGCCATTGGTGCAATACTAACTATTATCTCAGGTGTGATGGTCTATAATACAGGCTCTAGAAGAGCTATTCATGACTATATTGCGAAAACAACAGTAGTAGGTATAGAGGAAGAAGCACCTGTACCTAAGAATAGAAAAGAAAGACGTAAGAAAAGAAATAAACACGCATAAGACTCAAGATGGGCAAAAATGCTCATCTTTTTTTACGCGATTTTTACATCCGCTCTAATAGAAAGGAGATTCGTAGGGTGGGTATTGCTATCACGTTTACGTGATAGCGTATCCTCAAGATACGAGGATGTAAAAGTGTTTAAAAAGATTGAAGAAGTGAGTAAGTTATCAGGAGTCAGTAAGCGTACATTACAATATTATGATGATGAAGGTATATTACCTGTTAAGCGCTCAAAGAATAATTATAGACTCTATGATGATGAGACAATGGAAAGACTATGGAAAATCTTATGGTACAAGGAAATGGGGTTAGATTTAAAGGAAATAAAACTGATTCTAGAAGGAATGAAGCAGGAAACTGTAATAGAAGAGAAAGTAAATAAAATCAATTATACGATTAGAGTTTTAGAGGAACAAAAGAAAGTGATAGAATATATACAGAGATATTCTATTCCAGTAAAGAGTGAAGAGAATAATAAGACATTTAAAGATCAAATCAAACAAATAAGAAAAGAAAAAGGTATGTAGGAGGGAAGAATTTATGAAAATCAATGAATTGGTTCATGATGTAAAAGATGGTATTGATGATGCTAAACTAAAAGTAGTGGATGTTGTTGATAAGGCTGAGTTAGATAAGCATGCTAAGGAACTGGGTGATGCTGCAGTAGGTGCAGCTCAGAGTCTTGCAGAAGTCATTAATAACGGGAAAAATAATTGGAATCTAAAGAGACTTAAACCAATATTCTTAAATGACTTAAATGGAATGCAATGTTCAAGACTTGTAAGAATTGTGGAAAGAGAAAAGAAGTTTGATATTGCTGTATGTGAAGGTTCTATTGGTTATTGGGATACATGTAAAGGTGAAAGATGGATTAATATATTTAAAGATTCCGTCAGCAAATTCGGATTAGACTTCTATCCTAATGATGAAGTGAATTTCTATTATGTAGATCCTACTAATAAGGATAGTTATATTGTGTTAGATGAGTATTTTGATCGTTTGAAGCAAGTACGTGTGAGTGAATTACAGAAGATTGCTCAGGATTTAGGTGCTAAATACTTTAGAGTTACATATATGAAAGAAAGAACAACTTTAAGTAAGAAGAGTGCTAATGGAAAAGGATCTGTTCATAAAAAGGGGAATGGTTCAGTACAATTGAATGCGACAGAGAAGAAGTATGATAGAATGGATATTGTAGCTGAAATGAGTTTCCCTGGACATGAACCAGTCATGCCTCGTGTAAGATATTTGAAACGTGATCCTAATATACTGAATTTAATTGAGATGCGTATGGATCCTAAAGGACCTGTTAATCATCAGACGTTAAATATTAAATTAAGTAGTTCATCAGGATTAAAGGAAACTGATGCAGTGAAGGTAGATATGATATTGAAAAGCTTGAAGATGGCTGGTAATACAACAGTATCAAGTGAAGTGCAAAATGAAGCAAAAAGCATTTTAGAATATGAAATAAATTTCTAATAGTAAAGGACCAGGAATGATTTCCAGGTCCTTTACTAAATGTTATAGCAATGTTTATTGGTTAAACATTTGATGTTATTATTGAAAGAATTGATTAACTAAAGTATGATAAAAGTGTTCTAAATGACGTAAGAACACTTTTATCTATACTTTTTGCCACGCTACTGATAAATACTAGGAATAATTGAGGTTTTGTGGGAGATTTTAAGGCTATGGTTGCAAGAAATAGTTTTGCCACGCATTTAGGTTATTTTAGCTAGTGTTTATCAGGGTTTTGTAGGTAAGGATTCATAATAGTTAACCCCTGTTGGGGACGGAAACATTCATAATCAATTTTGAAGACTTTTCCATACTATTCATAATAGTTAACCCCTGTTGGGGACGGAAACCTTCATCAGTTGTCTTTACTGCATTGTTAACTTTATTCATAATAGTTAACCCCTGTTGGGGACGGAAACTTTTGCTTCTTCAATTCTTCTTTCTACTTTTTCCTTTCCAATTCATAATAGTTAACCCCTGTTGGGGACGGAAACTCCTTAAACTTTTCTGCATTAATCATTTTCTTTTTCCTATTCATAATAGTTAACCCCTGTTGGGGACGGAAACTAAAATCATCATTAATCTTTAGAATCATGGTTTTATATTCATAATAGTTAACCCCTGTTGGGGACGGAAACCAATTTTACACATTTCTTTTTGAGTTACTTTTTTAAATTCATAATAGTTAACCCCTGTTGGGGACGGAAACGTTTTATACGATTAAATTTAGCACATTTAGACGTATTACATTCATAATAGTTAACCCCTGTTGGGGACGGAAACTAAAAAATAGATTCTAGCGTTCATCACCTCCCAAAATTCATAATAGTTAACCCCTGTTGGGGACGGAAACAATATCTTCACAACTTCTATAGTTATATTTTCCAAATTATTCATAATAGTTAACCCCTGTTGGGGACGGAAACATTTTCTTCTGGCTTTCTGTCAGTCCGTCAATTCGATTCATAATAGTTAACCCCTGTTGGGGACGGAAACTCCTTTTGGCTTAAAACGATGTTGTGTCTTATAGTTCATTCATAATAGTTAACTCCTGTTGGGGACGGAAACCAAAACCATAGATTTTCATATCAACATTATATTTTATTCATAATAGTTAACCCCTGTTAGGGACGGAAACAAGAAATCTTCTCTGTTTGATAGATTATAAGTTCTTTCTAAATTCATAATAGGTAACCCCTGTTGGGGACGGAAACGGTTCTTCGTCTTCCCACTTTACAAATTGGAATAAATCGTTAAAATTCATAATAATTAACCCCTTTAGGGGACAGAAACGAATCTCTATATACTTCATCATAATCCATCATATACAGATTTATAACAGTTAACCCCTTTAGGGGACACACGAAAACATCCCCTAGAGGATGTTTTTTTAACAATCTGATAATGTTCAATAACTCATGAAGTACTTAAATATCTCATTTTATTGTTGTAGGTTATGCATAGTTTTTTAATTCTTCTCTAATTGTTTCTTTATTCCATACTTTATCTGATATTCCAATCAACTCTTTTACTATGATGTAAAGAAGTAATTTATTAATTGTTTTTACTAAATTTTAAATAACTATTTAAAAACGAAACAAAATACTATATAATGAACTATTCGATAAAATATTCATCTCATTTAAACAATGAAAGTTACAATTATCGGATGGTGGATGAAAGGAAACAATAAATATTATGTTATAATATGGTAAGCGCATACATTGTTGAGGAGGGCACCTAATGTATAAGAAACTAAAAATAGAACTGGCTACAGACAAAATAGACTTTAGAAAATCTTCTTGTTTTCAAGGAGCACTATTTGAATTAATGGATACAGACTATGTATCTATTCTTCATCAACAGAACAGACATCCTTATAGCCAGTATGTTTATAAAGACAAAGACAAAGTATATTGGACAATATGCACATGTGATGATGATTCATCATACTATATGATGAATCCAATACTGGAAGATTCTATTCAGCAGATTACTTTAAACAAAGAAAAAGAACCCATTTCATTTGTTTCTAAACAGTTAAAGATGGTATCCCAGGAACAATTAATGGATCACTTCTACAATAAACCTGCAGAAAGATATTTAGAAATAAGAATACTCACACCTATGTCTTTTAAAAGTTATGGCAGATATATCAATTATCCTGATTTACGCTTAATTTATCAGAGTTTAATGAATAAATATGATTCTGTACTTAAAGAAGCCAGTATGTTTGATGAAGATACATTAGATATGCTTGTAGAAGGAAGTGAGATAGTAAAATATAATCTCCGCTCTTATTTATTCCCATTACAGGGAGTAAAGATTCCTTCTTTCTTTGGTTCTATGACTATTAAAGTCACAAGTACTGATACAGCTGCAAAGTTTATAAGACTATTACTAGAATTTGGAGAATATTCTGGAGTAGGTATCAAAACAGGTTTAGGAATGGGTGCTATACAAATCGTAAGGAGGGATAATGAATGACAGATCATGAAACTAAAATCATCATAGGAAGCTTGCTTCATGATATAGGTAAAGTTGTTTATAGAAAAGGAATGGATGGTCGTAAACATAGTCAAAGTGGTTATGAGTATCTCAAGAACTATACAGATGATAAAGATATCTTGAATGCAGTAAGATATCATCATGCCGATGCTTTACGTCAATCTTCTATTGATGATGATTCTATTGCTTATATTACTTATATTGCGGATAATATCGCATCAGGTGCAGATAGAAGAAACAAAGAAATAGAAGACAAAGGATTTGAAATACATACGGCTTTACAACCTGTATTTAATCTCTTAAATGGGAATAAAGGTAATTTATACTATCATGCAGGAAGTTTAAAGGATAATATAAACTATCCTACCAATACAAAAACAGAATTCAATGCATCACAATACAGTGAAATACTGAGTAATATATCTTCTAACTTGAATGGATTAGATTTAAAAGACCATGCTTATATCAATTCATTATTAGAAGTATTAGAAGCTAATTTATCATTTGTCCCTTCTTCTACATCTAAGAAAGAAGTAGCTGATATATCACTTTATGATCATGTAAAGCTCACAGCTGCATTCGCAAGTGCTATCTATGCCTACTTAAAGGAACAGAATATTACAGATTATAAGACAGAATTATATAAGAATGCGTCTTTATTCTATGATAAGAAAGCATTCTTACTTGCTTCTTTAGATATTTCTGGAATACAGAAGTTTATTTATACTATTACAACTAAGAGCGCATTAAAGTCATTACGTTCACGTTCTTTCTATCTAGAAATTATGATGGAACATATTATTGATACACTCTTAGATAAACTTCATCTTTCACGTGCTAATCTTATTTATAGTGGTGGAGGTCATTGTTATATGATTCTGCCTAATACAAAAGAAACACAAACAATATTTGATGAAGAAATCAAGAATGTGAATAAGTGGTTCTTAAAACATTTCCAAACAGCTCTCTATATTGCAGGCGCGTATGTTCCTTGCAGTACTAAAGATTTACAGAATGAACCAAATGGTTCTTATTCAGCACTTTATAGAGATCTCTCTACAAAGCTTTCATTAAATAAATCCCATCGTTATACAGCGGCTGAAATCATCGCATTAAACAAGATACAGGCAGATGACTATGAAAGAGAATGTAGAGTATGTAAGAGACTAGGTAAAGTGAATGAGGATGGAGAATGTTCTATTTGTGAATCTTTAATTAAGTTCTCTAAGAAACTAATGGATATGGATTTCTTCTCTATTACTCAACAAAAGAAACAAGGTTTACCATTACCTGGTTACTATTACCTTGTATCTGATAGTGAAGAAACCTTAAAAGAAAGAATGGTCAACGATGACTCTTTTGTAAGAGCCTATTGTAAGAATAACCCTCATACAGGTAAAAGTATTTCTACAAAACTATGGGTAGGGGATTACCATTCTGAAGATGAATTTGTAAAGTTAGCTGAGAAATCAAAAGGTATCAAGAGAATTGCAGTACTTAGAGCAGATGTAGATAACTTAGGACATGCCTTTATTGCAGGTTTTTCAGATAAGTATATGACACTCTCTCGTACCGCTACATTATCAAGACAGTTATCTTTATTCTTTAAATATCATATCAAGAGTATTTTAGAGAAAGGGTCTTATTATATTGGTCATGAAGAAGGCCATCCACGTCATGCAGCTATTGTTTATTCAGGTGGAGATGACTTATTTATAGTTGGTGCATGGAATGATGTTATTGAACTTGCTGTTGATATTAAAGATTCTTTAAAGGTTTATACAGAAAATACACTTACTTTATCAGGCGGTATTGGTTTATATACATCTACTTATCCAATTAGTGCTATTGCCAATGAAGTAGCAGAAATGGAAGATAAGTCTAAAGATCATGAAGGTAAGAACTCAATCACACTATTTGAAGATGGTGAAGACCATAAAGAAGGTACAGATGATTATATTAGTGACGGTACATATACTTGGGATGATTTTACAGAAAGAGTCATTAAAGAGAAATATGCAGTATTGGATCAGTTCTTTAGAAAGTCTATGAATGGTGATAAGTCTGATACGGAAAGAGGTAAAGCGTTCTTATATCACTTATTAGAATTAATTAGAAAGAGAAATGAAGGAATTAACTTTGCAAGATTTGTTTACTTACTTGCAAGAATGGAACCTAATTCTAAAGCAACTACAGCTGAAAAAGAAGCATATAAAGAATTCTCAGATTATATGTATAAGTGGTATCGCGATGAAAAAGACTGTCGTGAATTAAAGACAGCTATTAATATATTTGTTTATTCTATAAGAGAAAGAGAGGAGTAGTTTATGAAATCAGATATGGAATATGCAGAAGAAGTTATTAAGTCATTAATCACTTTCAGAGATAAATGGGGAAATGTTAAAGGTTTATTAACTGTATCCCAAATAAGAAATATATTAGCAATGTCTGCAGATATTTATAATTCTGTACTTGAAAGTCCAACAGAAAATTTATCAGAAGATTTGTTGGATAGAATAAGTTATTTAACAGTGAGATTATATTATGAAGCAGGTCGTAATCAATTAGTGAAAAAGTTTATTGAAAAAGCTAAGCTCATAGAAAAATTGAAAAATGCAAAAACTAAAAAAGATTATGTTGATTATTATCATTATATGGAAGCGTTAGTTGCATTTCATAGATATTATGGTGGAAAGGATCAGTAGGATTATGTATACAAAAATTCAGATTACAGGAACAATTGAAGTATTAACAGGAATGCATATTGGAGGTTCGTCAGCTTTCGCCGCAATTGGTGCAGTTGATTCTCCAGTTATTAAAGATGTACTTTCAGGTTGTCCAATGATTCCAGGAAGCTCATTAAAAGGAAAGATGCGTACACTACTTGCGAAAGAATATAATGAATCAGTTGCAGATAAACCTGATCAGGATTGTGAAAGAATCAAAAGAGTATTTGGTAGTGCTGAAAAGAATCATATAAAAAAGAGTAGAATTCAGATTTCTGATATGATTCTTTCTAATGCTGATGAATTAAGAAATAAAGGTCTAAACAGCTTAACAGAAGTTAAGTTTGAAAATACCATTAACCGTGCTACTGCAGTTGCGAATCCAAGACAGATTGAAAGAGTTGTAAGAGGTTCAGAATTTGATTTAGATATCCTATATGAAGTAGATAATATGGATGACTTATATGAAGATATTGAACTCATCGCAGAAGCTTTAAAGATGCTTCAGTATGATTATTTAGGCGGCAGTGGTTCTAGAGGATATGGTAAAGTAAAATTCACTGATTTATATGCAGAAACAGTAATTGGTCAATTAGATAAGAGTGTAGAAGATAAAATCAATGATATTTTAAGTAAAGTATCTCAATAATGAAAGGTGGTAGGCACCATGAACTATAAGATTTATAAAATGATTTTTACACAGGGTGTACATTTTGGTGAACATTCCTTAGAAAAGTCAGAAATCACTTTTCAGGCAGATACTCTCTTTTCTGCTTTATGTATAGAAGCACTTAAGATTGATAAGTTAGAGACATTATTAAATAGTGTTAAAGAGAATCATTTGGTATTCTCTGATGCATTTCCTTATATGAATCAAGAGTTTTTTGTTCCTAAACCAATGAAGAAGATTGAACAGGTGGTTCAAAGTGAAGATGTGACAACACGTAAGAAGTTTAAGAAACTAGAATATATACAGGTTTCTTTATTAGATAAGTATCTTAAAGGACAATATCCTATTAATAAAGGTTCTGATATTAAAAAATTAGGTGTACATGCATTAAAAGCATCTGCATCAATTAGAGGAAACGAAGAAGCAGTTCCTTATCGTGTAGGTATTTTTCGTTTTGAGGAACACAATGGGTTATATATAGTTGTAGGTTATGATTCTCAAAAAACACTTCACTTATTTGATGAATTATTCGAGATGTTACGCTTATCAGGTATTGGTGGTAAGAAGAATTCTGGTTTAGGACACTTCAGATATAATACAGTAGAATTACCAAAAGATTTAAATAAACGTTTGAATACAAAAGGTGAAGTCATGACGCTCTCAGTATCTCTTCCTACAGAAGATGAACTAGATGATGTTTTAGATGATTCACGTTATTTACTTGTAAAAAGAAGTGGTTTCGTAGACTCATATACTTATTCTAAAGAACAGCGTAGAAAGAAAGATATCTACTTATTTAAAGCAGGTTCATGCTTTAATAAGACTTATCAGGGAGATGTTTATGATGTATCTTCAGGTGGAAACCATTCTGTGTATAAGTATGCAAAGCCATTATTTATGGGGGTAGAAGTATGAAGAACTATTTAAAGTCTTATCGTATACATTTAAAAGTATTAGGCCCTGTATTTATTGGGAGTGGGAAAGAGTTATCTAAGAAGGAATACTTGTTCTATAAGAATAATCAGATTGCAGTCATTGATATCGCAAAGTTTTATCTAGAACTAAAGAAAATCAATAAGCTCAATTCTTTTGAAGCGTTTATGTTAGATGAACATGAAAATTTAGGTGTTTGGATAAAGAAGAATCAGATTAATAATTCTATTATTGATAGGTGTATTAAGTATACCTTGGATAAAGGGGATATCGAGGAAACGAAAAGAAGAAATGTCATGTTGGAGTTTGTGAAAGATCCTTATGGAAACCCTTATGTTCCTGGTAGTTCTCTTAAAGGTATGTTTAGAACAATCTTTCTTGCAGATAGATTAATTAATCATTCAAAGGATTATACGATTCAAAGAAAACAGTTCAAAGAGAAAGTATTTGAAAAAGAAACCAACAAAAAGAGATATTTATCTAGAAATATCCAGGATATTGAAACAAAAACCTTTAGAACATTACATAGACCTGATACAAGGGTTGATGATGCAGTCAATGATATAATGGCTGGATTTATTGTGAGTGATAGTGAACCATTATCAGTAGAAAATCTCACTTTAGCTCAGAAAGTAGATGTACATGTTAAGAAAGGGGCTAAAAATTTACCTTCAGTAAGAGAATGTTTAAAGCCTGGTACAGACATTGTATTTACAGTTACTATTGATACAAGTATCTGTCCATATACTAAACAGGATATTATAGAATCCATTAACTACTTTGATGACAATTATAATAAGTACTTTGTTGAACCATTCACTGCAGTTGAGTACATAGGTGATGGATCTGTATTTCTGGGTGGAGGAAGTGGATATGCAAGTAAAACAGCTGTTTATCCTTTATATGATGGAGAAGACAGTGAACAAACAGTGCGTATAGTCCAGCAGATTATGGTTAACACAACAACATTTGATAAGAAGACAAGACGTAATCTTCATAAACATGAGGATGACTTACGACTTTATGGTATTTCTCCACATACAATCAAATGTACATACTATCATGATCAGTTACTACAAATGGGTTTATGTCAATTAGACAAAATAGAAGAACTTAACTGATACTTGGGAAACCAAGTATCAGCTTTCTCCTTCTCTTTTAAGGGACAATACAAGGAGGAAGCGTTATGAGTATATTATATATTGATAAAAGTGATTGTGTGATAGGTAAGCAGGATAATAGAATAACAGTCAAGTATAAAGATGGAATGATTCGTACTATTCCAGTAGAAAGTATTGATGGTATTACTCTATTAGGTTATGCACAAGTCACAACGCAATGTATTCAAGAGTGTTTAAAGAAAGGTATTTCTTTATCTTATTTTTCAAAGGGTGGTCACTATTTTGGCAGGTTGTCTTCAACAGGTCATATTAAAGCGTCTCTTCAAAGAAAGCAGGCAGGTTTATATGACCAACCATTCGCATTAGAACTTTCTAAGAAAATCATTTATGCTAAGATACACAATCAGATTGTAGTGTTGAGAAGATATTCTAAAAGCACAAATCATAATATAAGTGATATTGAATTACATATGAAGAGTGCTTTAAGAAAAGTGAATTATGTAAAGAGTATAGAAGAACTCATGGGATATGAAGGAAGTGCTGCAAAGTATTATTTTAAAGGCTTATCCATCTGTATTGATGATGCATTTAAGTTTGAAGGAAGAAGTAAAAGACCGCCTCGTGATGCATTTAATTCTATGTTGAGTCTAGGTTATTCTATCTTGATGAATGAACTCTATGGAGAAATAGAGATAAAAGGTTTAAATGCGTATTTTGGATTTCTTCATAGAGATGCTGAAAAACACCCAACACTTGCAAGTGATATGATGGAAGAATGGAGAGCAGTTCTTATAGACTCTACAGTCATGAGTATGATCAATGGACATGAAGTGTATATTGATGAGTTTTATTCAGATGATGGAGAAGGAGTTTATATCTCTAAACAAGCATTGAATAAATTCATCAAAAAACTAGAAAATAAGTTTCAGATATGTCAGAAATACTTAGACTATATTGATTATCCAGTAAGTTTCAGAAGTGCAATATCTTTTCAAATGAGTTCGTTAGTAGATGCGATTATACATGGAGATGTATCAATGTATTCTCCTATTATGATTAGGTAATCATTATGGAAAGGGAAGATTATTTCTTTGAGGTTGATGAGAATAAATCAACCAGAAAAGTATTTGTGTTGATCATCTATGATATTGTGGATAATAGAAAGAGACAAAGATTTGCGAAATGGTTGTTAGGCTATGGAATAAGAGTACAGAAATCAGCTTTTGAAGCACATTTAAGAAAGAACAAATTTGATAAACTAGTCAAGGGTATACCTAAAAGAATAGGGGCTCAAGATAGTGTAAGAATATATAAGATTAACGGAAAGGGGCAGATAATATCCTGGGGTAAAGATGAAAGTGAAGAGTCTGAGGATATTATTGTGATATAAGATGGGTAAAAAGATTTTGTTTTCTCCTGTAGGAGGTACTGATCCAATATCTGAGAATAACTATAGAGATGGTTCTATGCTGCATATATGCAGACATTATAAGCCAGATAAAGTTATTTTATATTTATCTAAGGAGATGGCTGAAAAGCATCATAAATATAATCCATATGGGTACTGTATAGAGAAATTGGCTGAATTACAGAATAGACATATAGATGTGGAATACATAGAACGTAATGAATTAACTAAAGTACAAGAGTTTGATTACTTCTATAAGGATTTCAGAGATATATTAATGGATATTATGGGAGATATGGAGGAAGATGATGAATTCCTTTTAAATATATCTTCTGGTACACCAGCAATGAAGAGTGGGTTAGTTGTATTAAAGACATTAGGAGAATTACCTTGTCGTACAATACAGGTTGTAACACCAACAGGTAAACTTAATGAACATTCTCATAAAGAAAATGATTATGAGACTTTATGGGAATTAGATGAAGATAATAACCCAGATTCTGCAAATAGATGTATAGAAGTAGAATGTCCCACATTAGCTATTATTAAAAAAGAAGAGATTATTAAGAAGCATATAGAAGCTTATGATTATTCTGCAGCTTTACAAGTAGCGAAGACTATTAAGAAGAGTGCTATGGAAAAAGGTTATTATTCTTTGATTGAAATGGCTAAGTATAGAGAATCACTGGATTATAAGAAAGCATTAGAAATCTCTTCAAAAGAGAAAGTTTATTGTTTTCCTGTAACGGATGATAAAGGTATTAAACTATTTGAGTATGCATTAAATATTGATGTAAAGAGAAGAAGACATGAATATGCAGACTTTATTAGATCTATTACGCCTTTATTTGTAGACTTGTTTGAATTGGTATTGAAACATGAAACAGGTATTGATATTAATAAATACTGTAGAATAGAGAAGAAAAGACATTCTATGCGTATATGGGATTTAGATAAACTAAATGGTAGTGATGTTTTGAAATCATTGAATAATTACTATTTAAATGGTTTTAAAGAAGGTCCTATCTATTCTGAACCATTGGTTGTATTATTGAATGATTTCATACCTAGTAGTAGAAAAGAAGTGGCAAATCTAGTTTCAGATTTACGTAGTGTAGAAGGTAATATTCGTAATATTACTGCACATGAAATGGTTTGTGTTACAGATGATGTGATAAAGAATAAGACTAACTTCTCTTCTAATGCGATTATGAAAAAGATAGAGAAAGTATTTAGTTATACAGATTTAGATATTAAGGATGAATACTGGAATAGTTATAATTTGATGAATCAGTTGATTATTGAAAGCATTGATTAATTAAAGTATGATAAGAGTGTTCTTGATGATATAGAACACTCTTATCGGTACTTTTTGCCACGCTACTGATAAATACTAGGAAAAATGAAGGTTTTGTAGGAGATTTTAAGGCTAGGATTAGTAAAAGTAGTTTTGCCACGCATTTTGGTTATTTTAAATAGTGTTTATCAGGGTTTTGTAGGTAAGGATTCATAATAAGTAACCCCTGTTGGGGACGGAAACTGTCTGCTCTTTGAATATCCATCAATGTTATTCCAATTTTCCTTATTCATAATAAGTAACCCCTGTTGGGGACGGAAACTCAACGATACAATAACACCTATTACTGATACTATCATTCATAATAAGTAACCCCTGTTGGGGACGGAAACATTGTTGTTTATGAATATAACCGTTATCTTTGTAAACGTATTCATAATAAGTAACCCCTGTTGGGGACGGAAACTGTAAATAACCGTTATCATAACCAAAATTATCTTTACAAAATTCATAATAAGTAACCCCTGTTGGGGACGGAAACAATATTTTTGTGTGTGTGAATGTCATTTTCGTACAAATAAATTCATAATAAGTAACCCCTGTTGGGGACGGAAACTCACCTCTCTTTCTGTACCTTAATATTACTATAATTCATAATAAGTAACCCCTGTTGGGGACGGAAACTGATATGAGTAAGGAACTCTACAGAACTCTGAATGGGCTATTCATAATAAGTAACCCCTGTTGGGGACGGAAACGCATACTTCTCTTTTCATTTTTAGTTTCCTCTTTTCTATTCATAATAAGTAACCCCTGTTGGGGACGGAAACGCTTCTTTGCACGCCTTATAAAACTCCGTTTCATGATTCATAATAAGTAACCCCTGTTGGGGACGGAAATTTATATATGTATTACTTATAAATCTCAATATTTCCTATTCATAATAGTTAAGCCCCCTTTTTTAGGGGGACACTAAAAAACATCCCCTAGAGGATGTTTTATTTAACAATCTGACAATGTTCAGTCACCCAAGGAGCACTTAAACATCTCATTTCATTGTTGAAGTTAATGTATAGTTTTCTTTTATCATCTGAAATACTATTCACAATACCAATACCATATGTAGGGTGAATAACCATATTTCCTTGTTTAATAGATTCAATCTGTGAATCTAGTTCTTTTTGTTTATTTTCCATATGGAGATTAATCTCTTCTACTTTTGGATTATAAAGCCTTGAAGGTAATGCTCCAATCTTTCGACAACACGCCTTCCATGAAGCACCATGACTTGAATTACCATTAAACATATAATCCATATAATGCGCATATTCATGCCTGATTACATCTAAAGCAGATGCTTCTGACCATTCAGGATTTCCAAAATAGAACAATGAGAAATGAAACTTCTTAGGTTTTTTATTAATAGTATCAATATAGAAACATCCTAATGTATGTTTAGCTTTCCCAAATGTGATAGGTAAATCAGCTCCATGTAGTCCAGTCATGCTATCTAGTCTTTTAAATTCTTCTCTAATTCTTTCTTCATCCCATACTTTATTTGACATTTTATTCAACTCCTTTACTCATAATGTAAGGGAGTATTTTTTTCCCTGTTTTAGTAAAAATATGGTTTTATATTCAACAAAAATGGGAAAAATAACTGGACATACATTATAAGTGAGGACGGTGATAACAATGAAATATGAATCATTAGATAAAATTGAATCAAAAAAAGAAATGGAAGAATTGAATAGTATTAAGTATAAGGGATTAAATCACCCTTTATTTCTGACTCGTTTACATGGAATCACTCATGCATTAGTCTATGGATCACAACGAATGGAAGATTATACAAAGCAACATAAGTGTATGTTTGATAAGTATATTAGTCAGAACATCAAACTCTATCATGACAAAACATATCAATATCATATCAAACGAAGTAAATACGTAATGAAATTTTCTCGTGAGTTTGTTAGAAAGAGTGATGATTACAATTCTAGAAAAAACAAAATGTCTAAATATTTGTTCAAGATACGTTTGTACACTAAACTTATTGAAATTGTACAGCAACATTGTTTGGATGAAATTATGATTACTAAACATGCACTTCTGTTAAAGATTGATACTTATTATAATGCTGGTAATTTATTTTTGGATAAAGATATCACTTATGATCCAAATATGTTTGATGAGTCTATAGAAAGATTTAAACATTTAATGATGTCAGATGAAGAGAGTATCAATAATAAGTTAATGAAAGTATATGAGGGAGTAGACGAAGAAAACTTAAATTAGAATAATAGATCACATATGGTGAGAACTATATATGAGGATAGTATGGATGATTTGTAGTCCATCTATCCTCTTTTTTATAGAATTCAATTATTCAAAAAAAGAATGTGTAAAAAGAGGGAAAAATAAAAGGACATACATTATAAGTGAAGGTTGGTGATGCAAAAGGAAAACAAATCATAGAATTTTAAATAACCTGCCTATTGTGCATTCAAATAATGACTCCTCCTTTTGTCATAAAGTATAACCTAAGTAACAGATTTACTCGAAATACTTTAGGCAGGATTTATCTCTATTAGTCTAATTAAACAATGAATAATGAAAAATCTAAAGAAAGGTAATCAATCAATGGATTGATTAGTATATAAGCTTATGGATCATATCATTCAGTTTTTATTAATATACGCTCAATTTAAGAAAATTGTTGCTTTGAGTAATC
>ULWW01068010.1_pt1 | contig 15391 bp, 9 predicted proteins | sample 1960741 | NCBI WGS metagenome assembly ULWW01 (sample SAMEA4835823, study PRJEB28245) | human gut metagenome | biome: gut microbiome; material: fecal sample | place: Denmark | collected 2008
TGGCTGATTCTGCAACACGATACGCCCGAAGACTTTGTTATCGCCACCGGAGAATATCACACTGTACGCGAATTTGCCACCCTTGCTTTCAAGGAAGTGGGCATCGACTTGCACTGGGAAGGTGAAGGTGTGAACGAGAAAGGTATTGACACAGCTACAGGCAAGGTGCTGGTAGAGGTGGATCCCAAATATTTCCGCCCGGCAGAGGTGGAACAATTACTGGGAGATCCTACCAAAGCCAAAACGTTACTGGGATGGAATCCCCGCAAGACTTCATTCGAGGAACTGGTGAAAATCATGGTGAAACACGATATGAAATTCGTGAAGAAACTTCATCTCAAAGCAAGCTGTTAAATCATTAGTCAAAATTTCAATGGAGAAATCAGCCAAAATTTATATAGCAGGGCACCACGGACTCGTGGGCTCCGCTATTTGGCGTAACCTGCAAGAAAAGGGCTACACCAACCTGACCGGCAGAAGTCACAAGGAACTGGACTTACTGGACGGGGTTGCCGTAAAGGACTTCTTTGACCAAGAAAGACCGGACTATGTAATCCTTGCCGCCGCCCACGTGGGAGGTATCATGGCAAACAGCACATACAGGGCGGACTTTATCTACAAGAACCTGCAAATACAACAGAACGTGATAGGGGAAAGCTTCCGTCACGGAGTGAAGAAATTATTGTTTCTGGGAAGTACCTGCATTTATCCCAGAGACGCACAACAGCCTATGAAGGAGGATGCTCTCCTCACCTCCCCGCTGGAATATACGAATGAGCCATACGCCATCGCCAAAATAGCGGGTCTGAAAATGTGCGAGAGTTTCAACTTGCAATATGGTACTAACTATATCGCTGTTATGCCTACGAACCTGTACGGTCCCAATGATAATTTCAATCTGGAACGCAGCCATGTGCTGCCTGCCATGATCCGGAAAATACATCTTGCCAAATGCTTGAACGAAGATAACTGGGAGAACATACGCTATGATCTGGACATGCGTCCGGTGGAAGGTATAAACGGAGAGAGCAGAACAGAGGAGATACTGGCTATCCTGAAAAGCTACGGTATCAGCAAGGACGAGGTGGAACTGTGGGGAACAGGCACGCCACTGCGCGAATTCTTATGGAGTGAGGAAATGGCGGATGCCAGTGTATTCATCATGGAGCATGTGGACTTTAAAGATACTTACCGTCCCGGCACAAAAGAGATACGCAACTGCCACATCAACATCGGTACGGGAAAAGAAATCTCCATCGCCGGCCTGGCTCATCTGATAGTAAAGGAGACGGGATATAAAGGCAACATTACATTCAATCCGGAGAAACCGGACGGCACCATGCGCAAACTGACTGATGTGACCAAATTGCATGAACTGGGATGGCATCACAAAATAGACATAGAGGAAGGGGTGCACAAGATGTACCAATGGTATCTGGAATATAAAAAGAAATAAAGAGCATACGTGTTATGGAAACTCATATCGTTATCATGGCAGGCGGCATAGGAAGCCGCTTCTGGCCCATGAGTACGCCGGAATGTCCCAAACAGTTCATTGATGTGACGGGATGTGGCAAAAGCCTGATACAACTGACAGTGGAACGCTTTCAAGGGTTGTGCATTCCGGATAATATATGGATAGTGACTTCGGATAAGTATAAGGAGACGGTAAGGAAACAATTGCCATCCGTGCCGCCTCATCATATACTGACGGAGCCGGTTGCACGTAACACGGCCCCCTGCATCACATACGCTTGCTGGAAAATCAAGAAACACCACCCGCACGCCAATATCGTAGTGACTCCTGCGGATGCATTGGTTATCAATACGGATGAATTCCGCCGGGTGATAGCCAAGGCACTGCTGATGACAGATCAAAGCAAGGCTATTGTAACCATAGGTATCAGACCTTGCCGCCCGGAAACGGGATACGGATATATAGCCGCGGGAGAAGAGGTGGATCAGGATATACGGAAAGTGGATGAATTCAAAGAGAAACCGGACTTGAAAACGGCACGGCACTATGTGGACGCCGGGAATTATTTCTGGAATGCAGGGATCTTTGTATGGAATGTAAAGACCATAGAAGAGGCTATACGCCGTTATGCACCGGGCATTGCCGAGGTGTTCGACAGGATTTATCCGGAGTTCTATACCGAAAGAGAGAAAGAAACCATAGAAGAGCTGTTCCCTGCTTGTGAAAGTATATCCATAGATTATGCCGTAATGGAAAAAGCGGAACGGATTTATGTATTGCCGGCAGAGTTCGGATGGTCTGATCTGGGTAGCTGGGGCTCATTGCATTCCTTGCTGCCCAAAGATGAACGGAACAATGCCGTTGTAGGCGAGAATGTCCGAATGTATGAATGCAATAACTGCATTGTACACACACCGCATTTGAAACAGGCGGTAATACAAGGACTGGACGGGTATATCATAGCCGAGAAAGAGGGAACCCTGCTGATATGCAGACTGGCAGAGGAGCAGTGTATTAAAGAATTTTCGAAAATATAAGGAATGATTATAGCAGTTGACTTTGACGGCACAATAGTGGAGCATAAATATCCCGAAATAGGCAGGGAACTACCCTTTGCCATAGAAACGCTGAAAAAACTACAACAGGAACGGCATCGCCTTATTCTGTGGAGTGTGCGGGAAGGTAAATTATTACAGGAGGCCGTGGATTTCTGCCGGGAGCGTGGACTGGAGTTTTATGCCGTAAACAGCAATTATGCGGAAGAAACCCTGGAAAGCAATCATTACTCCAGAAAACTGAAGGCGGATTTGTTTATTGATGACCGTAATCTGGGAGGACTGCCCGAATGGGGGATGATTTACAGAATGATCCATGACAAATGGGGATACGAAGATATTTATCAAAGTTCAGGTAATAAAGAAGAGACTAAAAAGCGAAGCTTTTGGAAGATACTTTTTTCCAAGATGTAGAATCTCCGCTTCCTAATGTAGTGATACAGGCGGAAGCCCATAAGAAAACTAATGTTAGATCAGAGGTAAGTACTGTTATCAGCGGATAACGGGAACTTACGAAACAGTGTTGGTGATACCCGCCTGGGAAGGTAGGTATCACCTTTTTTTTGATCTATTCCATCAGTATTTGAAGACTTGTTCTTCTCCGGGTTCTATGGTCATGGCTTTCATTCCTTTCCGGGTTGGAATGTTCAGCACTCCCTTTCCGCCGTCGGACTTGATACGGATCTCTTTCTTATCCATATAGATATGGATATTGCCGTATGGAGTGGGCACGGTTCCTTCCATCCATTTCAAGCCGCCCAGACAAGGGGTGACGGAGTATTCCTCGTAACCGGGTTTGGTGGGTTTTACTCCCAGATAGTATTTGCCCAGCAAATAGATGGGGCTGGCTCCCCATGCATGGCAGAGGCTTTTGCCGTATGGACGTCCGTACATGGCCAGATGCCGGGTACCTGTTTCTTCGGGATTGTATTTCTCCCAGAAACTGGTAGCTCCTTCTTTCAACATACCGCCCCAATAGGCTTTCATTTCTTTCATTACCGATTCTTGTTCGCCCAAGGCGCACAGTGCTTCCAGTTCATAGAAACGCATATAAGGAGTGGTGATTTTCAATATACTGTCATTCTGCAATACGGTGTGTTTGATGGTCTGCTGTTTATCGGCATTCAGATAATTGAAGAAGACAGAGAACATATTGGCGTAGCGGGTAACGGACTCACTCTGCTTGCCCTGAACGCGGTTGTGTACCATCGCCTGTTTCTGCTCATTCCAGAAAGCGGGTTCCAGCTTGGAACGTAAAGCGGAAGCCAGTTTCTCATACTTGGTTTTGTCTGCCGTATTGCCGGCCAGACCGGCACAAAGCGCCATGGTTTCCAAACTTTTGCAGAACAAGACTTGCTCAAAGGAGAGTTCTCCTTTCTTGTCCAGATAACCGTCTGCCCAGTCTACGAATACCCAGTCACCGGTCATGCCTTCCACCATACCGTTGGCATTGGTGCGTCCCAATACATAGTCCATCATGCTTTGCATACGCGGATAGAGTTGGGTTACAAAGTCTTTGTCACCGGAATACATATAGTAATCGTAAATACTGAGGAACCAATAGAAGGTGTAGTCCATAATGGTATTGCTGTGGCTGGTCACAGGGTCTTTTCCGCGAAGCAGCCAGATGGTACGCTTCACGGTTTCATTATCGAAGAACAGATAGTAGTTCATCAGGTAGCTCTGGATGGCATCGCCACTCCATACCCAACGGTCGCGCTTGATGCCGTCGATAAAGAATTCACGGGTAGTAAGGTGCATGGTGTATGCTCCTACTTCCCAGATGCGGTTCAGTTCTTCGTCATTGCATTTGAATGAGCCCCGGTACTCTTCGGGCAGGTATTCGTATTGCATGGAAACGTCCTGTATCGTTACTCCCGGATCGCAAGTGACATAGACATAACGGAAGGCCTTGCTGTTGTCCAACGTGTATTCATCGTATAGTTTCCGTGTATTCCGGATGGCCAGATCGGTTATCTGCCCCGGCTCTGCCAGCAATTTGTCCAATGTTTCGCAATATTCCGTATCCAAGGCTTCTTCAGGACTTTCACCGTAATAGATATGGATCGTTCCTTTTCCCTTTACCTCTTTCAGAGTGATATAACCAAAGGTTTCTTTTCCGAAGTCGTACAATACCCCTTCTTTCCGGGGAGTGGAGGAAACTGCTTTCATCGGTTTTCTGGCCAATGAAAACTTGGAAGGCAGTTGGGTGGCTCCGTCAAAGTTCCAACACCCTGCATCCATATAAACGGTGGCAGAAGTATCACTGGCTTTTCCGCTTTCGTCTATCCATTCCTTGTCTTCGTAGGTTACTTTCCAGGTCTTGTCCGTATTTACGGTTTTTCCTTTCACGTAAATAGTGGGGGGAGTGGACTGATTCCACACTTTGATGTTCAGACTGTGTTTTCCTGCGGGGAGTTTCAAGGTGGAGGGCATACCGAATTGCAGTTTGCCGTCCAATTTCACATTGTATTTTCCTTCGGCGGCAATGAAGATTTCTTCCGGTTCCGCCAGATCCAATTTCTTGCTGAATTCCACTACCACATAATGGCTGTCCGTTTTCCAGAAGGGAGGGAAAAAAGCACCGCGTTCCGTACGGCGGTTGTTCATCCGGTTGCCCAGCCATATCTCATAATCACCCGGATACCAGATCCAGGTCTGGGCGGAGGCGGCGGCACTCAATGCAAGTGCTCCGACTAAAGTGGCAAGTTTGTTTTTCATAATGGTATCACGTTTTATTTTTCCTTCAAAAAGCTATATTCTTTGGGCAGTCCGGCATTTGCCTTGATGCTGTCGTTCACCATCGGACCATTGTTTTCCCATGTATTGCCCGGACCGTTGGCGTTCTTCAGGAACTTCTCTCCTTCCGTCCAGTTGTCCTTGACGGTGATAAATGAAGATCCTTCGTCGGTGTAAAGATAGAACCAATGATTGGGATCGTGTGCATAACCGGGTGAAAATATGTCGGAAACGCAATTTTCCGTAATCCGGCTATGGGGTTGCGAACCTAATGTATAAATACCGGCTACATCATACATGTGCTTGGCATAGTGATGAATCAGGTTGGCGTGCACGCGGTTATTGCGCATACAGTTTACTGTACGTGTCCACCCCCATCCCAGACTGATGCCCGAATAGGATACATCACTGATTTCATTATGCTCGATATTGATATCACTTACATAACCGGCGCAAATGCCCAAAGTGCCCCAGTCTTCATTGGTCACATCGTTGATGTAGTTGTTGGAAATGGTCAGTCTGGTACAGACCTCACGACGGTCGGCAGGATCGTATGGAAGATGTGTTTCGTGAGCGGCAGGGCTGAAACTGCCCGCTACAATACCGTTCCCGGCAATATCACGGAACAGACAGCCGTTTATATGTCCTCCATCGGTGGCCCATTCATAATCAATGCCTGTAGAGCCCAAATGCTGGAAACGGCACTTCTCGAAATCAATATCCCAGGCAGCCTTGACTACGACTGCCGATGCCGGACGGCCCAACCAACCTTGATTATCCAGCTTATGATTGTTCTTACGAATCATGGAAGGACGGATTTTATATCCGTCTGTCATGTACATACCTGCCTGAAGAGGAACATGACCTTGCAAAGAGGGACGCATCCAGGTGGTATATTGGAAAGCAATATTGTCAAAACGGATGTGCTTTACCGGACGGTCTATCGTTCCTTCCACCCATACCAACGTTTCGATGCCGGGAACTACGGCTTTGCTTATCTTCTCTCCTTTCCGAGGATAATAATATATTTTACGGCTTTCAATGTCGTGATACCACTCGCTGGGTTCATCCAGCAATTCCATGGCATTGGTCAGATAGAAAGCCGAGTTGTGACCATCCTTGGTCACCATAGGACGCGGCCACGGGTGTTCGAACTGGATGCGGCTTTCAGGATGATGGAAACGCACGGCGGCACTGTCTCCCTGTATTTCGACCGACTTGATACGGAGATTTGCCACACACCACATTTCATGAAGGACCATTTCGGCATATCGGGCCTTCTGTATTTTCTTTACAGCAGCGGCAGGTACCCACAGTATTTCGTTTTGGGGATCGTTGTTGATGATGCGGTACATCTTTTCAAAGTCTGCCACATCCCTTGCACGAACAGCCTTTTGCCCATTGATCCACAGTTGCCGGAAATCCAGCGGACGCCCGTTAAACATAGGGACATCGGCTACCCACAACTTTCCTTGCTTCTTCCAGTTCCTGATTTCCACCCCACCATTCAGAACGGCATTTCCATCCGAAGTGATGACGGTAGGTGACGCTTCCGTCCCGCTGTCCTCCGGACGGATAAAGACGGGTTCGTACAGATGATAGTCACCTGCCTCCAGATGGATGGTGATGCCACCTTTTACACTTTCATCATTAAGACGACGAAGTTCCCTTGCCTGACGCAATGCGGCTGTAAGGGTGGCTTTCGGAGAGTCTTTGGTACCCGGATTCCGGTCATTGCCTTCCGGAGATACGAACAAATCGGCTGCTGACAGTGTACAAGCTATCAGCAGCGCGGCAGTGGTTATGAATATTTTTTTCATTTGTAACTAATTAGGGGTAAGTGGTTAGTGATTAGTCCGTGCCAAAGGCATCCATACCGTCATTTCAGCCTTTCCGCGGTTTCCCCATGCATAATAAGGAATCAGACGGATATGGACCGGTTTGTCGGCCTTTCCTACCTCGCGGTACAAGGTATCTTTCCATGATACTTCATCGACCAGACGGGCAGTACCATCCAATGCGACAATCGGACTGCCTTCGATGGTTATTTTTTTCGGAGTCAACCGGATATCGGCAGGTATCAGCACATTGTCTATCTTATGCCCGCCTTCTATATCCATACTTTCCAGACAGTAGACCAACGGCCCACGTTTCACCACTACCTGGTTACGGATTTCTTCGGCCAACGGATTGGCTTCCAGCAATTTTACAGGCATATCCATCACCCATTCCACACAGTCCCCTTTCTTCCAGATGCGGTTTACCTCGGCGTATGTATTCGCTTTCCAGGTTCCTTGCACCGGTTCGCCATTTACCTTCAAAGTTGCCTTCTCGCACCAGTCAGGAACACGGAGGAACAAAGAAAACGCTTTCTTCTTTGACGGTTTCGGAGCTTCGGTTACAGTCAGCTTCACAGCGCCTTCCCACGGATACTCCGTTTCTTGCACCAGCCCGATCTTTCCCGTTTCCTTCAAAGTTGTAGCCAGTGTATTCGCTCCATACAAATTGCAATATACCGCATTCGGAGTCACCGTATAAGCATAGTTCTGGGCTTGGCAAACGGTGCGCAGCGTATTAGGCGGACAACAGAAGCAGCTGATATACTCGGTACGTTCTTTAGGCCAGCGAAGTGTGTATGGCAAATCCGCACTGATGCGCAACGGGTTGGTATAGAAATATTTCTTTCCATCCAGACTGACACCACTCAACACACTGTTGTAAAGGGCGGTTTCCACAATATCCGCATATTTGGCATCGCCCGTCACTTCCAGCATACGCCAGTTGAAAAGCATATTGCCGATATTGGCACAGGTCTCGTTATGCGCCGTACTATTAGGCAACTGATAAGGACGGCCATAGCTTTGGTGTACTTTCTGAATGCTGTCCGGCTCATAGCAGGTTCCATCCGGCGAAGTGCCGTCATACAGCGCACCGCACGCTCCTGTAACATACATCTTGCGGGTCACAATGTCTTTCCAGATGCTGGTCAGGTTTTTCATCAGTTGGTCTTCTCCTGTTTCGGCATACACATCGGTCACACCGGCATACAGGTAATTGGAACGCACGGCATGTCCCATCGCATTGTATTGCTGACGGAACGGAATACGGTCCTGATTATCATCGGTGCCGTTTTCCACCATACCACGGATATCAATCAGATTCTTGGAAAGTTCCAGATAACGGGGATTCCCTGTAGCACGGTACATTTCCACCACACCCATATAATGGGAAGGACAAATGGCATTTCTTGCCAGTTCCGCAGAAGCGGTTTCATAGAAATGACAGAGGAAGTCCGTCGCTTTTACGGCAGCATCGAATAAAGTAGTCTTTCCGGTGGCACGGCGATGAATGATACCTGCCATCATCAGATGCCCCAAATTGTAGGTTTCAAAATTCAGACGATTGGCAAATGCACCTTTCTCGTCCTCACCGCCTACTTTGGTGCCAATTACCGTCTGTTGCTGTTTGTCCGAATGAATGTCAATCCCCTTATTCTTTTCCTCGATGATGACAGGGGTATGGATGTAACCGTCCGCACGCTGGGCTTTCACCACATGTTCAATGAAGTGATCCATCAGTTTATCCAATTCGGGATCTTTCGTGACGGCATACACGGAAGCCACCCCTTCCATCCATTTATACATATCACCGTCATGAAAGGGAGGTCCCCAATGTTCGCCCTCGCAAACACCGGCAGCTATTTCAAAGTTACGGAAGCCATGCGAAACATCGGGATTGTTCCATGTGTCCCACATACTTTGCAAGGAGGTATGGCTATATACATTGAAACGGTCGCCCCAAAAGCCATCTGTCCAATGCACGGCACCTAATTCCGTATTGGCCATCTTGGCAAAACGACTTTGGCTCATATCCGTCAGCCCGCCCGACTGGGCAAATGCTCCCGTAGTTACTCCGGAAGCCAGTAAAAGTAGTAGTCTAATGCTTTTCATAATAATCTGTCACTTATTCTTTTCTTTATAAAGGGAGGACGATAATAAGAAACGTTTGTACTCTATTTATAATTATTTCATATTCTGTATCTTTAGAAAGAGCTTTCATTGGCGGATAATGGGAGTCTGTTTTCAAAAAAAACGGGTATCTGATTTTCATTTCAGACACCCGTTTTTTTCAAATTCTCCAATACTCTCTATCAAAGAATTCCTTTATCCACAATTGTATTATTTCAGTTTGCTCAAATCCAACTCTTTATAAGCCACACGCTGACGGCGCCAGGTATATACGGCATGCAGTTTGCCATCCTTGCCCTGAATGATGGACGGATAAGAATACTGGCTGATGGGACTGTCTTCCAATGTCATTACATTCTTCCAGTGAATGCCATCATCCGAAACCGCCACACACAACGGTGTACGCGGCCCTTTCGGAGTACCCGGCAATGTGCTGAAATCATTATAAATCAATACATGGCGGCCATCCTTCATGGTTACGGCATCCGTGCCCGAATTATTATTGGGAACATCAAGCAAAGTGACTTTGCTCCATGTTTCACCGTTGTCACTGCTCCATGAAGTGGCAATCTGTGCGTTACGTGTACGGCAAAGTACCTGCAAACGCCCATCCTTATGACGCAAAATGCTGGGCTGGATAGCATAAATAGGCTTCTCGCCTTCTCCTTTTATGGCTTCACCGCCTTCCTGATCGTCTACATTGGCTGCATTTGCCTTACGCAAAGCTGTAGGCACACTCATTTCCGCCTCTACAGGACCTACCATCTTCCAAGTCTTTCCTTTATCATCCGAAATTTCAAAATGGATACGCCATCCTCCATCGCCTTCCGTACTGGAAGGACAAATGATACGGCCATCCACATACTCCGGCTTATTTTTAATAGGACCTAAGAAACCTTTTGGCAACGGTTCACGTTGGCTCCAAGTTTTTCCACCATCTTTAGAACGTACCAGCCAACCACTCCAATCGGCTACTTTCAATCCTATTTTATAGAACAGGATCAGATCTCCGCCGGGGATCTGGAAAAGCACAGGATTCCAACAAGCCTTGCGGCGTGCCCGGAACTTGTCCCCTTTAAACGTAGAAGCCACGGGGCCGGCATCCGCCGGAGTGGATTCTGCCGTAATGCCTGCCAAGACAGCCTGCGGATCATCCAGACTAAACACCCCGTCGGCAGCCAGATAAGGTGCACTCCATTCCGTCGCACCCTTCGGCTTGCGACATACCCAGATACAACAATCCGGATTACGCTCTTTAGTGCCTCCAAAGAAAGAGGCTACCAGGTCTCCGTTCTTCAATTCCACAATAGTAGCGCCGTGACATTCGGGAAAAGAAGCTTGTTCGTATAGGAACTGATCTTCCACGATACCTGCACGGTTTTTACCTGAAGAAGGGTCCATGCTAACCGAAAAATGATAGTTCCCCGAAGGAACACTCCATACGGTAGAGTTGCCTTCCCGACGTACAAAGGTAACGTCCTTGTCTTTTACCGCCTTCTCGTCCAACGTTGGAAGATAAACCAATGCAGTGGTATTGCAGGGAACCGTGATATCCCATTCCAGATGCGTAAGGGTCTTCTTCCAGTTACTAATCATCTTGCCATATAAAGTGTTGTGCGAAGCCTTGACATGACTCAACTCCTGGATGGAAAAATCCGGTTTAAGGATGATTTGTTTGTAAGCGGGCTGTGCCGGATTAAATCCGGCTAAATCACGGAAATACCAAGTCAATAGATCACCCAATATCATCACATGGTTACAACTGTTCATCCAACGATTGGCGGTATCACCGTTCCACAGTTCCCAAATGGCAGTAGCTCCCTTTTCTATCATATAGCCATAACTGGGATAAGTCTTGTTGCTTGCCAACAGGAAAGCAACATCGCCACGCCCCATACGGGTAAGCTCACGCATCATCCAGTTCATACCTATCACCCCACTGCTGATATGACCTTTATTCCGGGTGATAATGCCTGTTATTACATTTTTCTCCACTTCTTCCCTATAAGCCTCAGGAACCATATCGAAAGCCAGCGGCAGGATATTGGCCGTCACCGTATTGTTACCATAGAATATGCTGTCGGGATAAAGAACATGCGGCGTTTGTACCGGAGAAGTTCCCTTCTTAACCGTAAGGAAACGGGCGTTGAAGCAGTCTTTGATTTTTGCTGCATCCTTCTCGAATCCTTTCGCCTCATCTTCCAGACCTTGCAAACGGGCGAACTTGGCCAGCATTTGCGATACCTTATAATAGTAGGCTGTAGCAATCAGTGCTCCATCCGTCTTGCGGGCAGGGTCCTGACTGTGAATCAGCTCCGGTGATTCGGGAGGCATACACCAGTCACCGTATTTATCGGCGTTAATCACTCCATCCTCTGTGGTGAACTCACTGCGTATATGGTGCATCCATTTCTTGATAGCGGCATAATTCTTACGAATAGGTTCGATGTTGCCGAACTGTTCATAAACCATATCACAGATTACCGGGAATGTGGACGACCATGTCATTTCCGATGTATAATAATTGTAATAAGCCGGACAAATATCAGGAATACAACCGTCTTCACGCTGCGCTTCACGGATATCATCCGCCCATTTGGCATAGGTGTTTCCATTATTGAACATGAAACTTTCCCCCCACGTTCCCATAGCATGGTCGCCAAGCCAGGGCTGGCGCTCGTCACGCTGCGGACAATCCAAAGGCACTCCTTTATAATTACTGGAAATCCCCCACCAGGCATTCCGATAAACCCGGTTCATGATATCATTGGAACACTCGAAAGTACCGTTATCTTCCAAGTCATCATATACTACTTCAGCAACCAAATCTTCCGCCTTCAGATTTTTATAACCTGTCACTTCTACATATTGGAATCCATGATAAGAAAAACGGGAACTCCAGGAGGTGTTGTTTTCTTTACCGTTGCAGATATAATAATCCGTACTCTGGCTATGGCGGAGATTTTCCACATCCAGTTCCGTACCGTCGTTCTTTACCCGTTCGGCATAACGTATGCAAATCGTATCTCCCGCAGCGGCTTTCGCTATGTTAATACGCACCCATCCTGCCATATTCTGACCGAAATCAATCATATAACGGTCACCATATTGCTTGAAGACAGCCGGCTTCAGCGTTTTCATCACTTTCATGTTGGGAGCGGTATTGCCGCGGAGTGTACCGTACGGCAATGAAACACGTTGCGCCTTCAGCCATTTGGAATCATCATAACCGGGCTGTGTCCAGTTTCCCAATTCCATACGGGCATCGTAAATCTCACCATCGTATTCATTATTGCTACGTATAGGCCCTTGAGCCGTCAAACGCCATTTCTCATCACTGTTGATGCGCTGGATACTGCCGTCGATATATTCTATAATCAGATTCAGACGCAACTTGGGGTAACCAAAAGTAGGAATCTTATAAGGTTTGTAATTTTGACGCATAGTGTAGAAACGTCCGTTGCCCAGGGTCACTCCGATGGCATTGTCGGCATTTCCTCCGGCAACCTGTTTGGTGACATCAAAAGAATTGTAAAGCACAGTACGACGATAATCACTTGGAGCCGGCGCCAATACCTGATCACCTATCCGCTGACCGTTAATGAACAGTTCGTACATACCCAAACCGCACAAATGAAGGGTAGCATACTTTATCTCCTTGGCTTGCGTTTTAAATTCCGTGCGTAAATAACGAGAGCTCAAACGGCTGTGTGAATCTTCCCGATCCCATGCAAACGCAGCGTCCCAACCTATCCATCGTCCTTTCCAATGAATCTCACCTAAAGGTCCCATCCCCCATCGGGCAGACTCGCTCCATTCTGTCTCACCGCGATTGGTATAGCTTCTCACTTTCCAGTAAACACGCTGATTGCTTTTCAAACGCTTCCCTTGATAGGGAATCCATACGGACGCATCGGATTCCACTTTTCCGGAATCCCACAAATCTCCTTTATCCTGTGCTAAAAGTTCGGGAGAAGACGCAACCAAGATCCGGTAGGCGGTCTGCATCACATTTCTTTGAGAAGATTCCAACCGCCAGCTCATACGGGGAGCAGCAGTATCCAACCCCATGGGATCTACCATCTGCTCGGTACGCAGGCCGGTAACCGAAACATCCGCTGCCTTCAACCACAACGGAAGTGCCAGAAGAATGATTAATAATACTTGTTTTTTCATGATATGCATATTTCTTACTTATTCCATTTCTGTATGGCATCCGGCAAGGCTGTCCAAGCTTTCTGCACATAATCCTTCGCAGAATCCACAACAATCAGAACCTGATCATTGCCGCTCAGATAACCGCTATCATGCTGGAAAGAAGTGACTTTACTGTCAAACTCACCGATATATTCCAACTTACCGTCCTTCGCGCTATACCACCATGCATTCTTTTTCGCACCGCTGATTTTGCTCAAATCGATCTGCATAGGACGTCCTGAGTAATTGTAAACCAGCAAATAGTCATTTCCACGGGTAGCGATGGCACGGTCATAGCGTTCGCCGTTAGTTCCTGCAATGACACTCTGATCGGGCACACGTTCAAAGAAAGGAAAAGTCAGCATCAAGTTCTTCAGATATTTCATCTGATTGAAACCGGGGTCTTCCAAAGCATCCCACCATGCTTTCTTACGTCCGTCGGCGCCGAAAGAGGCTCCATATCCGGGACGGATAAATTGCATGATATCATTATGACCGTATGAGTGCCCGAATGATCCGGCAAATACCGACCAATAGGCATAACGACGCACATCGTGCTGATTCCAACGGGTTTCATTGGGATCATGCAGCCCCTGTGGAATGTCTTCATAAATAGGTTCGTCATCAATCACCGGTTTCAACGGAGTCTTTGCCTGACTGGCTTCCACAAAACGCCAGTTATCTTCTTCCGTATTCTCTTCGATGGGATAGTCACCATCACCGTTACGCTGCCCGTAACGACGGTGTCCGCTTTGGAACATATTGAAATCCAGCCATTCGCGGTCATTAAACCAAGTAGCCGACGTGGTACGTCCACGCGGATGGAAAGTCATCAGATGACCTTTGTCTATGCTGCGGATACTGTTTGCCAACGCATCCCATACCTCCGTCTTATTATCACCGCGGATATCCCCTCCTATCATCCAAATAATATTCGGCTCATCCTTGTAACGTTCTGCAAGAAACTTACCGTATGCCACGGCTTCTTTTTCATTCATCAGCCCTTGTTCCACGGGAGTTCCCCAAATACATACCATCCCTATATAGATGCCCCGTGAAGCGGCACTTTTAATAATATAGTCCATGTGATCCCAATATCCATAAATCCCTTTGCGGTTGATATCTTTGAAATTAAAACCGTCTGTCATGGAATACTGGCCGTAAATATTCATGGAAGGCACACCGTTCAATACCTGCACCTGCACCATGTTATATCCGGCATCCTTGCACTTATTCAGATAGTAAGAAACCTCGTCACGATTCAAACGTTGCGGCATCAGCCATCCGGTTTCACCCAACCAGAAGAAAGGTACTCCATTTTCATGCTTCAGGTAGCGTCCCTCCTCGGACACCACCAGTTTGCCGTTCTTCCAGGGAATATACGTTTTCGCTTTCTGCGCCGGCAACGAAGTAGAGCAACATAGCAATAAAGCCAATAAGGAAAGTAATGCGTGTCTGTTCATCATTGTATTTTCAAATTCGTTTATTAATTAATTGACAATCTCCAAACAAGAGCTTTTATCAAAACAACAAGGTGTTTAAAAAAGGTCCTTATGTTTACGGAAAAGATGAAGACCTTTTTGACAAATGTCCTCATCTTTTTCAGATTATTCCTACTGCTTCATTTTCTCATATTCAATAGCTGCCAAAATAAAGGAACCTACTGATTTCGGATCGTTCTCTATCACCGGCTCACCTATGTAATAAGCAAAACTTCCATCCCGGTTTCCTTTACCGCCTAATCCGGCAACAGCACAACAGTTGGTAATAGTGTATGAACCATCAGGCTCTTCTTTAATGAATTGTTTGATCAGGCCATTAAAACCACGCTCTGCGGCCGCTTTATACTCCACAGGAATATATCCTTTGTTTACAGCCTTACACAGAAAATAGACAAAAAGCGATGAAGCGGAAGATTCCAGATAATTTCCTTTACGGTTATTCTGGTCAGTCAC
>ULWW01047954.1_pt1 | contig 15357 bp, 17 predicted proteins | sample 1960741 | NCBI WGS metagenome assembly ULWW01 (sample SAMEA4835823, study PRJEB28245) | human gut metagenome | biome: gut microbiome; material: fecal sample | place: Denmark | collected 2008
TAATCTGCTGACCAGTAAATAATAATTCTATGTTCATCTGGTTTATTAATAATCTCATAAGTTTTCAATTGTTTAATATTTGTGATTTCTAAACCTGTTTCTTCCATCATTTCTCTTTTTACAGTATCTTTCATTCTTTCAAATAATTCAACACCACCTCCAGGTGTGATTATCATTCCTTTATTGGGCTCTTTATTTCTAATTCCTAATAATAATTTGTTATTTGATTTTATCAGAACAGAGCAACCTACTCTTATATTATTCAAAATATCGCCTCCTTGTATAAAGAATATAATAAGAATTATATTTTGTCAATATATTTAAAATATGAAAAACATATGGTATAATTCAAAAAAGAAAGAAGTGATAATCATGGAAATATATTTAGATAATGCTGCAACGACAAAAATGGATAATAGAGTTTTTGAAGAAATGTTGCCATACTTAAAAGAAAAGTATGGTAATCCATCATCGACTTACAAAATAGGAAGAGATAATAAGAAAATAATTGAAAACGCAAGGAAAGAAGTGGCTTTAAATTTAAATGCGAATCCAAGTGAAATATATTTTACAAGTGGTGGAAGTGAATCTGATAATATGGCTTTGAAAGGAATTGCATTAAGTAATATTGATAAAGGAAAACATATTATTACAAGTAAAATAGAACATCCAGCAGTTTTAGATACATGCAAGGAATTAGAAAGAGAAGGATTTGAAATTTCATATATAGGAGTAGATGAAAACGGAATTGTAGATTTAAAAGAATTAGAAGATACAATAAGAAAAGATACAATTCTAATTTCAATAATGTTTGCTAATAATGAGATTGGTACTATTCAACCAATAGATGAGATAGGTCAAATTGCAAAAAAATATAATATTTTATTTCATACAGATAGTGTACAAGCTATAGGAAATGTAAAGATAGATGTTCAGAATATGAATATAGACTCACTTTCTTTATCAGCACATAAATTTTATGGACCTAAAGGAATAGGAGTATTATATTTAAGAGATGGAGTAAAATTTAGGAAATATTTAAATGGTGGACATCAAGAAAGAAACAGAAGAGCAGGAACAGAAAATGTTGCTGGTATTGTTGGATTAGCAAAAGCATTGACCATAGCCTATGAAAACTTAGAAGAAAATAATAATAGAACAATTGAGTTGAGAAATTATTTTATAAATGAAATAAAAAAATATATAGAAGGAGTAAAAATAAATGGAGATTTAATAAAAAGATTACCAGGAAATATAAGCATTTCTTTTGAATTTGTAGAAGCAGACAATATATTACATGAACTAGATAAAAAAGGTATATACATATCTACAGGTAGCGCGTGTACTACTGGAAGTATAGAATCATCACATGTATTAAAGTCTATAGGATTATCAGATGCTGTAGCACATAGCACTATAAGGATTAGCATAGGAAAATATAATAGCCAAGAGGATATAGATTATACTATAAAATGCTTAATTGATGTTGTTGATAAATTAAGAAAATTATCTCCATTATATTGCTAATAGTATAAATATTTATGATTTTAAAAATTATAAAATTATAGTAAATTCTATTTAAAATGTTGCATATAGGTAATAAATAGTATATAATTCAAACAGTAGATGAAATGCGAACAATGTTCATAATTTGTTCGCAGGAGAATAATACTGATTAGGAGTGAACATATGGTTCGGGAAAAAAATATAAGAATTGTTGTGGAAAGTAAGATAAAATAAACAAATATTGAGAATTCAAAAATTATTAAGCTAGTTCAGGTTTTATAACTTGTCCGCAAAATATTAAAAATATGTAGTAAAATAAAGGTGCGAACAAGGAATAATGTGTTGACACCTTTTAAATTTAAAAAAGAGGTTTTTAATGGAAGAAAAAATAATATAGTAATATATCAAGTGGATGATGGTAAAACAAAAATAGACGTAAAACTTGAAGATGAAACAGTATGGCTATCACAACAACAGATGGCAGACTTATATGATACGACTAAACAAAATATAAGTTCACATATTAAAAATATCCTTGATGAAGAAGAATTAGATGAGAATTCAACTGTCAAGGAATTCTTGACAGTTCAAAAGAAAGAATTACTTCAATTCTTTCTAGTACTGGAGAAAAGTTACTTGCTAATGCAGGTACAGTTAGTCATAACAAAGCAATTGAAAAAACAAACTTAATAAATAAAATATATATTACTAAGGAGGAATAAATATGAATTTAGAAACAAAGAAAATTGAAAATTTAGAAGGATTTAAAAATATGAGAATTGTAGATAATTTCTATCAAACATCAAGTTTTTTTCCAATGCCAACAATAGAAATATCAACAATTGATGAAAACGGCTTTACAAATATTGGTTCATACTCATTATGCTTTCCATATTATATAGCTGGTAAAGAATATTATGCTATGATACTAGAATGTAGAAACAGTTCAAATACATGCAAAAATTTATTAAAAACAGGAAAGTGTGCTTTAAACTTTTTACAAGATGATAGAAAATATTTTAAAGAAGCAGTAAGACTAGGATTTCCAGGAGAAACTCCTGAAGAAAAAATGAAAGATTGTTTATATACTTTAGTAGATGGAAAAAGAGCAAGAGAAAATCCAAACGAAAAATATCCTAAAGTTGTAAAAGAAGCATACCAAGTATTTGAATGTACTTGGGTAAAGGAATTAGATGGGGCCGAAAATGATAAAGTTCAAGAAGAATACAAAGGACCATACCATAATTTTAATGGAATTACATCTGAATTTGGAGCACATTTTATTTTAAAAATTGATAATATTTTAATGAAGGAAAAATATTATAATACTATAATAAATGGAGTTAGCGCAGTAGGTTACCCAAGAGTTCCAGTTGATTATGGGTATAGAGACTCAAAAAATTTCTGGTATACAAAATTTAGAAGACCTATAGCAATGCCAATTCCTAAAAATAAAGGTGTTGATATTGATTCTGTAAAATATGCAGCTGGAAGAATTGACCCAGAGGTTAAATTTACAGAAGAAGCATGCAAAACATTGCTAAAAGTACCAAGACCATTTTTGAATACTGTGTTAAAAGGATGTGTTAAATGGGCAAAGGAAAATAATGTAACTCTTATAACCCCAAAAGAAATGCAAATTATAAATGATAAAAGGTCAAAGGAGAAAAATAAATAAAATTGTGTGTATTAATATTGACAAACAATTATTAATATGATAATCTTGACAAGAAAATAAATTTTAGGGGGATTTAAAATGAAAAACAAAAATCTAATTATAGGCATAATTGTAGCTGTTGTTGTAGCTATAGTGGTTGCTGCAGCAATAATATTTACAAACAATAATAATAAGCAAACATCTTCAACAAATGGAGAAAGTAAAGCAAGTGAGTCTAACGTAGCACAAGGAAAAGAAATTGACAATAATGAAAATTATTTTGTAATTATTAATGGAGAAAAATTTAAAGCAGGAGATAAATTTTCTAAATTATCAAAAGTCAATTTAAAACAAGACTCAAGAGTAACAAGTAAAGAAGTTGGAAAAAATACATATATGATAGGTGCAGGTTCTATATATAATGAAAATAAAAAAGTTGTATGTAATATGACACCTTATAATTCAACTGATTCTAAAGTGACTGTTGCTGATTCAGAAATAGGTGGAATAAAAATAGGTGAATATGAATATGGAAAAATACCAGACTATGTATTATCTTTAAATGTTGAATTTTGTAAAGGATTAAAATTTGGTTCATCACTTGAAGATATCAAAAAAATATTTGGAGAACCAGATAGAGAGTATAATGCAGAAAATTTAGGGTATACAAAATATACATATAAATCTGAAGAAATATATAGAAATTACGAATTTACAATAGACAAAGATGGAAAATTATCACAAGTAAATTGGCAAAATTTAGTTGCTAATCAATAATTGAAGTTTAAAAAATGGGGGAAAACATGAGACTATTTTTAAGTGGTTTTATGTAATATCCCTCTTTTTTGTTGCAAAAATCAAAAAATTGTAAATATAAAAATATATTTTAATATAATAAAATATAAAACTAAATAAAAAACCAAGTAGACTTTTTAAAGTTTACATGATATAATACTAGACAAAAGTTAAAGAAATAGGTGATAAATATGAAAATATTCAATTCAATGACAAAAAAGAAAGAAGAATTTGTTCCTATAAATGGAAATAATGTAACAATGTACGCGTGTGGTGTAACAGTATACGATTTGAGCCATATAGGTCATGCAAGGCAAGCAATTGTATACTCAATGATGGCAGACTACTTAAGATATAAAGGCTATAATGTAAAATATGTACGTAACTATACAGATGTTGATGATAAAATAATTAAAAGAGCAAATGAGTATGGAAAAAATGCTTTAGAATTTTCAAAAGAGCAAATAGAAGAAACTGAAAAAGATATGGCAGGACTACATATAACAGAGGCAGATGTAAAAACTAAGGCATCTGAATATATTGATAAAATAATTGAATTTGTAGAAAGATTAATTGAAAAAGGCTATGCCTATAAAACTAAAAAAGGTGATGTATATTATAGTGTTAGAAAATTTAAAGAATATGGAAAACTTTCACATAGAAATGTAGACGATATGTTAAATGGAGTTAGAATAGAGCTAGAAGAAGGCAAAAAAGACCCAATAGATTTTGCATTGTGGAAATCAGCAAAACCGGGAGAAATATATTGGGAGTCACCATGGGGAAAAGGAAGACCTGGTTGGCATATAGAATGTTCTGTTATGGCTTTAGATACATTAGGGCAAACTATTGATATTCATGGTGGAGGAAGAGATTTATTATTTCCACATCATGAAAATGAGATAGCACAAAGCGAAAGTTTAACAGGAAAAAAATTTGCAAACATATGGAGCCATTGTGGATTAATTAAAATAAATGGTGAAAAAATGAGCAAATCTTTGGGAAATTCATTAACAATAAGAGATGCATTAAAAAAATATGATTATGAAACAATAAAATATGTAATGTTTTCAAAACATTATGGTTCAGATGTAGATCTTTCAGATAATGATTATAGTTTAGCTGAAAATCATTTAAATTATTTTTATACTACAATTAAAGAAATGAATAAATACATAAAAGATAATCTAGTTAAAGAATATGATGTTAAAGATGATATTGCAGATAGCATAATACCAAAATTTGTTGAAAATATGGATGAAGATTTTAACACGACCGCTTCAATAGCAAATTTATATAACATTTTTAAATATGCTAATAATATTATGAAAACATCAAAAGACAAAACAAAAGAAGACATAGCAAACATACTTAGAAAGATATTAAAAAATGTACATGAGGTATATTCAGTTCTTGGATTATTTGATCAAAATCCAGATGAATATATAACAAAATTAAAAAACAAATATTTAAAAGAACTAGATATTGATGAAGAAAATATAAAACAAGAAATAGAAAAAAGAGCCAAAGCAAAACAAAATAAGGATTTTGAAAAAGCAGATAAAATAAGAAATGCTTTAGAAGCAAAAGGAATTATACTTAAAGATTCAAAAGAGGGAACATCATGGGATTTTAAATCATTATATAATGGCTAAACGAAGCATAAAATGTACTAATAGAAATAGAAAGAAGAGTGAATAAAATATGTTCTTTGCAAAACCTGGTGAATATGAACCATGTGGTATATTTACTCCAAATCATTTTGAATTAATAATTATAACCTCATTATTTATTGCAATTGCACTAAAATTTACAATTCATAAAAATAAAGAACAAGTACATAAAATAATAAAAAATATGACTATAATTATATGGCTTTTGGAAGTTGTTAGAATAGTTTTTAGTTTAAAATATAATAGTTTAAAAAATGTAAATGAATATTTACCATTATATTACTGTAGTTTGTTATTGTATGCGGGTTTTTTAAGTTCATTTACTAAGGAAAAACTAAAAAGAGTTGGAGATGTTTTTTTAGCAACAGGGGGAATAATTGGAGGAATAGTTTTTATGTTATTGCCAACTACTTCACTTCCTACATATCCAGCAATGCATTTTATAAGCATACATAGTTATTTATTCCATGGAACAATGGTGTATTTAGGGTTATTAATAAATATAACACATTATATAGAACTTCAAAAGAGAGATATTATATATTTTTCTTGTCTTGTAGGTATAATATGTGTTGTATCATATATAGTAAATATAATTTTTGATAGCAACTTAATGTTTATATCAAAAGACTTTCCTGGAACTCCAATACATATAATTTATAAATTTACTGGACCATTATTTACTTTTGTAATGTCAGTTGGCCAAATGACTTTGCCATTTTATATTGTATATGGAATTACAAAATTAATTAATAAATTCAAATTAAAACAAAAAAATGCTAATGAAGAAAAAGTATTAATAAATAATGAAGATACATATGAAAAACTATATGAATACAATTTAACAAATAAAAATAAATAATTATTTTTATCATCTAATTTAATGTCTAAAAAAATATATGGAAAATATTTATATATCAAAAAGTGCTTTTTGTAAAAAAAGCTCTTTTTTAGATGGATTTTATTATATAATGGTCAAGCTAGGGGAAGATGATAGATATGGAAGAATTTGAAACGCAAAACTTAAAAATTAGAAAATTTAAATTAGAGGATGCAGAAGATGTATATAAAAATCTGGGAACTGAAAAAGAACTTTTTGAGTGTCTGGGATATAATATGCATAAAACAGTTAGGCAAACTGAAATTATGATAAGTTCATTTATTTATGAAAATGAAAAAATGAATGAATTAATATGGGCAATTGAAGATAAGAAAAAACATGAAGTTGTAGGTTATATAAATGCATCAGAAAGGTCTGAAGCTAATAGGATTTGTAAATTTAAGTGTGGAATTGCACTTAATTTAGCAGAGTCAGGTTTGCTAGAAGAAGCTTTAAAGGTAGTTATTAATTATTTATTAAAAACAGGAAAATTTGATGTAATTGTAAGTGAGTTTTTTGATGGATGCAAAAAACTTGTAGAAGACAAAAGTAAAATTTTAGAAAATGTTGGGATGGTAAAGGAAGCTATATTACATAAAAGAATAATAAACAGTAAGACAGGGCTTGCGGAAAACAAAATAATTTATTCAATAGTGCAATAAAATTAATACTCGACTATTTAATATTTATATGATATAATATGTAAAAATATTGGAAAGAAGGAATATAAATGTTAAAAGAAAAATTACTAAACGATTTAAAAGAATCTATGAAAGAAAAAGATTTAATAAGAAAAAATACAGTACAACTAATTAGGTCATCAATATTACAAATTGAAAAAGATAAAGCAATAGAAGTAACTGATGAACAAATAATAGAAATAATTGCAAAAGAGGCTAAAAAAAGAAAAGATGCAGCACAAGACTTTGAAAAAAGTGGAAGAGAGGATTTAATTAGTCAAAATAATAAAGAATTAGAAATACTTACAAGTTACTTACCAAAGCAATTAGATATAGAAGAAATAGAAAACATTGTAAAAGATATAATAAAAGAATCAGGTGCTACATCAATGAAAGATATGGGAATTGTAATGAAAACAGCAAAAGAAAAAATTGGTGCTTCAGCAGATGGAAAAACAATTAGTGATGTTGTAAAAAAATTATTATCATAATATAACAATCAGTTTGAAATATAACTGATTTTATTTTTAAATAAATCACGAACAACTGTTTACAAATATAAATTTTTATGATATATTATAAAAGAACTTAAGGAGGTATGGACTGTGAAAAAAGTATATGCGGCAATTGATTTAAAAAGTTTTTATGCATCAGTAGAGTGTAAAGAAAGAGGGCTTAATCCTATTACCACCAATTTAGTTGTAGCAGATGAAAGTAGAACAGAAAAAACAATATGTTTAGCAGTAAGCCCAGCATTGAAATCATATGGAATACCAGGAAGAGCAAGGCTATTTGAAGTAATACAAAAAGTTAATCAAATAAATAATGAAAGAAGAAGAAAAGCTCCCAATTTTAAATTTACAGGAAAATCACTTAATTATATAGAATTAAAAAATAATCCTTCATTAGAATTAGATTATATAGCAGCACCACCTAGGATGTCATATTACATGAAATATAGTACTAATATTTATAAAATATATTTAAATTTTTTTTCGGCTGAAGATATATATGTGTATTCAATTGATGAAGTTTTTATTGATATTACACATTATTTAAATACATATAAAATGCAAGCAAAACAATTAATAACAAAAGTAATTCAAGAAGTTTACAATAAAACAGGAATAACTGCAACAGCGGGAATAGGTACAAATTTATATTTGTGTAAAATAGCAATGGATATTGTTGCAAAACATGTAAAACCAGATAAAAATGGAGTAAGAATAGCTTGCCTTGATGAAATTACATATAGAAAGTTGCTTTGGTCACATAGACCATTAACAGATTTTTGGAGAGTAGGCAAAGGCTATGAAACAAGGCTAGAAAAAAATGGAATTTTTACCATGGGAGATGTGGCAAGGAAGTCAATAGAAAATGAAGAAATATTATATAAACTATTTGGAATAAATGCAGAACTTTTAATAGATCATGCATGGGGGTATGAACCATGTACAATAGAAAGCATAAAAAAATACAGACCATCAACTAATAGTATAAGTTCAGGGCAAGTATTACATTGTCCATATAATTATGAAAAAACAATGCTAATAATAAAAGAAATGGCAGAACTTTTGGCTTTAGATTTAGTAGAAAAGAAGTTAGTTACAAACCAAATAGTATTGACAATAGGGTATGATGTAGAAAATGTTACAAATCCATTAATAAATAAAGAAAATATTAAAGAAATTACAAATGACAGATATGGAAGAAAAATTCCAAAACCTGCACATGGCACTATAAATTTAGACTATAAAACATCATCTGGGAAAATAATTATGGAGGCTGCAATAAATTTATATAAAAAAATAATAGATAAAAATTTACTAATAAGAAGAATAAATATAACAGCTAACAAAGTAATTAATGAAAGCGAAGTTAGGAAAAGTGAATATGAACAAATAGATTTATTTAAAAATTATCAAGAAGAAAGTAAAAGAAAAAATAAAGAAAAAAAGGAAAAAAGATTACAAGAAACAATGATTAATATAAAAAATAAATATGGAAAAAATGCAATATTAAAAGGAATGAACCTAGAAGAGGGTGGAACAACCATAGAAAGAAATATTCAAATAGGGGGACATAAAGGATGAATAACAATTATAAAATGTATGAAGATATTATAAATTTACCACACCATGTTTCAAAAAAACATCCACAAATGACATTAGAGGCAAGATCAGCCCAGTTTGCACCATTTGCTGCTTTAACTCGGCTATGAAGATAGTGTAAAGAAGACAGCAAAAAATTTTGAAGAAACATTTGATGATAATTAATTAAAATTTCATATTGGACATTCATATTAAATAGTAATTTTAATTATACAGGAGTGGGAGTGGTTAAAAGTAACAAATATGGAAAAGTATATGTGCAGATGTTTATAGGAAAATAAAATGAACAATGTGTGAATTTTGTTGAATAGAAAATTATTTTGTGGTAAAATAGACAAAGATTAGGAGTGATAAAAAAGTGGAAGATAGAATAGAAGATAAATTAATAGAACTTATAGATAGATTAGTAGATGAAAAAATATCAGTAAACCCTGAATTTTTAAGATTTACATTTTATGAGGTAAGGGTAAAAAATTCAGTAACAAGTGAAGAAGAAAAAGCATTTTTAACATTAGCACAAATTAAATTAAATAATATGGGATATGTTGTATATTTAGAAAATCAAGAATTTGTATATAATAATTCAAACATGAGAGTTCAACCAAATGAACTAATAATTGCCATAAAAGAAAAAAGCCAAAGTAATTAACTATGGCTTTTTTAATGCGGAAAATAAAAATATTACCTATACCTAACAGTACATTTTTTTAAATCATCTGGTTTCATATTGATAGGTATTGGTGCATTTTCGTACGGGTAGTATTCGCAGTATTTAACTGATTCTGCCTGAGACATATTAGCATTTTTTTTGTAAAGGCGAACAATGGCAACATTAAAGCCGTTGTCGTGCTCTACCTTAAACAAATCATTTATACCTACACATGTCATGTAGATAAGCTCAAATGCAACAGCCTCTTTAAGCAAATAAGGCGGAAGTTGCTGGAGTACGCAGTTTATTGAATCCTGAAAACAAATATAAAATAAATAAGGAGTATTTACTTTATAATCTGCAATATGAGCAAGATTTTTGTAATCTACCTTATCTCCATATTCATAATCTAAACTACTTTTGCCATTATCATCACAAAGCTTCAAATAATATGAAGTCCCTACTTTGCTTGCAATTGGCTTGATCTTTGAATAATCAGCCATTGTCGCACGAACTTTTATTGACTTTTTCCGATTCATTTAAATTTAACCTCCTAAAAAAATAAAAGGGTTGTAATACGTATGCGTTCTAGTAAAGAACGTACTTATTATTATAGCATGATTGAAGAATAAAGTCAATTAGGGATAAGGAAAAATTGATAGCCCAAAAGCTTTAATTATTGACAAAAAATAATCAAAATAATATACTTAGAAAAAAAGGAGGCTAATATGGAACAAATTAATTTTTATGCAGAAGATGGAACAAAATTAAATGGATTTTTACATAAATCAAAAGAAACTACCCAAGATGTAATTTTGTCAATTCATGGAATGAGCAGTAATTGCTTTAAAGAAAGAGATAATGTAATAGCTAATACAGCAAATAATTTAAACATAGATTATTTTTGCTTTAACAACAGAGGAAGTGAACTTGTAAAGTATATTACAAAAAATATAAACGGAAAGAAAACAAAAGTTATAGCAGGAACTTCATATGAAGAAGTATTAGATAGTTATTATGATATAGTAGGAGCAATTTTAGAACTTAGAAAATTAGGGTATAAAAATATTTATTTACAAGGACATAGCTTAGGGTGTACTAAAATAATTTATACATATAATAAATTGAAAGAACAAAATAATACTGAAATATTAGAAATTATAAAAAGTATAATATTACTTTCTTTGGTTGATATAACAAGTGTTTTAAAGGTCTTTTTAGGAAAAAACTTTTCATATTATATTAATCTTGCAAATAAAATGGAGCAAGAAGGAAAATTACAAAATTTAATGCCACAAGAGGCTTTTATTCATCCAGTAAGCTGTAAAACATTTTTAAGATATGCAAGAGATAATAAAGATATAGATATAAAACAATATAATATTTTAAGTAAAATAGACAAGCCATTATTTATGCGTTGGGGAACAGATAATGAAATGATAATAGATAAGCCAGATGAATTAGTAAAAAAGGTTAAACAAATTATAGAAAATAAGCAAAGTGATGTTAATTATATAGAAGGTGCAAATCATAGTTATAATGAAAAAGAAGAAATACTTGCAACACAAATACTTGAATTTATACAAAAGCAAAGGAGATAAAAACAATGGCAAATATATTTGATTATATGATATGGAGAGATATAGATATAAAAAATGTAGAAATTAATGAAATTGATGCTTTAATATTATCAAGACTATCATATTTTCCGTTAGATAATCTTAATTTAGAAAATGAAACTATAACTTTAAAAGAAGCTTATAACAGATATTGTAATACAGAAAATAAAGGAAGAATATTACAAAAAGAAGATACAGAACTTTTCCCAGTTTTAGCAAATAGTATAAGATTTGGAAACATACTATTATCAAATTATGTAAATAAAATAGATAATATATTAGAAAAACAATTTTCTGCAATTACAATAGAATTACCTGATAATACAATTTTTGTTTCATATAGGGGAACAGATAATACAATAGTAGGATGGAAAGAAGACTTTAACATGAGCTTTAAAGATTTAGTTCCATCCCAAGTAGATGCAGTAAATTATTTAAATAATATTGCTACAAAATATAAACAAAATATAAGAGTTGCAGGACATTCTAAAGGTGGAAACCTTGCAGTATATGCTTCAGCTTTTTGCAACAAAGAAGTTAATGATAGAATAATTGCTATATATAATAATGACGGACCAGGATTTCAAAAAACAGTTATAGATACAAATGAGTATAAAAATACAATAGGAAGGCTACATACATATATACCACAAACTTCTATAATAGGAAGATTACTTAATCATAAAGAAGCAACAACAATAATAAAAAGTACGCAAACTGGAATTATGCAACATGATTTATATAGTTGGCAATTATTAGGAGCACATTTTATAGAAGATACATTAACAAATTCTAGTGAATTTATAGATCAAACAATTACAAATTGGTTAAACGAAGTAAGTCCAGAACAAAGAGAAAAATTTATAGATACATTATTTGAAATATTAAATGCTACAGAGGCAAAAACACTAGCACAATTAAGCAGTAAAAAATTTGAGACAGCAAAAATAATATTAAGTACATATAAAAATATAGATGAAGAAAGCAAAGAAATAATATCAAAAACATTATTAGTATTTTTTCATATAGCAAAAAATAATATTAAATTAATATAGGGGGAAAAGATGAAAAATAAGAAGGGATTAATAATTGGATTAGTTATATTACTTGTCATGGTAATTATAATTGTTACTGTAATTACTTTAAATTTGAATAAAGAAAATCCAGAGGATGTTTTAAATACATATATAGCATATATTAATGATAAAAATTATGATGGAATGTATGAGTTACTAAGTAGTAGTTCAAAATCTTCTATTTCTAAAGAAGACTTTATTACCAAAAATAAAAACATTTATGAAGGAATTGATAGCTTAGATATAAAAATAGACATAAAGGAAACTAAAAAAGAAAGTAAAAATATTAAAATATTATATAATGAGCAAATGTATACTTCAGCTGGAAAAGTAGATTTTTCTAATAGTGTTAATCTAGTTAAAGAAGATAAACAATATAAAATAGATTGGTCAACTACTTTAATATTTCCAGAGTTAAAAGAGGGCTACAAGGTAAGAGTAAAAACTTTAAAAGCAAATAGAGGAGCTATTTTAGATAGGGATGGAAACAAACTTGCATATGATGGAAAGGTTTCATCAGTTGGAATTGTTCCTGGTAAACTTGGAGACAATAAAGATGAAAGCATATCTAAAATTTCAGAATTAACAGGAGTAAGCATTGAGACAATTAATAAGTATTTATCAGCACGGTTATGTAAAAGATGACACATTTGTTCCTGTGAAAAAAGTAGCTAAAGATAATTCTGACTTGAAAGAAAAATTATTGCAAATTTCAGGGATTCAAATTAATGATGTAGATGGAAGAGTATATACTTTAGGACAAGAAGCGGCACATTTAATTGGGTATGTTCAAAGCATAAATGCAGAAGAATTACAAAAATATCAAGATAAAGGCTATACTTCTACAAGTATAATTGGAAAGTCAGGGCTAGAACTTGCATATGAAGATAGATTAAAATCAACTGATGGAATTCAAATATATATTGCAGACGAAAAAGGAAATCTTGTGACAGAAATTGCAAAACAAGAACAAAAAGATGGTGAAGATGTAAAAATTACAATTAATAGTGATATTCAAAAAAATTTATACACACAGTTAAAAGATGACAAAGGACTATTTGTTGTAATGGAACCAAAAACAGGAGAATTACTAGCACTAGTAAGTACACCATCCTATGATTCAAATGATTTTTCTTTAGGAATGACAAATGCAAAATGGGAAGAACTAAATAATGATGCCTCTAAACCATTATATAATAGATTTTTACAAAGCTATTGTCCAGGATCTACATTTAAACCAATTACAGGAGCAATTGGACTTACAACAGGTGCATTTACTAAAGACGATACATTTAATTATAATGGTACAAGTTGGCAAAAAGATTCAAGTTGGGGCGATTATAAAGTAACTACTTTAACAGCATATAATGGACAAAAAAATTTATTAAATGGTTTAATACATTCTGATAATATTTATTTTGCACAAGCTGCACTTAAAATTGGAACTTCAAATTTTACATCTAACTTAGAAAAAATAGGATTTAATGAAAGCTTAGATTTTCCTATTACACTTGCAAAGTCTAAATATTCTAATTCTAATACAATAGAAAGTGAAGGACAACTTGCAGATTCTGGTTTTGGACAAGGGAATATTTTGGTTAATCCTATACATATGGCTTCTATTTATTCTAGTTTTGCAAATGATGGAAATATGATTAAGCCATATATTGAGTATAAAGAAGATGCTAAAAGTGAAATTTTAAAGGAAAATGTTTTTACTAAAGATGCTGCAAATACAATAAAAGAAGATTTAATACAAGTAGTAGAAAATCCACAAGGAACAGCAAATGATATGAAAGTATCTGGAGTAACAATTGCAGGAAAAACGGGAACTGCAGAATTAAAGCAAAATAAAGATGACAAAGATAGTGGAACATTGGGATGGTTTAATTGTTTTACAACAAATAAAGATTCAAATTTACTTATTATTGGAATGGTAGAAAATACTCAAAATAATTCAAATGGTGGAAGTCATTATTTAATAAAGAAAATAAAAACACTATTTTAGTAAGAAAAAAATATAAATAAGTTGCATACTTAATAAAAATATAGTATAATAAAGTTCGCGATTCAAAAAAATCTTATATGAAGGGACTGAGAAAAATGAAAAAAGTGCGGGAAGCTATTAAAGTATGGTATGAAAGAAATGAAGCTAACATATCTGCAGTAGCTGGCATAATTGCACTGGTTGTATTGATGCTTATGGCAGAACCAGTAGCATGAAGGTTCCCAAAAAAGCAGTACATTAATATGTGCTGCTTTTTCTTTTGTGCATATTTAAAAATTTAATATAATTATAATTTACATGTTCTTAAATTGATTTATAATTTTTGTAAAATAAAAAAATAGAAAATATAGAAAAAATGCTTGTAAATAAAAAATATTTAGTATATACTTTGAAAGTAAAAATATACTATTAAATTATAAACAGCTAAGAACTTTGAAAATTAAATACCTTTGTAAATAAGAAATAAAAAAGCTTGTTTATAAAATAATGGTGTATAAAATACACAAAATAAAGAAAAGATAAATAAACAGTTTATCAAAAATCAAAAGAAAAAATAAAAGGGGGAAAAACATAAGTGAAAAATAAGTTAAAAGAACAATTAAAAACAAACAAAGGCATTACATTAATAGCACTTGTAATTACAATAATTGTGCTTTTAATACTAGCAGGAGTAACAATTGCAACATTAACAGGTGATAATGGA
>ULWW01066348.1_pt1 | contig 15138 bp, 10 predicted proteins | sample 1960741 | NCBI WGS metagenome assembly ULWW01 (sample SAMEA4835823, study PRJEB28245) | human gut metagenome | biome: gut microbiome; material: fecal sample | place: Denmark | collected 2008
TAATGATCTAGTAGCAACATTTTTCATAAACTTAGCGAAATGTTTTAAGTAATGTGATTTTTTACAGTTGTGGGAGAAATAAATGTATAATAATAGTAGATACACTACAGAAGAGGGGGATCGAGTTGAACTTTTTACAGAAATTAGGGAAATCCCTGATGCTTCCGGTGACCATTATGCCACTGGCTGCATTACTAAAAGGTGTTGGCTACTGGATTGACCCTTTGGGATGGGGAGTGAATAATCCGTTCGCTGCTTTTTTGATATTATCAGGTGGTGTCGTGATTGATAATCTTCCTATACTATTTGCGATTGCAGTTGCTATAGGAATGACAGATAAGAAGAATACAACGCTATCTCTTGCAGCTGTCATCAATTATCTGATGATTACTAAAATATTATCACCCGAAGGTATTTCACTTATATCAGGTCTTCATATCAGCAAGGTTGCACTTGCATTTCATGATACAAGTAATGCCTTTATAGGTATTATAGTAGGACTTATAGTGGCATATTGTTTTAAGAAGTTTAATCATATTGAACTGCCAGGACCTCTTTCATTTTTTAGTGGTGAGAGATTTATTCCTATTATATCAGGTCTTGTTACACTTCTTTTTGCTGGCGTATTTATCTATGTATGGCCATTGCTTTATGATGCATTTATTCATTTTGGAACATGGATGTCCCATTTAGGACCAATGAGTGCAGGTCTCTATGGATTCTTTAATAGACTCCTTATACCTACAGGATTGCATCATGCATTAAATTCAGTATTCTGGTTCAATGTAGCAGGCATTAATGATATAGGACGTTTCTGGGGCACAGTATCTGGTGGAATCAAAGGAATCACAGGTATGTATCAAGCAGGCTTTTTCCCTGTTATGATGTTTGGCTTACCTTGTGGTGCATTGGCTATTTATCAATCAGCTGATAAAGAAAATAGAAAGAAAATAGGTGCATTGATGTTCTCTGCAGCACTTGCTTCTTTTTTGACAGGTATTACAGAACCATTGGAATTCTCTTTCATGTTCTTAGCACCAAGTCTTTTTGTTGCCCATGCTATTATGACTGGTATAATGATGTTTATTGCCGCAAGTATGCATTGGCTGGCAGGATTTAGCTTTTCTGCAGGGCTTATTGATTATATGTTAAGTTTTAAGGCACCATTTTCTTATCAGGCTATTCATTTGATTCCTTTAGGAATTATCTGTGGTGCACTCTATTATGTTGTATTTAGAAGTATGATTCTTCATTTTAATCTCATGACACCAGGAAGAATGAAAGAAGAAACAAAAGAAGTGAAGACAAGTCTCGCATTTGATTATGATGATCTCGCTATTTCTTTTGTAGAAGCACTTGGTGGTAGAAGTAATTGTTTATCTGCAGACGCATGTATTACACGTTTAAGACTCGAAGTCAAGGATACAAGTCTCATTAATAGAGATGAGATTACACGTCTAGGCTTTGATCATGTGGTGGAGGCAGGAGAACACTATGTGCAGATACTTGTTGGTACACATGCTCAGTTTATAGCAGATGCGATGAACGATATATTAATGTAAAGGGGAATATTATGAGAATAATCAAGATCTTCAATAATAATAGTGTTGCCGCTATTTCTCCAGAACTAGGTGACATTATTTTAACTGGCTCAGGTATTGGCTTTCAGAAGAAAGTAGGGGATGTCGTAGATTCTCAAAAAATTGAGAAGACTTATCTGTTTAAGGAAGATCCACATAAAAGATTAGAAAGAGAAGATAATATCTCTCCGGACTGTTATGAAATTACCAATCAGATTGTCTCACGTGCGATTAAGAAACTCCGTTCACGTTATTATGGAGAAATATTCCTAACAATGACTGATCATATCTCATTCGCGTTAAAACGCAAGGTAGAAAATATCAAACTGCCTTATGTCGTACTTGGGGATGTCAGTGTTCTTTATAAAGATGAATATGAAATTGGCTTATGGGCATTAAGTTATATTAAGAAAAAGACAGGTATAACTTTAGATATAGAAGAAGCTAATTATATCGCATTGCATCTTGTTAACTTCTCTATGGACAATAATACGCATAATGCGACTAAGATCATGAGCTTTGTGACAGATATTATCGGTATTATTGAAAATAGTATGAAGATCACTCTTTCACCACAGTCTTTAAGCTATGCAAGACTTTCTACTCATCTCAAATACTTAGCTGAACGTATCTTCACAGGACAGGAAATCAACCTAAAAGACACAACAGAGGATATCAGAGAACTCTTAAAAGAGAATCTAAGATTATCTATGTACATTAACCGTATTGTAAAACATATTAAAGATAAATATAAATATGATTTATCACCGGATGAACAGACTTTCTTGTGTATACATATTAAACGTATCATGCAATAATTGATGAAAACGCTTGTAATATAAAAAATATACTGCTATACTATTCAAGTAAATGTGGATTGTTACTCTAAGCAGGCAAGACCAAATAAAGATTATGACACCTTTTTTGTCATACTTTATTTGGTCTTTATTTTTTGTAAAAATCCATGTTGAATACTCATTTTACAATTTTCAAGGAGCATAAAATGAGAAAAAATATAAAAGAAAGGAGAACATGATGAAAGGAAAGAAAGTCATTACTTATGCAGTAAGTTTTCTTGTTGCATTAGGCTGTGTATCTGCTTTTCCAATGGCTGTACAGGCAGATACAAGGTATGAAGTCTATCCTAATCCTCATACAATGAGCTATTCAAATGGGGATTATGAAATGACAAATCAGGTCAATGTTGTCTATGAAGATGGTATTGATGCTGATACAAAAGCAAGACTTAATGAAGTTCTTGCATTAAAAGGCATGAGTGCAAGTGTTTCTAGCGAAAAGAAAGCGGGAAAGACAAACATTCTTGTTGGTATTAAGAATTCTAACCAATATGTAGATCAGCATTTTGGTTCTTATTCTACTTCAGGCTTATTTGATAAGCTTGATTCATATGCTTTAAAGTCAGATAAGGGCACTATTTCTATCTTAGGTAAAGATACAGATGCTGCTTTTTATGGCCTTACAAGCTTATATCACATTTTTAAGCAGGTAGAGGGGAAAACAATTAGAAACTTCTCTATCGAAGACTATGCGGATGTTGCAAGCCGTGGTTTTATTGAAGGTTATTATGGTAATCCATGGTCAACAGAAGATCGTTGTAAATTGATGGAATGGGGTGGCTATTATAAGCTTAACTCATATTTCTATGCTCCTAAAGATGATCCAAAGCATAATGCTAAGTGGCGTGAACTTTATACTGATCAGGAAATTGAAACAAAGATCAAACCACTTGCTGAGGCTGGAAACAAATCTAAATGCCGTTTCGTATTTGCCTTACATCCTTATATGAATCACGCTATTCGTTATAACTCTGAAGAAAACTATCAGGCTGACCTCAAGGTTATGCAGGCTAAGTTTAAACAGGTTATTGATGCTGGTGTTCGTCAGATTGCAATTCTTGCAGACGATGCGGGCAACGTAGGTGGCGCTAATTATACAAGAACATTGACAGATATGTCTAACTGGCTTAAAGAATTACAGCCTTCTTACCCTGGCTTAAAGCTTACATTACCATTCTGTACTCAGGAATATATGGGTTATGGTCAGTCATACTACCGTAATTTCCCTGAAAACGTACAGATTATCATGACTGGTGGACGTGTATGGGGTGAAGTAACAAACAACTTCACATCATCATTCACTAATACTGCAGGTCGTGGTCCTTATATGTGGATCAACTGGCCATGTACTGATAACTCTAAGAAGCATCTAATCATGGGTGGTTATACAACATTCCTTCATCCAGGTGTTGATCCTTCTAAGATACAGGGTATTGTATTAAATCCAATGCAGCAGTCTGAACCAAGTAAGGTTGCAATATTCGGTAATGCATGTTATTCATGGAATATCTGGCAGACTGAAGAAGAAGCAAATAAGTGCTATAATGCTTCATTCAAATATGTGGATCATAATGGTTATGAAGAAACAGCCGCTTCAACGGCTTTAAGAGAATTATCTAAGCATATGATCAACCAGAACATGGATGGCAGAGTGACTCGCTTAGAAGAATCTGTTGAATTAAGAGATAAGCTTCAAGCATTCAAGGCTAAAGTAACTAAAGGTGAAAAGATTTCTGATGAAGAATTTGATGAACTAATCAATGCCTTCACAGTATTACAGAATGCATCTAAGACTTATCGTGAAAGCGGTAATGAAAGAATCAAGTCTCAGATTGTTTACTGGTTAAACTGCTGGGATGATACAACAAATGCTGCTTTAAACTATATTAAAGGTATTAAAGCTGCACAGAATGAAGAAGACAATGCAACTATCTGGGATTACTATTCAACAGCACAGGCTGCTTTTGAAAAGAGTAAGTCTTATGGTTTCCACTATGTGGATCATTTAGAATATGCTGAAGTAGGTGTACAGCATATTGTCCCATTCATTAAATCACTTGATTCATACTTATCTGAAATTGCATCTACAATCGTTAATCCAGATAAGCAGATTGCGAAATATATTACTAACCGTGAAGATACACCAGCAGGCAAAGAAGATAACATCTTTGATGGTAATGCTTCTACAGAATTAGTTTATAAGAGCCCTAATAGTATCTCTACAGGTACTTATGTAGGTATCAAGTATTCTAAGGCTATTGATGTACACCACGTGATCTTTAGAATGGGTGCTAACTCTAACTTAAGAGATACATTCTTAAAAGCAAAAGTACAGTATACAACGGATGGTAAGAACTGGACGGATGTCAATGATACAGAATATGACTTACCAAACAATGTAGAATTAACAGACCTTAACCTTAAGGGTGTTAAGGGTATCCGTATGATTGCAACTGCAGACAAGAGCAATACTTGGTTAGGTGTAAGAGATATCTTAGTTAACCCAACGACTACTCCTTCTACAAGCACTGATAAGGGTACATTATCTATGACTAAGATTGGTGTAAAGGGTGGTTCATTAGATAACTTATTAGATGATAATGAATCTACATATGCGCATTTTGCAGAATCTCCATATAAAGCAGGAGAAATCAAGGACTATATTCCAGTAGATGCTGCAGTGACTCTTACATTCAATAATCCTAAGAAGCTAGGTACTATCAACTTCGTACAGGATGGTGGTACTGATAAGATCACTAGATATGCATTAGAATATAGTGTTGATGGTACTAACTGGAAGACATTAAAAGAATATGCAGGTGATGCCACTGTTCATTTAAATGTTGAAGATCAGGATTTGACTGCTAAGGCTATTCGTGTAAGAAACCTTGAATTAAATCTTCAGAGTGATACAGCGGGTTACTGGTGGAAGGTAAAGACATTCAACCATACTGATGTCGTCAATGAATATGATGACAAGGCTGTTTATACAAATACAGACTATAAGTTACATTCTAAGAGTACATTAGATCGTACTGATTTAGTGTATAAAAAAGAAATGACTTTAGCACCTAAACAGTATGTAGGTGTGAAGTTAGCACGTGTTAAAGATTTAAAACAGTTAGAACTTGATTATACGGGTGATGTTGTTGTTGAAGCATCAGTGAACGCTCATGATTGGGTAGAAGTCACTGATTTAAACAACAATCTTCCAGATGCACGTTATGTACGTTTAATCAATAAGAAGAGTTCTGATGTTAAGTTAACTCTTAATAAGTTTGTAGTACATTCTACAGAAGTCACTGCACCATACTTATATAAGACAACTATGACTATCAACCCATCTTGGGGTGTAGCAGAAGATACTAGAAACAATGGTGCTGCATTTGATGGTAACATTGATTCTACAACTGAATTTGGTGACCTTCCACAAAAGGGTCAGTATATCATCTATGACTTAGGTCAGATGAGAAATATCGATAAGCTTGCTATGTATTGTCAGGATAGTGCCGTTAACTATATCAGAGATGCTACTATTAGTGTTTCGAGTGATTTAGAAAACTGGACAGATGTTGTGACAATTGGTGATGGTGTTGAAAACATTGGTGATGCAGGTGTTCAGTGTATCGATTCTGATGCAGGATACAAGGCATCTAGTACATATCCAAATAAGGTTTATGTATCAGGTACTGCCGATCATGTACCAGCTCGTTACTTAAGAATCTTATTTACTGCTTCTAACAACAATAGAGCTGTTGTATTCAACGAAATCATGATCAATGATGGTGAATATGCACCAGAAGACAATGACCCTACATTTGAATCTAGTGTAACAGAAGCAAAAGGTTACAAGCCTCAGTATATGATTGATGGTGACCTATTAACTTCTTATAAGCCTGGTTCAAATAAAGCAGGTTACTTAACTTATACTCTTTCTGATAGATTAAATGTGAAGAAATTCAACATTATCCAGAAGGGTGAAATCAGTAATGCGAAGGTATATGCATTAATTGATAAAGAAGTGACTACACGTAACGTTCCTGAAGAAGATAAGGAATGGATTCAGTTAGGTACTTTAAGAAAGTCACTTAATGAATTCTATGTACCTCGTGGTAATGTTTATAAGTTAAAGTTTGAATGGGAAGAAAATAGTATTCCTACAATTTCTGAAATCATCCGCTTAACGGATGATGAATTCAAGAGCGAATGTGCTAAGGATCTTAAGGATTATATCGATTCATTAAAAGTAGAAGAAGATAAATACACGACTGCAACTTATGAAGCATATAAGACGGCTAGAGCTGCTGCACTTAATGTTTATAACACGCAGATGGGTGAAAAGGATGCATTAGAAGAAGCAAAGGCAAACCTTAAAGCCTCTTATGATGCATTAGTGGCTCGTGGTGATGTCAAAGCATTAGAAGCAGAAATCAAGGCATTAGAAAAGCTTTCAAAGGATGACTATACTGAAGAAAGCTATAACGCTCTTATGAAAGTAAAAGCAGATGCTGAAAAACTTGTTAAGAACAAGGATGCATCTGTTGATGAAGTCAATGAAATGTTAGAAGCATTACGTAATGCGAAAGCTGCTCTTGTTACTAAGGCTTCTATCAGCAAGGAGACATTAAGAGACTATATCGATTCGAATAATTTGAAGACTCTTGATACTTCACTTTACTTAACTTCAACAGTTAAGCCTTTCCAGGATGCTTTAAAGAACGCAGAAACTATCTTGAATAAAGAAGATGCAACTGTTTCTGAAATTGAAGAAGCTTATGCTTTACTTCAGGAAGCAAGAAAGAACCTTGTATTAAAGGCATCTGATGCAGAAGTTAAGGTATTAGAAAATAAAGTCGCTTCATTCAAGGAAGAAGACTATACAGCTTCTAGCTACAAGGCATTCTTACCAGTATTAGAAGAAGTGAAGGAAGCATTAAAGGCTGAACATACAAGTGAAGAAATCACTGCATTGACTGAAAAGTTAGATACAGCTTCTAAGAAACTTGTAAGAAGAGGCAATACTGCTGAACTTGATCTATTACTTGCTCAGGCTAAGAATACAGATAGTAAGTTATATACACAAAAGAGCTATAAGAACTTATTAGAAGTCATCAAGGCTATTGAGGAAGAACTAGAAAATAAAGAAGAATTAACTCAGGAAGAAGTAGATGCACTTACTAAGAAGTTAAGTGATGCGGTGGCTCAGTTAGAAAAGAACCCTGAAATCACTCCAGAAACTCCTTCTAAACCATCTACACCTTCTAAACCTGAAACTCCTTCTAAACCTTCTAAACCTGGAACTGGTACTGAAACAACTAAACCAAACAAAAAACCACAGACTGGTGATTCTACGATGTTAGGTTTCGCTGCATTCTTTACTATGATTTCATTATTAGGTTATGTTCTTTTAAAGAAGAAAGAAGCATAAGATAAGGGAAGAACTTCGCAAGAGGTTCTTCTTTTTTGCCTTTTTGCGAAGGTGATTTGCAGTAATTGTATTTTTATTATAAAATAGTTTCATTAGGGGAATTGATATGACAAAAATACAAGAAAAACTATTAGAAGCATTAAGTGCTTCTTTAAAGGGTGAGAGTGTTGAATGGGAACCACTTTCACAAGAAGATTTATCAGAATTATATAATCTTGCACATATTCATCAAATATTACCTTTGGTTTATGAAGCAGTCTATAAATCTCAGGGTGTGAACCCACAGGTCAAAGCTATTTCTATGCGTGCAGCTATGACTCAGGCACTTTCTACAAGAGATTTCTTACAGCTTGTTAGTAAGATGAATGAAGCAAAACTTTATCCATTAGTGGTAAAGGGTATTATTGCAAGAAAACTTTATCCTATTCCTGATGAAAGAGTATCAGGGGATGAGGACTTATTGATTACTAAAGAATTATTTCCTACTTACCACCAGTTCTTAACTGAACATAATTTAGTGACAGGAGATGATTTAGAACCTTATGAAGTCCCTTATCAGTTAAAGGGGAGTTCACTTTATATAGAGCTTCATAAGACACTTTTCCAGGAAGAATCAGTTGCTTATGGGTCATGGAATCAGTTCTTTGAAAAAGCCCATGAGAGACGTACTATAGAAGTAATAGAGGGTGTGGAAGTATCGACTATGTGTCCAACAGATCATTTCTTATTTCTTATACTTCATGCCTTTAAACACTTCCTTCATAGTGGTGTAGGCATTAGACAGGTCGCAGATATTATGATGTTTGCCTCTCACTATGAGATTGATTATGACTCTATTTTTAATGATCTTAAGAAGATTCATCTAGAAGTCTTTGGGGCAACATTATTATCTATTGGTAAGAAGTATTTACACGATGCACCTATTCCAGATAAGTATTTAGAATTAAGTGAGAATATGGACCACTTATTAGAAGATATACTTGATGCAGGGGTATATGGTAATAGTTCTATGAGCCGTAAGCATTCAGCTAATATGACACTCGAAGCGATTACTTTAGATGCACAAGGTAAAAAAGCCCATGCTTCTTTAAGAAGTACACTCTTCCCAAGTCGTAAGGACCTAGTAGGAAGATATCCTTATATAGAAAAGCATGGTTATTTATTGCCTATTGCATGGTTCTCACGTATAGTGACATATATGAAGGAATCTTCATCAAGAGAAGATAATAAAGCGACAGAAACAATTAAGATAGGGAAAGAACGTGTTGCTTTAATGAAAGAATATAAGATCATCAAATAGAAGTGAGGGACAAAGATGAAGAAAATATTGAATTTCATAACTAATCATCGATTTATTATCGGTATACAGGCAGTATTAAGTATTATACTTGTGGTAAGTATTGCGTTAGTTAATATCTTACCAATGCGTTTTTTAATAGTGATAGGGGCATTCCTTGCAATTCTTACATTACTTATGTATTTATTCGCAAAACCTAGTTCTATTGAGTCTAGAAATGTTCAGATCAGACCACTTATTGGTAAGATTATTTCTGTAGTTATTAGTATCTTCTTACTTGTGTGCTGTGTATTTATTCAAACAGGTAAGGCAGCCGTTAATCAGGTGACAAGTGAATACGATTATGTCACATATTCTTTAGTTGTAAAGAAGGAAAGTCCTTATTATAAGGCTGAAGATATCTTAAATAAGACAGTGGCTTATAATCCTAATGGAACAAAGATCAATGAAGCCTTAGATAGACTAAGTAAAAAAGTATCGAGTTATGGTATTAGTGAATTATATGGTGTAGAAGCCGTTGTGGATGCATTATATAATAAGCAGGCAGATGCCATTCTTATGAATGAAGGATCTCGTACACTCGTGAATGAATACAAAGAGTCATTCAACAAGGATACAAGAGTTATCTGGAGCTGTAAGTTAAAATCTTATAATAAGATTAAAGAAGAAAAGACACTAGATATCTTAAAAGATCCATTCTGCGTTTATATTTCAGGTATTGACTCTCGTGGTAGTGTTCAGGAAGTATCACGTAGTGACGTTAATATCTTGATGACAATCAATGTCCCTGCTCATCAGGTACTTGTGACAAGTATTCCTCGTGATGCCTGGGTAACTCTTGCCGATGCGAAAGCGAAGGATAAATTAACACATTCTGGTTTAACAGGGACTCAGAATACTGTAAAGACTGTAGAAAAGTTCTTAGATGTTGATATCAGCTATTATGCACGTGTGAACTTTGAATCATTAGTTAAAGTTGTAGATGCCTTAGGTGGTATTGATGTTTATTCTGATAAGAACTTAGAAGCCTGGACAGGACAGCCTATTAAAGAAGGCTGGAATCATATGAATGGTCAGATGGCTCTATCATTCTCAAGAGAACGTCATGCTTATACGAGTGGTGATCGCCATAGAGCACAGAACCAGCAGGATGTATTACAGGCTATTATTAAGAAAATGGCTTCTCCTGCCATCATTACTCATTATATGGATATTCTCAATGCGATTGATGGTACATTCGTCACTGATATGCCAATGAATGAAATGGCGCGTGTGGCCAATGATCAGCTTAATACGGGTGCTGAATGGTCATTCCAGAAATCTATGGTATCAGGTAGTGGTAAGATGATGAAGGGTGGTTATTATATGCCTAACACAAACTTGTATTATATGATTCCTGATGAAAATAGCGTTAAACAGAATAAAGAATATATTAAGAAGATGTTGAAGGGCGAAAGCTTCACGGTACAATAAGCAGACTGAAAGGTCTGCTTTTTCATCAGCAATAGGTTTTATATGTTTATAGATGTACAGTTAAAAATAGTACAAATAAAGTTTTTTACAGACTAAATAGTAGTATACAGATATTTAAAACTATAAAGTTGTATAAAAAAATACTTAAACACCTCTAAATAGGTTTTATCAAGCCTCTACACTTATCATCCTCTATAAATATAGGGTATAATAGTAATTGAAATTTGATGCAATATATAAAGGTTTTATGTAGGGTATATTGACGAGTTTACAAATAAATGGTAATTTGTACATTGACAAAAAAAGGAAGGGATAAAATGCACAGGTTTAAAGAGAATCGAGTGATGTATCAGCGTATGTTGTTCTTGATGATCTTAGATGCGATGTTTACCGTACTTGCTTCGTTTGTAGCCATTTTTACAAGAATGGAGTTCAAGATTGATTGGTGGGTATGGAATAACTATTTAGAGATTATTGGGATTGATATATTAATTACGCTTGTTGTTTATTATGTATTTAGGCTTTATAAAAGTATGTGGAGATATGCTTCTATTGTAGAGGTCAGACGATTGCTTCTAGCCGTTATCTGTTCTGATTTTTTCAGAATGCTTCTCTATGTATTTGTATTAAGGGTAGAACTGCCACGTTCATGGTTTATTCTTGAACCATGTATGCTTCTTATATTGAGTTCTACTTTGCGTTTCTTATATCGTGGAATGCGCTCAATGAAAAATGACAGTCCACTATTTGAACAGGACAAGCATTTAATCAATGTAATGATTATAGGAGCTGGGGAAGCAGGTAATGTGCTTCTTAGAGAAATCAAGAGAAGTTCTCATCTTCCAATGAAGGTTGTATGCTTCATTGATGATGATCCGCTTAAACAGGGTTATTATATGAATGATGTACCGATTGCGGGTGATAGGAATGCCATTGGAGAGATGGTTAAGAAGTATGAGGTCGATGAGATTTATATTGCATTACCATCTGTCTCTATCAATCAACGAAGAGAATTGATGAATATCTGTAATGATACAGGATGTAAGATCAAGATTCTGCCAGGTATTTATCAGTTGATGAATGGGGAAGTGAAGGTTTCTAAGCTTAGAAATGTTGAGATTGAAGACCTTTTAGGAAGAGATCCGATTTCAGTTAATATGAATCAGATTGCCTCATATGTAGAAAATAGAACAGTTATGGTGACTGGCGGCGGAGGGTCTATTGGTAGTGAGTTATGTAGACAGGTCGCTGCGAGACATCCAAGAAAATTGATTATTGTAGATATTTATGAGAATAATGCCTATGATATTCAGATGGAATTAAGAAATGCACATCCAGAATTGAAACTCGATGTACGTATTGCATCTATTCGTGATGGAGAAAAGATTGATGCTTTATTTAATGAATTAAGACCAGAAGTGGTGTATCATGCAGCCACCCATAAGCATGTACCACTTATGGAGGATTCTCCTAATGAAGCAATTAAAAACAATGTCTTTGGTACTTTAAATGTCGTAAGAGCTGCAGACAAGTATCATGTTAAGCGTTTTGTACAGATTTCTACAGATAAAGCAGTTAATCCAACCAATATCATGGGGGCAAGTAAACGTATGTGCGAGATGATTATTCAGACATTCAGCCGTCATTCTCATACGGTATTTACAGCTGTAAGATTTGGGAATGTATTAGGATCTAATGGTTCTGTTATTCCTTTATTTAAGAAGCAGATTGCACATGGTGGACCTGTGACAGTGACTGATAAGAATATTATCCGTTATTTCATGACTATTCCAGAAGCTGTATCACTTGTAATGCAGGCAGGTATATTTGCGAAAGGTGGAGAAATATTCGTCCTAGATATGGGAGAACCAGTCAAGATTGATGATCTGGCAAGAAATCTAATCAAGTTATCTGGCTTTACTCCTGATGTAGATATTCCAATCATCTATACAGGACTAAGACCTGGTGAAAAGCTTTATGAAGAATTATTAATGGATGAAGAAGGGTTACAGAAGACTGAGAATGGTTCTATTTTCATTGGTCATCCTCTAGATTTTGATGAAGAAGTTTATTTTGAAAAGTTACATCATCTAAGAGGTACGATTGATGATATGCATCAAGATGCAATCCGTGATGAAGTACAGAAGATTGTCTCTACTTATCATCCAGAATTAGGGGGAAAATAATGGAACAGAATACAAGAGATATACATGGTATCAAGTTCATCAGAGATGAAGATTTCATCTTAAGAGAAATTGCCGGTGAAGCCGTTCTTGTATCAGTAGGAGAAAATACAGAATTATCTAATTCTATTATTTCATTGAATGAAACAAGTGTCTTCTTATGGAAACTCTTTGATCATCCAGTGACTTATGATGAAGTATTGGATGAAGTATATAAAGAATATGAAGATCCAGAAGGAACAATCAGAATTGATGTATTGTCATTCATCAACGATTTTGTCGCTCATGGTTTAATTAAGGAAGTTGAATAATCAACCTCCTTTTATTTTACATATATTTATTGTGATAATATGTGATAGATTTAGGTAATTGTGTAAATTATTTTTTTGTGTTAACATGACGATGTAAGGAATTTCATTATGAAAGGAGAAAATCAAATGAATCAGTCACAAAGCGTATTAGATTGCATTACTGTCCTTTATGATCAATTATTTGATGCAGAAAAGAAGATTGCGAAGTTCATACTTAATAATCCTAAAAAAGTAGTCGATATGACTGTATCTGAACTTGCAGAAATAAGTGATGTGTCTATTGCATCTGTATCAAGATTTTGTCGTAAGGTGGGTTTAAAAGGTTTTGCTCAGTTAAAAATATCTTTAGCTCAGGAACTTGTAGATACGCATAAGAGTGGAGAAGTATCGAATGATATTTCAGTGGATAATATTCCACAGTCTTTACAGAATATTCTCGCAAATAAGATTACTGAACTCAAACAGACAGTCAATCTTATTAACACAGACGAATTTAGAGAGATTCTAGAGGGTATTAGAGATGCCTCTAGAGTGCAGGTGATAGCAGTAGGAAATACGATTCCTGTAGCCATTGATGCAGCTTTTAAGTTCAATGAATTAGGTATACAAACAACTGCAGGAACGATCTGGGAAACTCAGCTCTCTTACTCTTTTACTTTGGGTAAGGGAGATGTCTTAATAGCCATCAGTAACTCTGGAGAATCCGATAAAGTATTAGAAGCAGTTAAAATCGCAAATAACAATAAAGCAATGACAATAGGTATTACTAATAGTCCTCACTCAGCGATTGGTGAAGAAGTACAATATCATATAACAACTGCCACACGTGAAAAACTTTTCCTTGATGAATTCTGTTTCTCTAGAGTTTCAGCAAGTACAGTAATAGAGATTATCTTCTTATTCTTGACAGAAATGATAGAAAACTCACATAAATCCATGATCAAGTGTGAAGAGATGTTTGCGGTAGATAAAAGATAATAACAGGATGGACGGTCTAGATGGCTGTCTGTTTTTGTATGATGTGAGGGACTCGTGAACGTATAATAGCTATAATTTAATTAAAATTCGGCAAAATAACAAAAAGCCGAATATCGTTTAAAAAAATTGTATTTAACTGTTAACAAACAACGAATAATATATCATTGAGTAAATAGTAAATGAGGACTATAATCTTTGTTAAGATTATAAGAATAAGTGTATTAAGGGGAAATAAAATGGGAATGAAAAATTTATCACAAGAAGATGTCATGGGATTACTAGATACTTGTTATAGGAAATGTCTGGATGGTATACCAAAGGTCAGTCCTAGAATAGAGGATATGGCTGATGATTATTTAATTAAATATGACAGCACAGAAGATGCTTGTAAAGCGATGCTGAAAAATCAAATTACTAAATGTACAACATCAGGTTTTGTGACAGGATTTGGTGGTGTTATTACCATGCCAGTTACTTTACCTGCAAATGTAGGAAATGTCATGTATGTTCAAATGAGAATGATTGCCTGCACAGCTTATATGGCAGGGTTTGATTTAAATAGTGATCAGACACAGACTTTTGTCTATGCCTGTCTAGCTGGAGTGGCAGTAAATGGCTTGTTGAAAAAAGCTGGTATTAATTTTGGGCTCAAATTCGCAACAGGTGTAATTAAAAAGATACCAGGTAAAGTATTGACTAAAATTAATCAGAAAGTTGGTTTCAGATTCATTACGAAGTTTGGTACAAAAGGCGTTGTGAATCTTGGAAAGATGGTTCCTGGGGTAGGTGCCATTGTTGGCGGTGGACTAGATTTTGTGGAAACAAAGGTCATTGCCGATCGTGCTTATAGATGGTTTATGTTAGGAGATTATTCTATTAAGGGAAAAGAAAATGATACTCTAGTAGACTAATGAGTCTAAGATGTTTAGGAACCGATAACACATATAGTATGACGATGATGTTTTTGCATCTAATCGTCATACTTTTTTGTTTACGCTCAATTTAAGAAAATTGTTGCTTTGAGTAATCTT
>ULWW01042981.1_pt1 | contig 15093 bp, 9 predicted proteins | sample 1960741 | NCBI WGS metagenome assembly ULWW01 (sample SAMEA4835823, study PRJEB28245) | human gut metagenome | biome: gut microbiome; material: fecal sample | place: Denmark | collected 2008
AATCCACTAGCACGCACATAAATTTCTCTACCGACAATACATGCTTCTGGACTATCTAACTCAACTTCCGAAAGATCATCTACTCCCTTTGGCAATTCAAAGTCAGCAGGAAATTTAACTGCTTGGACCCCTAGTCCAGGATAATATAGCATTATTCGCTTGCTATCTATCTCTCCAGTTTCTACTGTCCGTTTGGTTTCTGGGTCAAATTTAATTCTTGATTCTAGACCTGAGCCAATCAAAATACGTGGAAATTCATTGCCAAATTGCGCCGTGTATGTCTGTGGCATGTAGCCACCTGTAAAAGTATTAACCCTCATCAATTAAAAGTCCTTTCCGTTGATAAACAACAATTCCAAAAATTATAAAACAATTACTTTGATAAGCATCCCGGACATCCTTATCAAGGTACACTTATATTTTCCGGGATAAAACGGAGGGGATGGAAGTTTTTTTTTGTTACAAAAAAATTACAAATAGACATTTAATATTGCAAAAAAGATTACAAAATACTCGGAGGACAAAATATATATGACATTTAAAATTCCATCTGAAAAATGGGACATGCTTAGTACTACACTCCAAAAAGAAGGATTTCTTCAATTATCAGAACAAATGAAATCCCAATTTATTAAAAACAACCTTAAAGAAGGAGATCTTTATAATGATATTCCTAAAGTTAATAGGGGGCATAAAAATAGGACTGATAGGGATATTTATCATAGTGATTACCGTCGAATCATTAATTTAAAAATAACTAAGCATAATCCAATGCTATTTCCGCCAAAATTTCTAAATAGGTTATCTACTAAATTAGGTATGGTCCCCTCAGATTCCGCTATATGGCTAACACAATATTTCTATCAATTCTTTTTTATTGATATGGCCAAATACGACCTTACTTATGCCTATAATGATGAGCACCCGGAATTTCTTGAACTTAATAAACCTGAAGATATTACTAAATCATTTGCGCATTTACGCCGTGGCTTAGAATTACTACTTGCACCCATTGCATTACCATTGGCAACTTATGACCACACATTACTTAGAAAATTTAAATTCAAATCCTCTTTTCAAGATAATTATTTAAAAGAACAAAGAATTTTATTAAAGATTTGGTTAACAGAAGGTTTTAGCCCTAATACTATTGGTTGGGTGACCGATACTGAAAACTTATATTACTTACTAGATTATTGGACTCCAACTGCATCTAATCCTAGGCCTTTAGAAAACTCTTATGATACTTATCCTGTCTTATCAAATTTATTTGTTGCATTATTTGCTAACGATGCTTCTGAACTTTTAAAAAAACAAAAATATGCATATACAAAACCAAAACAAAATAATACCGGACAACGTTTTTCAAATAACTTCTTAAAAAGAGAAACATTGCTTGATTTTTTCTGCAAAGATTTTCCTAATCTTGTTACTCATAAAATTATTGATTTATTACAGTCAGGAGGTCCTTCATCACAAGGTTGGGAGATATACAATTTAGCTAATGAAGTTGCCAAGAATTATGCTATTGAATCAGAATCAGGAATCAATTTAAATATAATCAATATTGCATCTAAAATTTTTAACGGTTCCGAATGGAATTCCTGGTATAACGACGTACTAAATTCATCTAAAGTCTATAAATTAAATCAATCGCTGATAACATATGATGAACTTGATGATTTATTTAAAATCACAAAATAATTTTCTGCATAAAGAAGGGATGATTTTTTAGTTACCCCCAAAAAATAAACCCATTAAAAAAACGCTAGAAATCAACGCTTTCAGTAACGTAATTTCTAACGTTTTTTAATTTTGAGCCTTTTTACCGGACTCTTAGTCCACTATTTCTAATTTAGGCAAACTATTAACTAAATCAACTGTTTGAACAGAAATATTAATAATCCGTAGTAAAAGATTGAAAATGTACTTAGGATCATTGCTAAAGTCATTAGGATTATCTGTGATACCTGATTTCTTATCTGTTTTAATCTGATATTGGTCCATAATCCATTCAATAGCTGATCGTCCATTAACTACATACTCGTACGCTTTTTCAGGAATATCCCTAATTGTAATATCAGTATTAAAAATAATTGTAGAGTGGTCATTTTCAAGCTTGCCAGTTTCAGAATTTATAATCTTGGCAAACCTCATCTTCTTAACTTCATAGTTTGGATTACTCTTACTTTCAATAGAAACGCCATCAAATAATGGTACTTCTTCGTAGTTAAGGTGTAAGTCCATTAACTTCTTACCAACTTCCACATATTTCTCTTTATTCTTAACAACTGGAATTCTTGCTAAATCTTTCTTTAAATCGTTAGCATATTTTTCTTGGTGTTCTTTTGAATTTAATAAACCATAGACATATACAAATGTATCATCCAGGGATAAACCTAACCTATTAGCAAATTGCTGATTAACATTACTATTATCCGGTATCAATTCATATATATTGTTTGAATTATCAAATCTCATAACTCCTCGACCATTCATCATAAATTGATAATCAGGAATATTATTTGTAACAAGGACACTAAATTCTTTAGATGTACCATTTCCCGTTAATACTAAACTTATATTTTCTTTTCCCCATTTAGAATAATATTGTGATGGCCTATGTAGAAGAGGCTTGTCAAAATATAAAAATTTCTTAGTAAATGGTCGATATGATATGACTTTTGTTTTATTTATAAAGTCAATTTTATCCAATCTTATAGCACTTTTCTTTAACCCAGAACTCCAATTAAATTTTTTAGGATTCATATCCAAATTAGATTCTCGTTCATTTCCTTTGAACTTAGATATTCTTTCAACTTCGTTATTATAATTATTAATTAATCGTTCTGAATTTTTTAATGCGTTTATTCTATCAAAATTATAAACCCATGGGTCTCTACTTGTACCAATATCTACTGAACTTTTTAAAAATGGTGAGTTGCCTTCACCAACGATACTTACATAATTTTGATAATTAGAATCCCGTTTATTAATCCAATCATTATTATCATCAGGAATTATCTCATTCCATTCAATATTCTTAATCGAATTAAAGTCACTAATAATCTTTAACTTTTCCTTTTGACTTAGATAATCACCGATATCATGATAATAAATTTCATGGCTATCTGACCCATCCTTTACTAAGATACTGATGGCAATAGGTGCTCCACTACCAGAGCCAAAAATCTTACCACCTTCTTTTTGCGATTGCTCACCCTGAGTTCTTTGATTACCACGCAGGTTGAAGATATACAGATAATTAAACTCTTTATACATGGAGGCTCTTAATCCATCCGTACTTGAACTATCTAAGAAACTTCCATTTGTTACAAATCCAATCACACCTTTGCCATCTAACCTATCAGTTGCCCATCTGAATGCTTTGACGTATGAATCCATAAGTGCATTTTTAGCATTTGATTTAGAATATTCTACATAAGTTTTCCTAATAGTATCTTCCAGATTTTTATAATGCATATTTTGATTATTATCATTTTCTGAAACTTGTCCCTTAGAATACGGTGGATTACTAATAATCGCTGTAATTGGCTGTTCCTGTCGTTTTTTCAATCGCTCATTATTTTCACCTAACAACTCATCCATAAATGAATTATCACGCTCAGTCGATTCAAACGTATCTGTTAGCACAATTCCTTCAAATGGTTGGTAGCCACGTTCTGGACCGTTTACTTCATCAAAGACTGCTTCAATATTAATTGACGCAATATAGTAACTTAACAATAATCTTCTGTTTAGCTTCAGCATTGTCAATTCCTGAGGCACGTAATTTAACAGATTCATAGAATGGTGCTAACTCCTTTTGTTCCTTGTCGAAGCCAAAGACTGAAAAGGCGGAAACAACATCATTCATAGCATGAGATACTGGATTATCCTTAACAAAACTGTACCCCTCAAATAATGCTTCAAAAATAGGTTGCGTAATAAGGTGTTGAGCCAACATTTCAATCGCCTGCTTCTTATCAACTGATGAATTAATATTGTGCTGTAAACTGGTTAAGAAGACATCAAAAGCTTACTTGGCTCCGGCTTGACTATCAATCAAATCATTAATTTTAGTAATGTGTCGCTTGGCGATTTCAGCAACGGCTTTGGACCAATCTTCAAGATAACGACGGTCCCCAACCTTTTTGACAATTCGCCCATAAAACACTTGTTCTAATCATCTAAATTCAATTCAAGCTGTACTGGTTGTTTGCCTTCGCCATTTTCGATTGCCTTACCATTGTCTTCAGTAACGGCTTCCTCAGGAGAGGAATTAGTACCAATGACGTTAATTCTTCCACTCTTCTTTTTGTTGAGTTCAAGTTTGTTAATTTCAGCTTCAAAACGTTCATCAGTTGACCGTAAAGCATTTAGAACTTGCCAAACTTATTTGTACTTATCATTATTATCAAGAACACTTGCGGGGTCTGAGTTAGTGTCAATCACTACAGGTAAAATAATGTAGCCATATTCCTTACCCTCAAATTTACGCATAATTCGCCCTACCGCTTGAACAATGTCAACCTGTGATTTCTTAGGCGATAAGAAAATAACTGCGTCCAAGTTAGGCACATCAATACCTTCTGTTAAGAAACGCACATTGGATAATACATGCGCTTCATTATCCTCCATATCGCTAGCAAGCCAATCAAGTTGTGTTTTCTTTTGAAGAGCATTTAGCCCACCGTCAACGTGGCGAACATCAACAGAGAAACTTTCTTCTGCCTGCGCTCCAAGATAATCATTAATTACATAGTTAAACTCTTCGGCAATTTGTTTAGAGTGTGCAATTGTATCAGTAAAAGCAATCGCCCGCTTCATCGGTGCGCCGGTAATTTCTCCAGTAATACCATTTCTCTTAACCATGGCATTCCATACACCAATAATCTTACCAATATCATTTGTATCAAGTTCACTTGTACTTGAAGCCATTACCGACTGCATATTCTTATTAATGTAATTTTCACTAACTGCAAGAACTGATACTTTATAATCTGTCAGATAACCTCGTGAAACAGCATCCCCAAAACCTAAACGGAATATCTCTGTGCCATACTTTGCTTCATCATCCATTGATGAAATAACCATACTGTTATCATCAGCTTTTTTCTTAGCTTCCGGACCATAAACCTTTGGTGTAGCTGTTTGATAAAGGCGTAATTTACCTTTCACAATGCTATTATCATGAACTTTTGTAAATACACTAGCGTCTCCCATTTGACTTGCTCCAGTTGTCCGGTGTGCTTCATCAGCAACGATTAAATCAAATTCAGGATAACCCTGCTTTTGTGCCTTAGATATAACATCAATAGATTGGTAAGTTGAGAATACCACCGTCATGTTCTTTTGTGATTGTTTTTGAATATTAGCATAATTTGCCATTAGTTCATCTACATTAGTAGTAGCGGGAAAACCTACATCTTTAGCACTTAAATCATCTTCACCAGTTTTCTTCTTGGTTGTTTTTTTATCAGAAACTACAGAGAAAGATACCATGGAAATATCATCTGACTTGTCGGAGTTCCAATTAAATAACGTTTGTGAAAGTAATTGAATACTTGGCACTAGGTACAAAACGTTAAAGTTATTATTTCCGGTTTCATTCATTAAGGCTTCTGCGATTTTTAAACTTGTAAAAGTCTTACCAGTTCCGGGAGCCATAACAAGCTTTCCACGAGTATTTTCCTTAAAGTATGCTAAAGATTTTTGAATCGCTTCTTTTTGATAATCACGTAACTCTTTAGGCTTACGACTTAGTTTTTTGTCTTGAGAGTCAAAGTCAAATAATTGCCAATCAAAGTTTGCATTTTGAAGTTGTGATAACCCAATGATTGAAATATCCTTTGACAGTTCTTCAGTTGCCTTCTTAGCATTTTTATTCCAATCATCAGTTGATGAAATTATCATCCCATCAGCATAGTAATCTTTTCCACTTTCAGCAATAAAGGAATTAATGGTATCTTTACCTACCTTGCCTTTGTAATACTTAGCTTGAACCGCTGTAAGCTTTCCCGTGATACGGTCTTTAGCAACACTATCAACGCCGGTGTCTTGCTTAGAAATGTTATACTCCGCAGGGACTTCATTTAACATCCAAACATCACTATATTTATTCTTAAATGCAGGCTCATTTTTTAAATACGCAACTGCAAGCTTTTCAAATGCCGTACCTCTATCCCTTTGATTCGTTATGTAGTTTAACCAACTCATTAAATGTACTCATATCTTACTCCTAACAATTATTTACTCCATTTATCAGTATCTTCCTTAATTTTGGAAGGTTAGCATACATATTTCATTATATCCCATACCTATGTATACTAAAAAGACTCAATATGAATTTCTTCATATTGAGTCTTTTTGGCAAACAACCATGTTATTTTACCGTTTTTGTAAGTAGGACTTCCTTCATCAAAATCCCGAAATATAGGCTTTCCCTCACCAAGTTATATTATATCTTTATTCCCATTCAATCGTTGCCGGCGGCTTGGACGTGATGTCATAGACTACGCGGTTAACGTGAGCGACTTCATTTACGATTCGAACCGAGATTTCCTGGAGAACATCCCAAGGAATTTGTGCAAAGTCTGCAGTCATGCCATCAATGGACGTTACGGCACGAATGCCGATCGTGTAGTCATACGTGCGGCCGTCGCCCATGACGCCGACGGAGCGAATACCCGGCAAAACGGTGAAGTATTGCCAGATTTCCTTGTCAAGACCATGTTGTGCGATGACTTCGCGCAGGATGGCATCGGAATCGCGCACGATTTCGAGCTTGTCTTCCGTAATTTCGCCAATGACGCGGATGCCAAGGCCTGGTCCAGGGAATGGCTGACGCCAGACAAGTTCATGCGGAATGCCGAGCTTTTCGCCGAGTTCGCGCGTTTCGTCCTTGAAGAGCGTGCGCAACGGTTCGATCAGCTTGAAGTGCATGTCTTCCGGAAGTCCGCCAACGTTGTGGTGCGACTTGATCGTCTTGGCCGTGTCCGTGCCTGATTCGATGACGTCCGTGTAAAGCGTGCCTTGAGCAAGGAAGTCGACGTCCTTTAACTTCAAGGCTTCTTCGTTGAAGACTTCGATGAATTCGGCACCGATGATCTTGCGCTTCTTTTCAGGATCGGATACGCCTTCGAGCTTGCCCAAGAAACGCTTGGCAGCATCAACTTTGATGATGTTGACGCCAAGGCCCTTGCCCAAAGCATCCATCACTTGTTGTGCTTCGTTCTTTCTCAAAAGACCGTGATCAACGAAGATGCATGTCAGCTGATCGCCGATTGCCTTGTTGAGCAATGCGGCCGTGACGCTTGAGTCAACGCCGCCTGAAAGGCCAAGGATGACCTTCTTGTCGCCGACTTCTTCCTTGATTTTTTCAACCTGCATTTTAATGAAATCATCCATCGTCCAGTTGCTTTTCGCACCGCAGGCATCAAAGGCAAAGTGACGCAAAATATCGTTGCCGTATGTCGTGTTGCGAACTTCAGGGTGGAATTGCAGACCGAAGAGCTTGCGATCGTAGTCAGCAATCGATGCAATCGGACAATTTTGACTCTTGGCTACGACTTCGAAGCCTTCAGGAGCTTTAGTCACGAGATCGCCATGACTCATCCATACGCTTTGATCTTGCGGCAATCCGTGGAACAATACTGCATTTTCATCGTTAACATGAATATCAGCCTTGCCGTATTCCTTATTTTCTGCACTTTCGACCTTGCCGCCGAGTTCGTTTGACATCAGCTGCATTCCGTAGCAGATGCCCAACACCGGGATTCCCAAATTGAAAATTTCAGGGTCTACCTTAAATGCGTCTTCATCGTACACGCTGTTCGGACCGCCGGACAAAATGATGCCCTTCGGATCCATCTCCTTGATTTGTGCAGCCGTCAGCTTGTGTGACAGAAGTTCTGAATAGATGCCGAATTCACGGATGCGGCGCGTAATCAATTGGTTATACTGGCTGCCAAAATCCAACACGATGATTTTGTCAAAAGCCTGCATATCAACATTAGCCAAGATGTTCACCTCATTAATTTTATAGTTGTCTCACTTACTTAATTGTACCGATTGACTTTGCGATGGTCAATTCTTTTACGTACATTTTAATCAATTATAACCTAAATGCACGTTTTTTGAGTGCATTTTCCAATAGATACAAAAATTTTAATCGGAAATCAGTACTTTCTCAAGCGCAATTCTTCAATCAAATGATTGGCGCTCTTCACGATGATCAGGTCAGCGCGATTTCTCGTCGGTAAGATGTACTCGTGCAGGTTCGGGTGGTTGACGTCCTCCCAAACCTTTGACGCCATTTTAAATGCAGCGGTGCGATCGCCGATTGCGTATGGATAATAGTAATTCGTCGGATCCTTGAACGCAGTATCGAGCAGCATCCCGAAACGTTCAAGATACCAACGCTTGATGTACTCTTCCTTGGCATCGACGTAAAGCGAAAAATCGAAAAAGTCGCTTACGAAAATCGGTTCATGGCTTGGAAGCTGCAGCACGTTGATTCCTTCGACGATCAAAATATCAGGCTGATCGATCACGTCGTACTCGTCAGGAATGATGTCATAGACCTTGTGCGAATAAACGGGCGCTTTGGCAACGATGCCGTTTTTCACGTCGTTGACGAATTTGATCAGACGCGGCATGTCATAGCTTTCAGGAAAGCCTTTCCTGCTCATTATGCCCTTCTTTTTCAGGACAGCATTCGGGAAGATGAAACCGTCAGTCGTAATCAACTGAACCTTTTTGTCCGGATAGACCTCGGACAAAAGCGATTTGAGCAAACGCGCCGTCGTGCTCTTGCCAACGGCAACCGAGCCTGCAATCCCTAAAATAAACGGCACCTTGTGCGGCTTGATGCCAAGAAAGCTCGCCTGATCGTCCTGGAGCCGCTGATGATTTTTCATGAACATCTGCAGAAGATGCACCATCGGCATGTAAACCTCAGAAACGTCCTCCATTGAGATGCGGTCATTAAGCGACTTGATGCGATCAAGTTCTTCATTCGTCAGAGGAACGATGTGGTCCTTGTAAAAGTTGCGCCACTCCGCTCGATCGATGCGATAGTAGTTAATTTGATTTTCCATAATCCGTGTCCTTTTCCTTTTTGAATACATTGTTCATTCTATCACAATTCGACGGATTATGCCTGAAAATGCAGAGGTTACCCCGTACGGACCGGACTTGGCAGCAATGGCGGATGACTTATAATGAAATGCCAAATGCAGTGGTCAGATCAACGCACCGGGACGGGATTACGGGCATTTAAATTATTTTTGAGTTTTACCCGTAAAATGCAGTTTACGACTTTTTCCAGTTATGTTTGTCATTACAGAAATCCGGCTGCTATATAATATAGAAACATAAAACATTTTTCCACATTATCAGAAAGAATATAGCTTTTCCTTTCCTAATTTTATTTGCCACCGTCAACGCTGGCATTCCCATATCCTAACGTGAGGGTAATGACAGTGACCGGCTCTTGCAGCTTAAGGGTGCAGCCCGCCCCTTTTGATTTTTTTATATCAATGCCAACAAATTCGTGACCGCATTTTCATCTCTGTCCATGACAGCTCCTTTTGTTTATTTGTGGATAGCCCTGTTATGACAGCAAAACAAAGCCCGGATGATCCGTAGTTTCGAATCATCCGGGCTTTTTTCTTCCAAGAGTTATTCATAATTATCCACAGGACTCCATCCTGTGGATAATTCTTTCAAAAAATTCTTCCACAGGCTGATATGTGGAAAACCTGTGTATTAACCGACACAAGCAGAACACCAAACTCACGCTTACTTCAGCACCTCATCCACCCTGGACGGCATCTTCTGACTTTCAACCTTGTTTACGTTGTAGTACTTGCCGTCAAACGAATGCAGCGTCGTGAACTTCCTGCCTGAAGCAGATGCGACGACGGTGGTCATCTCAAGTCCAAACGACTTCGGCTCATATGTCTTCCGGTCCACATGAACGTTGAACGTGGCATTGGTGAAGCTGACGTTCTTCAGATCCGTGCTGTAGAGTCTCTTCGCCGTGGCATCATCTCTGCCGAGAACCTCGAGCAGTTCCTTTTTAAGCCTTTCGGAAGGATTTTCCGGTACCCTGAAGACCAGCGCATATTCGCCGCCTTCTTCCTTGAGATCGAATCGGACCTTGTTGTCACTCATGACCTTAAGATAATCCCTTGCGATGTTCGGATTCTGAACGATGAACCTGTAGTTTGACTGGGCGCTGTCAATGGCCTGCCTGTAGCTTCTGCCCTGACTAAGGCCGATCATCGTCGTGTTGTAGAGATCCTTGCCGTCATAGTACAGAATGTACTTGTTGTCCCTGGCTCCTTCCTGGAAGCGGATTGCTGCGTTTGACTTGAGCGTCACCGGTTTTTCCGTGTATTCCGTTTCCGTTCTGTACGAAACCGTGTTGTCGTGGTCTCCGCTCGTATGCTTGACGAAGAACCTTGTCTCGACCTTGGCGCTCTTGACCTTCTCTTCGGCACCGACCGCTTCCGACAAGACCCGGTCCTTTTTTGAAACCTTCTTTTCCGTGTCAACGTTCACGTCTCCGGAACTGCCTGTCTTCTTTGCATTACCGCTGCCTGCGCAGGCGGACAGTCCGCATGTCACAAGCAAAGTCACAGCCGTAATTACCAGCTTTCTTTTCATTTATCTTCCCCCTGTTGAAAAATGCAGTGCTACTTCTTCGTGTGATTCTGGTCGTAATCGATGTATTCCTTCGGCATTTCAACCGCACCGACACCGTTTACGCTGACGTATCTTCCGTCAAATGATTCCGTGCGGGTGCTCTTGGTGCCGTCCGTCCCCGTGCGTACAGCCGTGACGTTTGCCGTATAGCTCTTCGGCTGACTGCTGTCTGAATCGATATGCACCTCAAGCTTGCACTCGTCGAATTTCCACCGCGCAAGTTCTGATTTTTCATAACTTGCATATGTATTCTCAACCGGACTTGTGATGCGCAGCAGTTCCGTCTTCTGAGCGTCAGTCAGTTTCTTCTTCGAGGCATCACAGGAAATGACCGTCTCGCCGTCCTCGTTCTTCACAGTGATCTTTGCGCCGTTCTTCTTCATGGCCTTGAGCAGCTTCGGCGCAGTATTTGCCGCATCAGTGGCAAACTTGTTGTATCCGATCTGACCCTTGAGCGTTCTGCGGTATGTCTTTCCGCGCGCATAGACGTTCGAAAGCTGCAGGTACATGTCCTTGCCGTCGGTCATGACCGACGAATGCGAAACTTCGCTGTTGACCACCGTGGTCACGCTCGCCTTGGACCCGAACGGATCTGCATGGTATTCCACCCCCATGTCCATTTCAACGTTCTTCGTCTGACCTCTCTCCGCTGTCTTGACATGCACGGTGTCCTGAATCTTGGCTCCCTTAAGCGCGGAAAATGCGTCAAGTGCCTTGTTCACTGCCTTGTCCTCCCTTGACTCAGCATTCCTGTGAACCGCATTTTTGACCGTACCCGTACTCTTTTCACCCTTGTTCCCGCATGCGGAAAGCCCCCCGGAAACCAGCACAAGAGACGCTGCCAATAACATTTTTTTCTTCATATTTCTTCCCCCGTTTTGAAATATTTGTTAAATTAACATTAACAGAAACCGTTATCTTTTTCAATAATTATTTTAATATGACTTTTTTCTAATAATCAATCATCTTCTACAAAATGCAGAGATTCCAACGAGTATCCGTGCTGAAATCTGCCGGGCCATGCATGACGATGCATTGCATTTCACGAAAATGACCTCAATTTCCCGTAAATTTCTCAAAAAACGGCTTCTTTACCGTAAGCAGCGGATCCAAGGGCCCGCACCGCCATGCGCACTGCATCCGACAAAACAAAACCCCCGAGCCAAAATGACCCGGGGGTTTATCAAAATCAGATTCCCTTGAACCGATACATCTTTGATGTGTAGTCCTGGTGGACAATCGGATCATAGAATCCAAGTTCCATCAGCTCATCACCGCCAAAGATTTCATGTGTTTCAAGATTTTCGTATTCAAGCTCAGGATCAAGCCCGAATAATTTTGTCTTTGTCAAACAAGGCTGCGCAAATGCGAGAACCTGGAAAGTCATGACGCAGACGTCGCGCTTATCGTCCGAAACAAACATCCAAGCTGCCTGATTTGTTTCAACCGGCGACTTCAAACGGTAAAAATTGCCGTATTGTATGAGTTTTCGAATCTCCTTGTAGCAAGCTACCTGTTCCTTGACCTGATCCTTATCTTCCTGACTCATCTTGGTCAAATCAAGCTCGTATCCGAAGACTGCGCTCATTGCAGCGTTGCCGCGCGTTTCAAATGACGTTTTGCGTCCAGTTTGATGATTAGGAATTGCCGAAACGTGCGCGGTCGTCATGGAAATCGGATAAACAAGACTCGTGCCGTATTGAATCGTCAGCCGGGAAACGGCATCCGTGTTGTCACTCGTCCAGATCTGCGGCATATAATAGGCAAAGCCGGCATCGAAGCGCCCGCCTCCACCTGAGCATCCTTCAAACAAAACATCAGGAAAGGCACTTGTAATTCGTTCCATCAGTTCGTATAACCCTAAAACATAGCGATGGTAAACCTCCCCTTGCCTGTCTTTCGGAAGACTTGCCGAATAGACGTCTGACAGATGACGATTCATATCCCACTTGACGTAATCCACGCCGCCTTCTTTGAGAACCTTGCTGATCTGTCCGAAAAGATCATCAATGACTTCCTTTCGTGTCAAGTCAAGCACGTACTGGTTTCTCGAAGGGCTTGGCTTGCGTCCCGGAACCTGCATCAGATATTCGGGATGCTTTCTGTAGAGTTCGGAATCGTAGGAAATCATTTCCGGTTCAAACCAAAGACCGAACTTCAGCCCCTTTTCATGCACGTAATCCGCAAAATGCCCGAGTCCTGAAGGAAACTTCTTCTTGTAAACCGTCCAGTCACCAAGAGAAGAATTATCGTCATCGCGGTGGCCGAACCAACCGTCATCTAAAACAAACATTTCAATGCCGAGATTTTCAGCCTCGTCAACGATCGTTTTAAGCTTTTCTTCGTTGAAATCAAAGTAAGTTGCTTCCCAGTTGTTGACAAGAATCGGTCGATCGGCATGCTTGAATTTTGAGCGAACGATTCGTTCTCTGATGATCTCATGAAAGGCCTGGCTCATCTTGTTCAACCCCTGGTCTGAATAAGTCATGAGGACTTCCGGTGTTTGAAATTCAGAGCCGGCATCCAGTTTCCAGGAAAAATTATAATCGTTGATTCCGATTACCAGGTGCGTTTGATCAATCTGATCCTTCTCGACTTCAAACGAGTGATTGCCGGAATATGCAAATGCAAATCCGTAAACGTCTCCGGAAAATTCGTCCGTTTTCCTGTCAGCCAGGGCCAAAAACGGGTTCATCTGATGACTTGACGTGCCGCGGATGCTGCCGAATTTCTGAATGCCGTATCCGACCGATGACCGCTCAAGATGGCGTTCGTTTGCATGAGCACCGGGCAGGCAGATTGAATCGAAATCCCTGTCGACAAAATCAAGCTGAAGCGAGGCGACCTTTTCCAGGAAAACAGTTTTCTTCCCCGTATTTCTCACCTTAACGGAACGGGTGATGATGGAAACGTCACGATAAACAGTGTAAAGCAAATCGTACTCAAGTCCCGTCAACTCATCTTCAAGCGTAATCGTCAGCGTCTGTGCCTCTTTTTCATTTTCAACGTAGGCTGCCGGGAGCCCTTCTAACTTTGGCTTGCCGTCTTCAATTTTGTAATTTTTATATTTCAGCATCAAAGCATTTGAGCCGTTTTCCTGACGAACAATCGTTGCAGGTGTATGATAGTCCATCTCACCCGCTCCGCTGTACTCTTTCGGCAGCGTGTCACGCGAAAACGTCCGGTCAAGCGATCCGGGAAGATTGCCCGAAAAGCCGCGGTCAACCCTTGGATACTTCAATTCGCCGTGATATTTCTGCACGCGCCTGCCGAAGTAAAGATGGCAGAGCGTTCCGCCTTCCTCTACCGAGAAGATGTACGAGATGTTCCCGTTGTGCAGGTGGAAGACCTGCCGTTTGCTGTCAAATTCAATTAAGTCATTCATTTTGCTTCACCCTTTTTTCACTCTCAGTTCCATTGCATCATCCATTGCCTTGATTTCAGCTCCGCTCTTCTGCTTCAGCGTGAAGTCCTCAAACTTATCGGAGTTCGTCACCGTCACGATTACGGTATCGTCAAGACCGGCCTTTCTGATTGTATCATCCCAGAATTCCAGAATCTCATCGCCTTGACTTATCCTCTGTCCCTCTTCGACATAGGTTACGAATCCCGTGCCCTTGAGAGCAACGGTTCCAAGTCCGACGTGAATCAGAAGTGCCATGCCGTTGTCGGCAACAATGCCGACTGCATGTCTTGTCGAAAATACCTGGCGGACCGTTGCATCAAACGGAGCATACACTCTGCCGTCATTCGGTCTGATGGCAAATCCCAAGCCTGCCTGACCCTTTGAGAATACATCGTCATTTACTTCGCTCAGCTCAATCAGATTACCTGAAACAGGTGCCTTGACGGAAACCTTTTCATCCGACGAAGTGTTTTTGACACTGATGCCAAGATCCTTGCCCCACGTCTTTTCAAGTTCGGCAACGATTTGGGCATGACGCTCCTCCGTAAGAGTGATCTTCTTCATGAAGATGATGATGGAAATCATCAGCATCACTGCCGGAACGGCAAACATCATCATCTTGAAATTCATTCTTCCTGCTGCAGTAATCGATGAAGCAGTAGCTCCAGTCGTCATCCCGGCCAAAATTGCGATCTGACCGACAACGCCATTTGACACGGCACCGCCGAATTTATCGATCAGCGGACGAATCGAAAGAGATAATGATTCATCTCTGTGTCCTAATTTCCACTGGCCATATTCAACAGAATCCGTGATGATCATCAAAACAACTAAGAAAACCATTTGCTGCGGGAATGCAAACATTACGGCAGCAAGCAGAACAAGTGCCAGGTTGTTTCCAGCAAGGGCGAACACTCCGATGCCGCAGAGCATGAAAACAAGACAACCACCGAATACGGTCTTTCTGCTGAATT
>ULWW01035849.1_pt1 | contig 15073 bp, 25 predicted proteins | sample 1960741 | NCBI WGS metagenome assembly ULWW01 (sample SAMEA4835823, study PRJEB28245) | human gut metagenome | biome: gut microbiome; material: fecal sample | place: Denmark | collected 2008
ATTTCATTTACTAATATAATTTCTTATACAAATTACTATTTATAGAATGGATTATAACATAAAATTATTGTAATTTAAAGAAATTTCAACTATAATATTATAGAAAATTAGAAGAATTAATAAAATATGATAGGAGAATAAGCAATGAATAAAGTCATAATAGTAACAGGAGCATCAAGAGGAATAGGAAGAGAGATATCAAGAGAATTAGCTAAAAAAGGATATATAATTATAGCCAATTATAATAAATCAGAAAAGCAAATATTAGAATTAAAAGAAGAATTAGAAAAAGAAAAAGTAAAAATTGACATATTTAAGGCTGATGTTTCTAAAAGAAAGGAAACACAACAATTAGTAAAATATGCAATAAAAAAATATGGAAAAATAGATGTTTTAATAAATAATGCAGGAATTTCACAAATAAAAGAATTTACACAAATAACAGATGAAGACTGGAATAATATGATAAATATAAATTTGAACTCTGTATTTTATATGACACAAGAAGTTTGTAAAAACATGATACATAATAAAAATGGTTGTATAATAAATATGTCATCAATATGGGGACAAATAGGAGCATCATGCGAATCTCATTATAGTGTTAGTAAAGCAGGAATTGATGCAATTACAAAATCACTAGCCAAAGAACTTGGACCATCAAATATAAGAGTTAATTCAATTGCTCCAGGAATAATTGATACAGAAATGAATAAAAATTTAAGTTCTGAAGATTTAAAAAGTATAAAAGAAGAAATTCCACTTGAAAAAATAGGAAAAGCAAAAGATATTGAAAAATGTATAGAATGGTTAATTGAAGATGAATATACAACAGGTCAAATAATTTCAATTAATGGCGGATGGAATATATAAAAAAGCCACCAAAAAAATTAAAAATTGCTTAAAAATACACCAAAAATTTATTTTTTTGGTGTTTATTGAATTTTAAAAAAATTAATTGTATGATTTATATGTGTAATAAGATTATGTTATAGTTTTATACTATAACTATCTTCAGAAAAATATTTCTGAAGCATAACTATTGGAAGAAGTCTAATAGTAGTTTATCTACATTTTTTAAATGTAGCATAATTAATGGGTTTTAGCATTAGCAAATATATATATTATTTGTTGTGCTTTTAAATTTTAAAAAAGTATTTTATTTTAGATTACGCCCCCCTTTTCTCTAAAATAACAATACTTTTTTATTTTTTACCCAAAAATAAGAAAGGAGGATTTATCAAAGAAATCTTTTACACAGATTATTTTTGAAAGGAGTTTTTAAATTATGAAAGGTGGTTTTTGCTTTGAACTATATAAGACTATTTTTAAGAATTGTTTTATAGAAGCTTCAAGATACTCAAATGGAAATTTACAATTAAGTCTTTTTGGTGTTGATCCTGCAATAAATGAAACAAGTCATTTTGTGGATATAACACTAGAACAAAGTAAGAAAATTTTTGATGATAACCAAATTATTGTGGATACAAAGTATAAACCAGAAATAATCCCACAATTAATTGATTTAGGAATTTTAGTTGAACAAGTTGGAAGATTCGTAGAAAAAAATACAATATATCCAATTTTTACAATTGATTTAAGTAAAACAAAACAAAATAGTTATGAACAATTAGAATTAATTGCTGCATAAGAAAGGAAGAATAAAAATGGAAGATACAAGATTAGTAAATTTACCTATAATTGGGATGATACAACGTGGAAAAATAGAAATCACTCCCAAAGGAACAAAAAGAGTAATTGAATTAAATCATTTTGTTGCTAAAGTTACAGATGAACATATGATAGAATTTTTAAAAAAATTTAATGAACTTTATGAGAATAAATCAAGTATAGAAATTGAAATATTTGATGAAAATCCACTTAATACGAAATATACTAGATATAATCAAAGTGGAATTGTTTGTTCATGTCCTACTACATCAAATAAAGCACATCAAAGGACAAAAGATGGATGGAAAGAAGTCGAGTGTTCAAGTAATTGTACTTATAGACAGAGAAATCAACAGGGAAAATGTAATTGTAATCGAATTGGATGGTTTAAATTCTTTATGCCTAAAATTTGTACTGACCGTATTTGGCTTATGAAAATTACAGGGCAAACATCAATAAATAGATTACAAGATTATTTTACATTACAACAAATGCAAGGAAAATCAATAAAAGGTCATTACAATTTATTCTTAAAACAAGAGGATGTTATGGACATTACAGGAAAATCTTATAGTCATTATATTTTAGATATAGTAAAAAAGAGCGATAATGCTTTTTCTAATAATGTTTCATCAATAAATGAAGTTAATTCAAAATTATCAACAGAAAAAGATAAAAATGTGGATAGTAATATTCAAAATGTAGATATTTCAGAAAATAAAAATCAAGAAAAAAAGCCAAAAACTAACATAACTAAAAAACAAGAAAAAACAAACACAAGAAAATCAAATAAATGTGAAAAAACAACAACTGAAAATGTTGATGTTGTGAATAAAGAAGAAGAAGAAAAGTCAAAAGTACAACAAGAAGAATGTTCACTTGATAACTGTTATATATTAATAAGAACATATAATCAAGAGATAAAACAAAAAAGTGGAGAAAATAAGTCATATGTAATGGGCGAATTTTATGATATGGAAGATAAAAAATTTAATGTTGCAATAAAACCAGAAGATGCAGAGGAATTACAAATGTGTGAAACTGGGACCGTTACAAGATTAGAATTACAAACTTTTAATGATGTTCACTTTGCAGTTAAACTAGAGTATGTTCAAAAACTTAAAAAAAATATAGCAGCATAGAAAAGGGTACTATACTTTTTTATACTACTATCAAATTTACAACAAAAGATAAATAATTATTGTTTAATGTTTTATTAATTATACACAAATTTAGACAAAAAAGTCAATAAATAAACAAAAAAATATTAAAAAAGGAGAATTTTACAATGCACAGAATAGGAAAAATAGTATTTGTAACCGGAAAAGGAAAAGTCAATGGTAGGTTATACAATAATGAAAAAGGTACTATTCTCGATTGTGATGCGTACTATAAAGATTACTACATACTTTTTCGTGATGGGACAAAGGACTGGATTTCACCATATTATGTAACAGCAGCCCCCAAAAAAGTTTTAAGAAGGAAAAAAAGGAAAAGGAGAAAAAAACATGAAAATTAATTATTTAAAAACAGTTGGTTTTAGAAAGTTTGAAGATACATTTGAAACTGAATTATATGATGTAACTAATATAACTGGAAAAAATAAATCTGGAAAAAGTAATGTTTTATATGCAATAGTAAATACTTTACTAGGAACTAATTTATCAGGAGATGAAAAAACTTGCTTAATTAATCAAAATTGCAATAGTTCATATGGAGAATTGCATTTTACTGATAATACTGGAAGAAATCATGTTTTAATTAGAGGAAAAGATAGGATTAATAGTAAAAATAATATTTTACAACTTGACGGAAAAAATGTTACTCAAATGGAATTAACAAGTTTCTACAAAGATAAAAAATTATTTTTATCAATAATTAATCCATTATTTTTTTTAAACAAAAAGCCAGCAGAACAAAAAGAGCTTGTTGATAAATATTTGGCTGATATTAGTCCAAAAGAAATATTTGATTCATTAGATAAAGAACAACAGAACATACTTTTACAAAAGTATTATAAAGATGAAAAAAAATTTGAAGAACTTACAGAAAAAGAGCAAACTAACTTTATTAATTTAACAATGTTTAATATATTTTTAGATATTTCCTACTACAATTTATCAGAAGAAGATAAAAAATTATTAGAGGGAATGCCAAAAGATATTCCTACATTTATTTCTGAATTAAATAGTAATATTAAAATGTCAGAATCTACAATTTCTTCATTAAATGGAAAAATTGAATATGCTCAAAAGAAAGCAAATGAAGAAGTACCTGAAATAACAGAATTTGAAAAAAAAGAAGAATTAATGTTAGCAAGACAAGAATTGGATTTTTTGAATAATAATGATGAAATAGTAAAAAAGGAAAATCAAAAGCAAATTGTAGAAACAATGGAAAAGAACATTTTAGACAAAGAAACTGAATTACAAGAACTAAAAAATGATATGGCAAAAGGAAAAAAAGTATATTATGAACTAAAAGATGGAAATAAATCAATTTGTCCTATGTGTGAACAAATTATTCAAAATGAAAATTTGTTAAAAACTTTATCTAATATGAAAAAGGAGTTAACTGAAAAATATGATAAACACAATTTGCTAGAAACAGAAATAAAAGATATGAAGTTAAAGGAATCAATTGAAAAATGTAAATACCATTCATTAGAGGGACAAACAACTATTGAAAAAGCAAAAAGAATTGAGGTTGTTAGAGATACTATTAAAGAATTAGAACAAAAAGAAAAAGATATTATAAAATATAATAGTGCGGTAGAAATAAAACAAAAAGAAATAGAAGGAGCAAAAGCAGATATAAAAAAATTTGAAGATGAAAAAAATAAATATATGATTAATATCGAGAATTTAAAATCTGCTAAAAAAGTGGCTTTAAAATTATATATATCATACATAGAAGCAAAAATGAAATTAGCAAAAAAATATTTAAAAGATGTAGATATAAGATTTTATTCAATATTAAAAACAACAGGAGAGATTAAAGAGGATTTTATAATTACTTATAAAAACAAGCCTTTATCAGATTTATCGAGATCTGAAACTGTTGCAACAGCATTAGAATTTGCAAATATGTTTAATCAAATTAGTAGAGGTAATTTCCCTATTTTTATTGATGATTATGAAAGTTGTGCAGATTATGACTTTATAAAAGAATACTCAAAATATTCACAACTTATTATATCAAAAGTAGAAAAAGGAACAGAATTAAAAATATCTGATGCAAATAGTGATAAATTTAAAGTTATTAACACTGATAAAAAAATTGTAGAAGAATTGAATAATAATGCAGAGAATATCAAAAATGCTGCATAGTGAAAAAAGACAGAATAGTTCTGTCTTTTCTTTTTAATTAAAAGGATGGTAAAAATGAATAATGAAAGAATGAAAAAATTTACAGAACTATATGAAAATTTATCAAGTAATTATGGTAAAACTCCAGTTTTTAGTGATTTTGTAAAAATGTGTGCAATATCAATATATAATTCGTTTGCAAAAAATAAAGAAATGGAACAAGAGTATTTGAAAACTATAAACAAATACAAAAAAGAACATCAAGAGCTATTTATTAAAATGTTTAGTGAACTAATTATGATGTATGAAGAAATAGGCGATATTACAGATGTTTTGGGACAATTTTATGAGGTGAATCATTTGAACGATAAATATTTAGGACAATTTTTTACACCAATTCATATATCAGAGTTTACAAGCGAAGTGGTTGCTGGAGAAGGCGATTCTATAAAGAAATATATTGAAAATAATGGATTTGTGAGTATAATGGACCCTACTTGTGGAGCAGGACGGTATGTTACTTGCTTTTGCAAAAAAAATGAAAAAAGAAAATATTAATTATCAAAGTGATTTACTAGTAATTGCAAATGATATATCAGATATTTGCGTTTATATGACATATATTCAATTATCGTTATACGGAATACCAGCAATAGTAAGTTGTGGAGAAGCACTATCAGGGGAAATTCGTTTTAAAATGGAAACACCATTTTATTTTTTACAATATTGGAAGTTTAGAAAATTTTTTAAAAACAATGTAGATAATGGACAAAAAGAGATTTTAGAAAATCAGAATTTATTTAAAGAAATTACTATTAAAGGAAATACACAAATTTCTTTATGGTAAATGAAAGGAAGGAAATACATATGAAAATCAAAGTTTTATTAGTTATGCCAGGAAAGGAAGTACAAATTGCAAAAATTCCTGCAAGCATTAAATTTATAAAATCATTTATAGGAGCTGAATTATTTAAGATAAGGCTAAATGATACCACAATGATATATACAAATAAAAATGCAAAAATAGATGAGTTCAACAGAGTTTTGGGAGGAAATATTTTGCTTGGAACTTTTTTAATTGTTTCTATAAAAAATAATCATAGAACATCAATGAGAAAAAAGGACATTAGAAAATATAGTAACATGTTTAAATTAAGAAAACATCAGAAAAAAGTTGAAAGGTTGAAGGAAGAATATTTAGAAGAATATTATTCTATGCAAAGAAAAATGAAACAAAAAAATGCTATAAGAAATAAAGAACTTATTTTTAAATTAGCAGCATAAATAAGGAAAGGAAGATTTAAAAATGAACAAATATATAGGAATGATTATATTAAAACCAGATATAAAAAAAGGAAAAATTGATTTTGTACAAAGCAATATTATTAATTTATTTAAGCAAACAACAAAAGTTGAAAGAATATGGTATTTGGGAAAAAGACAATTAGATTACAAAACAAAAAAATATTCAGAAGGTATTTATTTAAAAATCGAAATACTAGCAAAAGACAAAAAAATTGAAAAAATAAAAGAAATATTAAGGCAAAATGAAAATGTTATATTTTCAATTATAATGAATAATGAAAGTGAAAAAAATACATTTCCAGTAATCAAAAAGAAATACTTTCCAATGTATAAAACACAAAAAGAAGAAAAGATAGAAAAATATCAAAATCAAGCTAAAAAAGTATATATGCTAATAAACAAAAATAAAAAATTACCTTTTTCTGAAGCTGATATACTTGGCATTAGTACAAATATTGAAAACATTTTTTTACAAGCAAATAAAAAAATAGAAGAAAATGTATTTGTCAAAGGCTATTACACAACAAAAAAATTTAGAAACATTAAAGATGTTGAAACAGAGTTCAAAAGAAATTGGAAAGTTGAGTTTGTTTTGGGAGACAATTCAAATGTAGGTCAACAATTATTGATTCAAGAAAGAGAATTAATTTAGGAAAGGAAGTAAAGGATATGAAATTTAAAACATTTAAGTATAAAGATTATGAAAATTGCTATTTCAATGTAGGAAATTATTATTATAATAAAGCTTCAATGGCAATAAATATGGTTAACATAGAAGGAGAAAGTATTACAACAGTTACCGTTAATATGCAGGATTATTTTTATTCACCTAATACTGCAACAATAAAAAACTATTCTGAAAATGCTGGTATGACAAAGTTCTTAAAAAAATTGGGGATTATAGAGGAAGTATATTCAAGCAGAGTATGTAATCCATATGCACAAAAAAGCGAAACAATAGATTATTGTAGTATTGACATTGATAAATTAAAAGAATATACAAAAGAATTTAATTACAAATGGGAATTAGAATAAAGAAAGGATGAAAAAAATGAAAAAATTTGAAAATATATTTATTATAAAAAATAATATTACAGAAGAACAAAGAGAAAATGCAGAAAAAAGCATTGTAGACTTTATTGATAAAAATGCAAAAATACTCAAAAAAGAAGAGTTAGGACTTAAAACTCTTGCTTATGAAATAAGAAATTGCAAACAAGGATACTATTATATCATTGAATTTGAATGTGATGGCACAATAATTTCCGAATTAGAAAGAAAATGCAGAGCAACAGATGAAATTATAAAATTTGTAACAATAAGAAAGGATGATTAGAAATGAATAAGGTTATATTATTAGGAAGATTAACAAAAGAACCAGAAATAAGATACTCACAGACAAATAATATTAAAGTTGGACATTTTTCTCTTGCTATAAATAGAAAATATGTAAAACAAGGTGAAGAAAGAATGGCGGATTTTATAAATATAGTTACATATTCTAAATTAGCGGAATTTACAGAAAAATATTTGAAAAAAGGAATCCAAATATGTATTTCAGGTAGATTACAAACACGAAATTGGGAAGACCAAAATGGACAGAGACATTTTTCAACAGAAGTGGTTGCAGAAGAAATTGACTTTGCAGATAGTATAGAAAAACAAAGACCTGATGAGAGTCTTTTATCAGCAAGTACACCAGTTAAAACAGTAAAACAAGAAACACAACAAGACGATGTTATTATGGCAGATGTAGACGATCTTCCATTTTAACCCCAAATATGAAAGGAGTTTTTTTATATGATGTTAGTCAAAAAAAATAGTAAAAAAGTTAGAATCTTTAGTACTGATAGAAGTTATTTTAAATATTATGTTGATATCATAAGAAAGTATTCAAATGTAAATCCAACTTTAAAGTCAGAAGACGAGTATATTGAATATATGGAGATAGAAGTTAATTCACTCGATTTTTTACCTAGACTAGAACAAGACCTGCTAGATATCAGCCCAATACATATAGAAGGATTAGTTTTTAGTACTAATGAAGATGGATATTACTTAATAGAAATATATAATGGATATAGAGAATAACAATAAATATGGAAAGATAAAGACCTTTGTGTTTTTATCTTTTTATTAGAAAGGATTAAAAAATGAATACTAATATTATAAGTGTAAAATATGAAGACAGATTTATGCCAAAAACATTTAATGGTAAAGCATATAGTTACATTACACAAGTTAATGTTGAAATTGGCGATTTAGTTATTGCTCCGACAGCTTATGGAGATAAAATTGCAAGAGTTTCAGAAATTGATATACCAGAAACCAGAGTAGAAAATATAAAACAGTTTTTGAAAACAATTACTTACAAAATAAATAAAAACGAATATCTATACAATAATCAGGTGTTAGAGGTTGCATAATATGAATGGTAATGATGTTGCAAAAATTTTAACAGAACGATTAATAAAATTGGGATTTGTTGTTCACAGATATAATTCAGTTACAACAAGTTCAATTTATTTAAAATTAGATTTTGGAGTTTGTTGTGGTATTAGAATTGCGGACCACAATGGAAGAAAAAGGTATCATTATCGTTTTAATGTTATGAAAAATTATAATGGAAATAGGGCTATCAACAGAGATGGCCTTATTTCTTATTTTTTTGATTATACAGAAATTGATGAAATTATAAAAATGATTCAAAGAGAAAAAGTAAATAAAGTGTATAGATATGGAGAAAAAAACTATTTAGAATATATGAGAAAAAGTAAAACTGAAAAATTATATGAAAGATTTAAAAGAGTAGCATAAAAAAGAAAGGAGAGCAAAAAATGAATGGCATAGAAAGATTACAAGAAGCTGTTAAGGGTCAAGAAGATGCTGCATTAAGACAAACAGTTGATTATTTGATATCTAGAAAAGATATGGAACAAAGATATTTGAATGAAGAAAAAAATCTTAAAGGAATGGTTGATTTTATTCGTGAAAAAAGTAAGAAACATTTAAAAAATGGATGGACATATATAACCAATGAAGTGGTATTTGCATGGGCTATTATGTATTTTTCATTACCAAATGAATTATTAAAAATAAAAGAAAATAAAGAAATACAAAAAAAACCAAACAAAGAAGTAAAAGAAAAAAATAATGTTATACCTATTGAAAAAGGGAAAAAAGTCATTGAAGAAAAGAAAAAAGTTGACCAGTTATCTCTTTTTGGAGGTGTTACACAATGAAACAAGAAAATATTGATGAATTAATGAAAAAAATAAATAGGAGATGTAAACTTCCAAAAAATTGGGAAAAATTTATTAAAGAAACATCCGAAAAACATAATATTATTATAAAAGACCGTGTAGAAAAAAAATTATATTGTACGCATTGCCAAAATTATTTTATTGATAAATCTATAAAAGTTGGAGATTTTATAAATTGTCCTATTTGTGATATGAATCTTCAAGTATGTGGTGCTAATTATTATAAAAAATCGTTTACTCAACCTATTGCTTTAGCACAAAGAATGAATAAACAAGTTATTATTAGAATATTTGAAATTTATACATATTTTGATAGTGATGGAAGTAAAAAAAAGAAAAGAAGTTGTGTTGAGTATGCTCGAATAATACCTGGTATAGGTAAATTTCTAGGCGATAATGTTTATATAAATATGTTTGGGCATTTTTGTATTTATCATAATTTTAAAAAATTACAATGGTACAGTTATAGAGGACAAAAATTTCTTACTCACTATCCTACATATCCTTATAATAAAAAAAGATTAATTAAGGGAACAAATATGGAATATGCACCAATAGATGAGTTTATGAGAAAGTTTGCATATTGCGGATATAATTTTTTAGATACATTAGAGTTAGCAGCTTATGGTAGTTTTGAATTATTATGGAACATGAAATTGTATAATTTATGCTTTTATTCTAAAGCACTTAATAAAACTGGTAGTTTTTATAAAAGATTTGGTGTTCCAAAAAATTTTTTGAAATTTATGCAAGATAATGATGTTACATATAAGGAATTGATGATATTAAAATTATTTCAAAAGGCAGATAAAAATTTATTGCAAAAATTTAGAAATGAAAATATTAACAATTTAAGATTTTTAATAAAGAATAATCTACTAGAAGAATACTATCAGTTTAATTTAGATAGTAATAGTTATTATAACATCAGACTTTTAAGGGAAATTAGTAAATATGTTCCTATAAGAAAATTAATAAATTATCCTAAAGGATTAAAAAATTTAAACATATATAAAGATTATTTGGAAATGTCAAAAAAATTAGCTTTAAATTATAAGACAAAAAAAGATTTATTTCCGCGTAACCTTATTTCGAGACATGATAAATTGCAAACAAAAATAAAAATTGATGAAGACAAGAATAAACAATTTGCGGCATATTTAAGGTATTTAAAATTATCTAAATATACTTATTCAGATAATAAATATATTATTTTTCCTGCACCAAGTATTGATAGTATGAAAGACGAAGGGAGACAACAAGGAAATTGTGTAGGATATATCTATGTAAATCCTTATATAAACGGAGAAACAGAAATATTTTTTATTAGAGAACTAGAGAATGTCTGCAAATCTTTTATAACACTTGAATATAAAAAAGGAAAAATAGTACAAAAAGAATTACCGCATCACAGTACAGATTTTAAAGATGAGCAAATTAATTTTATTGAAAAATGGCTTGGTTTTAGAAGTTTTATAGACAACAAAGAAAAAATTGAAAAACAAATTAAGATTAAAAAATATAACATAAAAAATATGGTAGCATAGAATGGAGGAAAAAATATGTATCATAAAGAAAGTTACAAAAAAAATAATTCTGAAAAATATCACAGGAAAACCCAAGAAATATTTGACAAGGTTGTTGAAAACCTAAAAAATATAGTAAACAATGGAGATTATGAGAAATTTTTAAAATTTCAAAAAAGTTTTAGAAATTATAGTTTCAATAATATGGTTTTAATTTTTAGTCAGTATCCAGAGGCCACAAAAATTGCACGGTAAAACAAAGTGGCTACAATTAAAAAGAGAAATTAAAGAAGATGCAAAAAAAATTTGGATTGTAGCACCCATCCCTAGACAATATCAAAAAAAAGTAAAAAAAATTGAAAACAATGAAGAAATAGAAAAAATAGTAACTATAAACTATAATTCTTATAGATATGTATATGTTTATGATATTTCACAGACAAAGGGAGAAGAAATACCTTTAAAAACTAAAGAATTAAATTCAAATAATATGAGTGAATTATATGAATTATTGACTGCATTTAGTCCTGTTCCTGTAATTGAAAAAGAGATTACTGGAGGAGCTAAAGGATATTATAATGATGAAAAACAAGAAATTGCTATAAGAAAAAATATGTCATTAGATAATAAGGCAGCAGTGCTTTTGCATGAACTTGCACATTGCTTATATGATGATTTCGATTATTCAAAAGAACGAGATTTATCTGAAGTATTTGTTGAAACAATAGCATATATTGTCGCAGATCACTTTCGGACTAGATACATCACTTTGTAGTTTCAATTATATTATTAAATGGGCTTATGGTGAACCAAAAAAGGTTTTAGAACTTGGAAAAAAAATACAAACTTGTGCTAATTCTTTTATTGATAAATTAGAAAACTTTAACATAGAAGAATTAAAACAAGTAGCTTAAGCATAGAAAGGAAAATTAATATGAATATAGATAAGGAAAAATGTGAAGCATGGAGTGAAATGATTATGGCATTAATAAAAATGGCAAAAGAATTAAATAACGACGAAGTAAAGTACATAAAAGCAAATTTTGCAATATCATATGGAAAATTAGAATTACAAGAATTAGAAAAAGATAATAAAAAGTCAGTATATAATTTGAAAGAAAATTAAAAATGAAGGGAGAAAATCATGTGTGATACAAATAATTATAATTATTATAAACAACACCATATATGTGTAAAATGTGGTCAAGAAGATGCAGAAAAAAATCATACATTATGTTTAAATTGTTTAATAAAGGCTAGAGAATATTCTCTAGTCTATTATTATAAACATATAGAAGAACAAAGAGAAAAAGGTCGTATTAAAAACAAAATTAGATATGAAAAATTAAAAAATCAAGGAATATGTACTGCTTGTGGAAAGAGACAGACCAAAAATAATAAAGTACATTGTGAGTATTGTTCTGCAAAAGAAAATGAACGAAAAAGAAATAAATATTTATTATATGTTTATGAAACAAAGAATTTAGCAGAAATTAGAGTTTAAAGTAAAAAGGAAAGGATTTTATTATGAATAAATTAGATTATGAAGAAGTACAAAAACATATAAATATTTTAAATGTTGCATATCATTTGAATTTAGAAATTATTGAAGAAAAAGGAAATGAATGCAAAGCAATATGTCCATTTTGTGGGTATAATAAATTAACAAAAATACCAACACTTAATTTGAACATGCAAAATAATAAATATTGTTGTTCTAGATGTGGGGCTGGTGGATATTCAGTTGGACTATATGCTAAATTGAGAAAATTGGACAATAAAAAGGCTTTTAAAGAACTATTGGATAGAGAATGTTTTTCTTTAGATAGAGTGCCTGTCGAAATAAGTCCTATTAATTTAATTTCTGATATAGAAATTAGAGATAAAGTTTATAGAGAATTTTTAGGAATGCTAAAATTAGAACTTCAACACAAAAAATTGCTAAAAAATATGGGCTTTTTAGAATCATCTTTAGAATATGGTTTATATAAAACAGTACCACAAAATTATATAAAACGAAGATTAATATGCTATAACTTGGCTAAAAAATATAAATTAGCAGGAATACCAGGTTTTTTTCAAGAAGAAGATTTTAAATGGAATTTTAGCGGAGGAAAAGGCTTTTTTGTGCCAGTTTTTAATAAAGATGGACTTATACAAGGATTATCTATACATTTAGATAAAGCTTTTAATAATACAAGTGATATATGGTTTTCAAGTAGTAGTAAAATAAATGGAACTGGAGCTAAAAATTGGGTTATGAGAAATAACATTAATCCAAAAACAAATAGTATATTTTTAACAGATAATTTTCTATTAGGAAATTTAATTAAAGAAACCATAAATTATCCTACAATTGCATTTCAAAACATTTCAAATTCATACCAAATATTAAAAGAAATTGAAGAAACTAATGTTACTAATATTACTTTTGTTTTACGAATTAATCATACAGATAATTTGGATTATATTATTAGAAGAATATTTAGAGACTTAATTCCACTTGGATATAATTTAGATGTAAAAACAATTAGTAATTATAAAGATTTTTTTGATGATAATAGTAATAATTTTTCATTACTAAAAGAAATTGCTTAAAATATAGTCTATTCTATTTTAGAATAGGCTATATTTTATTATTTAAAAATTTAGAGGTATATGGTATAATTGATATATTAAAATACTAAAAAAAGGAGAAAAATGGGAAAATTTGAAATACCAATAAAAATGCCAACAACACAGCACTCAATAAGATTTCCAAACGAATTAATAGATGAAGTAGAAGAAGCTATAAGGGGGAAGGAAACGACATTTACTGCATTTGTAGTTGCAGCAACAAGATATGAAATAGAAAAACAAAAGGAAAATGAAACAAAAAGACATTGATTTTTATGGCCATTTGTGATAAAAATATAATTATAGTTATCTAAATATATTAGAATGTGTTTTTTTAAATACATATAGTAAAAAAGGAGGTAACAAAATGGAAGAATTATTAGAAAAATTTGACTTAAAAAAAGAAATAACAGATTTGGTAGAAGATTATTTTTACCCACCATCTAATTGGAGAGTTTTAGAATTAGGAATATTTAAGTATAATAAGTCATTAAATGCTTTTTGTGTTTATGCTGGTCAAGGAGTACCAGAACCTATATACAATGGAACTGCAGAATACACAATTGATATATTAGAAGAAATAAATAATTACTTTGATTTATCACCAAATTATGATGATTACACAGAAGAAGAAAAAAATGAAAACATAGAAAATATTTATGAATTTGTTTTGGAAGAAATAAAATTTAATGAAAGTAACAATTAAAAGATAGCATTTGCTATCTTTTTTATCTATTTAATAAGTTGTTTATAATCATCAATACCAATTCTTTATCTTTAATACTTAATTTTGAAAAATTAGAATTAAATTTATCTAAAGTATCAACTATTCCAGTATCTTTATATAAGTCATATAAAACATCATTAGGTGTTACATTATATACCTTGCATAATTTTATTAAAGTACTTATAGAACCTCTACTGACACCACATTCAAGTTGACTTATATATTTTGTATCAGTTTCTATTATTTGAGCAACTTGTTCTTGCGTCATATTATTTTGTAATCTGTATTTTTTCAAAGCTGAAGCGTATATCAGATTTTCATTCTTTTTATTATCTCTCATATAATCACCTTTTATATAGTATAATTTTTAGAAAAAAAATAGAACTAACGGACATTCCTATTATTGGTACTAAAAACTATACAAATAGTATTTACAATTTATGTGAAAATATGTATAATATATCTATAAAAAATATAAAATGTTGTCTGCAAATAAACATTAGGAGTATTTTAATTTATAAAATTTATAATAAAAAATATTATTTATATTATGCAAGAACATTTGAGTTTTTAATTCAAATGTTTTTTGGGTTATATTTGGCATTTTTTACTTTAGGTAAGTGTAAAATTTTTGAAGGCAAATTTATGTTTTAGACA
>ULWW01071488.1_pt1 | contig 14999 bp, 19 predicted proteins | sample 1960741 | NCBI WGS metagenome assembly ULWW01 (sample SAMEA4835823, study PRJEB28245) | human gut metagenome | biome: gut microbiome; material: fecal sample | place: Denmark | collected 2008
TTCAAGGCGCCAGCTATATACAAAATGCGCCTTGCCATTTACATGATATTTAAATTGATATTTTCCATCCCACCGAATTGACTCCCCTCTGCGTAACACTCGGTGTTTTGAGTCTCTTCTAATTCCTGTCTTTGCCATTTAACATCGCCTCCTTAAATCTGGATGCGCTTCCAGATATCTTGCAAACGCTGTGCGAATAATCATCTTGCGTTCCTTATAAAACACAAGGAAATTCTTCTGTTCATCCGATTTCAGTAAATCATAAAATTTCCTACGACTAAGCACAAAATAATCAATTGCCTCCGTCGGTGTAATTATATTTTTCACTCCTGGACTTGGATTTTTCATTCTTCTTCGTCCTCCCCTCCACGACTCAAATTCACAATGTACTGTTCAAAACGTCCTCTTATAACAAGGTATCTATTTCCCATATAAATAGCAAATTCGCCTTCGTTATCCTCTGCTAAACGTCTCATTTTCTTGATTCCAATATTGAAATATTCTGCTGCTTCCTTAATCGTAAGCATATACTTTTCAGATACTGCCATTGGCTTTTTTCCTTCTCTCATTATGCCATCCTCCTTTCTTTGCATACCATATATCCCTCTTTCTGCCCTAATAGTCCAGTAGTATTTGGCAGATAAAAGCAATTATATCTCCGAAGATTCATCGATAAACTTTTCAAATTTTGTGCGAATTATCAAATACTTATTGCCGCTAAACACAGCAAATCTATCTGTATTTTCTTCTGCAAGCCTTCGTAACTTTTTCGTTCCTACATTAAAATAAGCCGCTGCTTCCTTAATCGTAAGTGTGTATTTTTCACACACTGGAACAATCACGTTCTTTTTATCGTCTTCAAAAGCAAAAACGCCGGTGTTAGAACAAGTATTATTGTCATCCTTACACCTTTTTGTAATGGTGCTAGTTGCACTTACCTGATCTTTCACCGGCGTTGCCATTATTTTATTATACATTTCCCAAATCCTCCTTCCTGCAAATATATAACCTTTTTACCGGGAGGACTTGTAATAAAAAACAGTTCCTTTATCCTTTTACTTTAATTGTTAATTGATAATTTTCTCTTGGCAGTAACGTCTCATCCGCTTTACACATATTGAATTCTGCATTAATAAGAGCATCTACAGCCGCCTTTCCTCTTTCATCTAATCTTAAATATTTCATCATAATTTCCATATAATCTTCTTCTAAAGACCACAATCCCAACTGCTGAATATCTTTCTCATCTAATTCCGGTGAGCTTGGATCATCTGATTCTCCAAGAATATATGACATAGTTCTTTCAAATACAATCGATAACTGCTCCAGTGTATCAAAACTGGGATTTCTCTTCCCCATTTCCCACATTGCTACAGTTCCTTTTGCCACACCTAATACATTAGCTAAATCTGCCTGCGTCATATGTCTTTCTTTTCTTAACTGTTTAAGTCTCTCTGATAAGGTCATTCTATTCACCTCCACATGTTATGCTCACATTGTATAACATATTGTTTGCTTTTGTCAACCATTTTTTACTCACGCGCATTATTACTCCACATCGTTTATAAGTGTTATTTACTTTTACATTCACAAGATACACATAATGTTTTATTGTGTTATACATAACTTTGTTCTTTACATTTTCTTTTATTTGTGTTATCTTGTTAAATATAACAATACTCACTTTTGAAGGAGGTGATTATATGTCCGCCACGCCAACCATGATGATAATTCGTGAAATTGCCAGAACCGGACTTTTATCGGAGCATGCATTACGACTTCTATTAAAAGAAGGAAAGCTCCCGGCTATCTATGTTGGAAACAAAGCACTCGTTAACTATGACAAGTTGTGCGAGCAGCTTCACAACTTAGATCCTGAAAATGCATTGACACCACAAACAGAAAGCCAATAGGAAGGAGGAACTACAATGGAAAACACACGCATGTTAACCATGTATTATGCTGACTGTGCAGGGAACGCCAAGAACAACAAATATTCCCACAAAATAGATGTTGTAGACACCGCTTCCTTTATAGAATGCGTAAGTCACGATTACGTCTGTGCAAAATTTTCAAATTATCGACGCAGCAATGCCAACTTTATACAAAGCAATTGTGCAGGCTTTGATATCGATAATGAATTTTCTGACAATCCGGATAACTGGATTACTGCTGAAAAAATTGCACAGGAATTCGAACCTGTGACTTATGCCATCCATTACAGTCGCAACCATATGAAATGCAAAGGCAGCCAATCAGCTCGTCCAAGATTTCATATTATCTTTGCAACAGATACAATCACTTCTGCTGCAGAACACAAACAATTGAAGGAACAACTCAGTAGATATTTTCCTTTTGTTGATCCAAACGCTGTAGACGCATCCAGATTTTTCTTTGGAACAGAAGCTCCTGATGTAGAATTTCATGCCGGCACTATATCATTAAATGCTTTTCTTGCAGAAAATGATGATAGCTGGTGTAGAGATTTCGAAGAGATACCGGAAGGTCAGCGCAACGCAACCTTATCTCATACAGCAGGTATATTAATAAAGCGTTATGGTGCTACAGAGGAGGCAAAGCGATTATTTCTGGCCGAGGTAGACAAATGCAGCTCTCCTCTTCCCCAAGAAGAAATCGACCACATCTGGGACAGCGCATGCAACTTTGGAAAACAGATTGCAAAGCAAGAGGATTATATTCCACCGGAGATTTACAACTTTAAACCTTCTCTTATGCCAAATGATTTTTCAGATGTCGGGCAAGCAGAAATCTTAAGCAGAGAGCATGAAAATGAACTGGTTTTTACCACAGCAACAGGATTCCTTAGGTATAATGGCGTCCTCTGGGAAGTATCCGATGAAAAGGCCCAGGCTGTTGTGCAGGACTTGACTGCTTCACAACTTGATGATGCCGAAGGCTATCGCCTGAAAGCAATGGAGCTAATGAAGCAAAATGGTGCTTTATCGATTCTTGCCAGCATGAGTAAATCAAAGGCGCTGAACCTTTTTACCCCGGAGCAAAAACATTCATACAGCATGTTTGAAGAAGCTATGAATTACAGGAACTTTGTAATAAAGCGTCGTGATTCCAAATACATTTCTTCTGCATTAAAAGAAGCCAGGCCGATGTTGTTAAAAGTCCCGGCGGATTTAGATGCAAATGCGGATGATTTGAATACACCAACTGCAACTTACCACCTTCCGGATGGTATCGCAAGTGCAATGCCTCACAATGCCAGTGATCTTATGACAAAGGTTACTGCAGTCTCACCGGATAATAATGGAAATAAGATATGGATGAATGCCTTAAATAAATTCTTTTGCAATGACACAGAGCTTATCCGATATGTACAGATGATTGTCGGACTTGCTGCTATCGGAAAAGTATATGTAGAAGCCTTGATTATCGCATATGGCGAAGGCAGAAATGGTAAATCGACTTTCTGGAATACCATAGCAAAAGTCCTGGGAACATACAGCGGTAACATATCCGCTGACGCACTTACCGTTGGATGTCGTAGAAATGTAAAACCAGAACTTGCTGAAATCAAAGGAAAGCGTATTCTTATTGCATCCGAGTTAGAAGAAGGGACGCGTCTTAATACAGCCACAATCAAGCAACTATGCTCTACCGACCAGATTTATGGTGAAAAAAAATATAAAGATCCACTTAGTTTCACACCAAGTCATCTTACTGTTCTTTATACCAATCATCTTCCAAAGGTTGGTGCTACTGATCCAGGTACTTGGCGTAGGTTGATTGTCATTCCTTTTAACGCAAAGATTGAAGGCAAATCTGATATTAAGAATTATGCTGACTATCTTTTTGAAAATGCCGGAGGTGCAGCTCTCACCTGGATTATTGAAGGTGCCCAAATGGTATATCAGAATAACTTCCAGATTGATCCACCGGAATGTGTACAGAATGCAATCAAATCATATCGGGAAGAAAATGACTGGCTTGATGATTTCTTATGTGAATGTTGTGAAATCGATGACAGCTATAAAGAGAAATCCGGTGAGCTGTATTCTTCTTACCGCGGTCACTGCATGAGTACAGGAGAATATATCAGGGGAACAGCAGACTTTTATGCCGCAATTGAACATGCCGGTTTTGAGCGTAAACGTGATAAATCCGGAAGGTATGTAAAAGGACTTCGTTTGAAATCTATTTTTGCAGCATAACATCCATTTCATGGGTGGTGTCAGTCGGTGACACTCTTATATACAACTTTTTTATAAGAGAAAAATTTATTGTATATAAAAAGTTATGTAATTGACCGTCATAGAGTGACACGCCAAAATTGGATGCACCCTATAAGGAAGGAGGAAACTATTTGATTGATGAAAACTTAAAGAGGTATCTGTGGTCAGGATTAGATTATGATCGTTATGAAGTAATCAAAATCATACCCCAAACCACAAATTTTGCAGCCATTGTTATGAAAAGCCGTAACACCATAGATACCCCCTGGTGTCTGGAATACTGTGGTACTGGTCACTATTTTGACACCTATGAAGAATTACAGAAATTTTACTTTAAACATTTTAAGAAAAGATTGGAGGATTAATATAATGTCTCAACCATGTTACGCGTCCTGCTTCGTTCCAAGTAATTTAGGTACAGCACAATACGATGTGATATCGCTCATGGCAACACCAAATGGTCATCCGGTTGCTGTTATGAGAAGTAACGCACCATCAGAATATAGCTGGTGTGTCTTATGTGGATTTTCCACTGTATTTTTTGCAAGCAGAACAGATGTAGAAAATTATTGTTGCAAACATCAATTCACAAATTTCAGAGGAGGTAGAAAACATGAGTAAATTTATTTTCCCATTACAAACGTCAACAACTGACGGAAAGTATCACAATTATTTTGGAGAATTCAGTCAGGATTCTCTTATGAAAGATGGTAGCTACGAATTTGGTATTTCAGAGTCCCACAGCGGTCTGTTCCATCTTGAAGGCTTATCACAGAAAAAGATTCCTGCTGCCAAACACCTGCAGATTATATGTCCGCACCACTGTCAGCACGAGCTAAAAGCAATTAACCACAACACACTAATCTGTAGCCAGTGTGATCCAAGACTGGTCAATATTGAAGGAGGTACGTAACATGTTAACATCAAGCGATTATAATTACGAATTTGGCAATGCCATCAGGAACAAACGAAAAAATGAGACGACTTTATCTGAAGGATATGACAAAAGCTCCGGCAGCTATATGTTCCCTTCTGGCGGCTTCAATGACTTTTCAGATGCTGTAGTAAAAGAAAACTTATTCCGCAGACTCGGAACTGTTCTTCATACTCCAACTAAAGAAGGTCTTATCCAGACAGTATTCTCTACTGCTAATGCAGCTATTGTAGATGAAGCTACTGCATTTCCAGAAGATAACGATTCTTTTGACAAAGCATCCTTTTCTTCTTACAAAGTAGCTGCTGTATCAAAGTTAAATAACCGTTTCATTGAGGATATGCATTTCAATGTAGAAAAGTATTTAACGAATGAGTTTGCTCGTAGATTTGGCAGGTCTGAAGAACAGTTCTTCATCAACGGAACCGGTGTAAACGAGCCAACAGGTCTTTTAATAACCGCCGAGACCGGGCATTATATTGATACTTCTGATAGTTTATCTTATGATGATATTATTTCGTTGTTCTTTGCAGCAAAACCGGAATTCAGAAAAAACGGTGTCTGGCTTATGAATGACAATACCGCTTTAATTCTTAGAACATTAAAGGATATTAATGGCAATTATTTGTGGCGTCAGTCTGACGATACCATTTTAGGAAAACCAGTAATTATCTCTCCATATATGCCAGATATAGCAGCCAACAGCATTCCTGTGGCGTTTGGAGATTTATCCTACTTCTGGATATTAGAGAGACAGCCCCTTTCTGTAAAAATTTTGACAGAACTGTATGCCCGTGAAAACCAGACAGGCTACGCTGCTTATGAGCGCATTGATGGAAAGCTCATTAGAACAGAGGCAGTCAAGCTTTTGAAAGTAAAATAATACAGGGCATCGCTCCGACACCCCGCACCAAAGAAATATCTTTTATGCTTTACGAAACACTGCATTTCCTGAAAGATTTTTAAGAAGAATCCGGCGAGCAGCTTTGCTATCGTCACCGATAAATCCTAATCGCAATAAGAAACATCGGAATGCATATTTTTCATTCTCAACTTCTTTATCCTTCAGCGCTACTCGTTTTAGTTTTATTGCTAATTCGCATAACTTGGAAATAAATTCTGTATATGCACTCACAGCATCCGGCTCGGACGCAAGTGGAAACCAGGGAAATGAAACCTGATTCTCGGTAATAGCAACCTCCAACTGCTCCACTCGGAATGCGTGTTTAAAAAGCGTTTGCTTCCCTTCTATCAACTTCTGCAAATTTTCCAGCTTATCATCTGTAAACATGTTTCTTGGAACTGATATGCTTAGTGCATCTGCTTTCACCGTTTCATCCACTGGCAGCTCTGATTGTTGTATGGGCTCACCTTTGTAAAACCGTTCTAAAATCAATTCCAATTTACTTTCTGACAAATCCCCGGATGTATGAAACACTCCGTTCTTATCCAGAATGCAGCTCCCAATCAGATAATCAAACTTGGGTGTTCTAGTATACTTCACCGGCATTCCAAGCAATTCACCTATGGCATAAGCCAGCTTCTTTCGTTCCTCTCCTTTAACCTTAAAATCAATCTCTGTAATCATTGCACATACCACCTTTCTTTTTGGTATGTACATATATCACTCTAACCGCATAATAAAGCAAGTCAATTCTGAAATACTTTTACACAAAACGCCATATTATTCGCGCAGAAGTATTCCTAAAACATCCTTTAAATGCAGGGTTTTCCAAGCAAATATTCGCCAAGAGAATACCCCCTCTGCAATTTCGCGAAAATGCGTGTGAGAGGGGGCATCGGTCTTCCGGATGGAAGGACGTAGAGATTTGGCATCCCCCTACTTACCAATCTTAATCTTCATTTTCAACAATTCTAAATATATTTTTCTTCAAAAATACCTCTCTTATTTTCAGATAATATTCATCTACTGTCATCCTAGTTGTCTCATATTTATTTTTTATTATGTCACATTTTTTTATCAGTTCCTCTTGTATTTGTGAAGGAATAATAGGTAACATTAATTGATACACATCTTTTCGACTTAATCCCGGAACACCCGTACTTCTTTTTTGTTTAGGAATTTGTCTAACATCAATAGCCATCAACATGTAATATACAAATTTTATATTATACGTATCATCTAATAAATTAACATAAAATGTTGTATCAATAGGATTGCAATTTTTTTCTTCCCATACAATTTGTCCTGCACTTCCTTTTCTACCAACAATAACACTTGGGCCTTCTACCAAATAGCTATTATGGGTTCCCACTTGTCCATTAGAACCCATAACCGGATATTCACCTGGTATACGATTTTCTTCTGGAAGATTTTTACCATATTCTAAACTAATTAGTTTAGAGAATTTTTTTAATTCATAATCACTTTCTATTTGAATCCGATTCAACAATGATGTATCAATTGTCTTATCAAATATTGGTGCTGAGAAATCCAGCAAATCTGGCATACCACATATAATTGTATGCGGTTGTTTTACAATTTCTTTTCCCAAGAAATTGTTACGTATCATCATATTAATTTTATTCTCGTCATTTAAATCCTGCGGATTAAATAATGGTGTCTTTATTTTATCAATTCCATGCTTTGAATCTTTCTGTCCTACATACTTTATTCCTTCATCTCCTTTTGTATCACTCCACCCATAACCGAGAAATTTTTTCAATTCAGTAGCAGATGTTGGCGATTTTACAACTACAACCGGTGAATGATTACTCTTTGCAAGTACATAAAAATATACTTTTTCTTTTTCTAAAGCAACTACATAATCATAAAATCTATCATGTAACTCCTTTTGTTGTTCTTCTTCTGAAAGTTTTTGAAAAGTTTCTTTTTGTATTCTATTAGTCCACTCCGCCGTTTTCTTGTATAGTTCTAAATATTCTACAAACACATCGGTTGACCATACAACACTTTTTTCATCATTACCTATAAACTCAATATATTGATTATAATCAATTCCCCTCATTTCACAGTAATCTTTTAACAAATTATCATCTTCAAATAGCATATCCTTTGTCCGATCATTCTGAAACCATGAATCGACTCTATTTTTATAATGATTACTTTCAGGTGGATTTTCTTCTCTCTTCTTCATAAATAATGTAGCAGTATTAGTTCCCGTTTTTCCAAAAGTCTTCGTTCCAAACTCAACTATTGCATATATGTCAAAATATTTAAGTATTAATTCCCTTGCCTTAACCGATACCATATCTGGATTGTTAAGCAATGAAATTGGCAGAACAATAATAGCTATTCCTCCTGGCGCTAATAATTGATATGCCCTCTCCACAAAAAATGCTTCAATGACATCATTTGTCGAAATGCTATTCTTCCCAATAAACTCATAAAGTGAATATTTATTTCGCGCTCTCTCTGATAAAGTCTCTAGAAACCCCTTTACACTATATGGCGGGTTTGTAATAAGTAAATCGTAATAACCTTCCTTAATATTTTCATTTTCAGATAAAGCATCATCATACACAATATTAATATCTTTTTGACCATACATAAATGCTGATACTTTGGCCACTTTAGATAAACGATATTCTTTTTCAATTCCTAATATACTTCCATAATACTCTGTTATTCTATCATCCGGAAGATATTCTTTTACTCTACGAGCATACTCATTTAAAAAATGACCAGCTCCACATGCATAATCCAACATTTTTAATGTATGATTACCCTTTGATTTTATCATTTCCTCTAATGGTAATGTTGACACTAAGAATCTAACAATTGGTGTTGGTGTGAAAAACTGTCCCTCACTCTGCTTAATACCATCATCCAGAAATCCTTCAAACAAATCCCCAAGAAACTGATTAGGTTTTTCCGTTACAAGTTTGACATCTTGCAGCATTTTTACCATTTGAACTAATACTTGTGCATTTTTATAAAACAACTTTTCATTATAAACATCAATGAAAGAAAAATCATTATTTGTGTAAAACTTTAATTGTCTAAAGTACTTAAGTATAGTATCTTTGGTTGCATCCGGATCATTCAAAAAAAGCTTGAATGTTTCTTCAATAGTTGACTCATCAATATATGAAACTTCTTCTCCAAGAAATTGTTCCATTCCTTCTTTGTATAAAACCTGCAATCTATCTTGCAATTTATAATAATCATCATATTGTGGTCCCCCCCAGTAAAACTGAAGTTTATCTGAATTTCGTATTTCATCAACTATTTTTGCCAAAAACAAATTTACCAACTTATCAAAAGCATTTTCCCTTCCTGATACATTATGTTGCCTTAATATAGTAGTAAATTCATGATATTTTTTTTGTATATCATCATGACCTATTTCTGTAATATTGGAAATATCTCTTCCTTTTTCTTCAATTAAATATGGAATGCATGTATCCTCGAATATTCCATTTTTAAACGAATACTTTCCATATGTTATATTCCAAGCTGCAAATAACGATGATTTGTCATTCGCTTTTTCAAAAGAAATAGGTTCATCAAATGATTCGAGTGTTGCAGTATTGTCTTTTAATGAGATAATGTTGCTTTTTCTAACCAGTTCATCATTGTCCCAATTTGATGCATACATACATAAATATTTGGTTGACCTTTTTTGAACCGCATAAAAAAACAACTGATCCCCATCTTGTTCTGTTTTTTTCCAATAATTATCAAACTCTTTTCCCCATGTTTTGCATTCAATAAGCAAAAAAGATTCACCTGCATTATCCTTAACTAACACATCAGCCTTACCACCACCTCCTATATCATGTGGTGCCTCCCATTTAGATTCCAATTCAATGCACTCTGGTTTATATCCCAGTTTTAACAATCTATACACACATTCCAAAACAACAAAATTCTCATTTTTTGTTAAATTACTTGTAGTTTCATCATTTACTATTACGCCATCTGGATATGTTATTTTCCCTTTTCCCGCAAAGTCAACCACTATCGTATATCCAAGAATTGTATTTTTATATGTATAAATTTCTTTTCTATGTGTAAACTCTAAAAAATCCAAAACCTTTTTTAAATTTTCTTTATTTATCATAACTTACGTTCCACCGTTTTCCTTTCGTTTGAAGCAGCAATAACCTTATCAGCCTCTTTCAAGGCAGTTCTTCTTATAAACTCACTATATGAAGCATACGCCTCAAGTCTTGCAGCTTGTTTCAACTTATCCAGTTCTTCTTCACTAACCCTAATACTCATAGAAATTGTCTTGTTCATTTCAAAGCCCTCCTATGTTCAAAATTATAGCATCCGTGTGCAACATTTACAATACAAATTGCCACGTTACAACATAAAAATAGCAGGTCTTTTTGCGCCTGCTACTTCCACATTTATTCATAGGACAACTACACATTTCATCTCATTATTTTGCTATCCTCATCCGTATAAAAACCGTAGTCCACAACCTATCACTCCACCACGATTTGCCCCACTTTATCGCACTTCATCGCCACTTATAACTGTATCCACAGTCCTGCCATGGCAGATGAAAAGTACTTTAATCATAGTTTTGTTTCTCCTTGTTTTGCCCCGGAATGCCCTGTTTTGCGAGGGTTCCCGGGGTTATTGTGATATGCTCTGAATTTACAGATTGTGGCAAATCAGAGCAGAATTGAGCAAGTTGTTACTACCTGTTAGTAGTAAAATTAGTAGTAAAAGGAAGTTTCTTACTACTAAGGAAAACATTTAAACCACATCTATAATTACTGCCGCATGGTCTGTCATTCCACAATCCATCGGCATAGGATCTATTTCCATATTTGAAATAGATGCATAAACTGTTTCTGAAGCGATTGCATAATCCAATCTTCCTCTATATTTTGCCTCAGTTACTGTATCATCTGGATTTCCCTTTTGAACCCACACATCCTCATATCCATATGTTTTCAATCTCTCCACCAATTGTTTATTGCCTCGAGAAACATCATTTGCATTTAAGTCTCCAATAATTATTACTTTATCATTTTTCCTCGCCTTACAAAACATCTCAACAGCATTTAGAAACTTAGTATCACTTTCCTGTGGAAAATGTGTACCATTTACATAAATTCCTTCAACAAAATATAAAATAGACCTATTTTCTCGATAACCACTGTTAGGAGATGCAAATAACGTACATTTCATATTTTTATAAAACATCATTGTAAATGAGTATTTTCCGCTCGGTATTGTTTCATCAAAATAAGAAAAACCCATCTCTTCTATTTTTGATATAAAATCTATTCTTTCTAATGGACTAACTATCATTTCATTAACTATTAAAACATCCGGTTGCTTATCCTCAATATAATTAAGAAATTTATTGAAAACTACATCTTTATCTATAGCACTCCAGTATTTCCAGTCAATACACTCTCTACCAACCCAAGCATTGTATTTTTTATGCTCCATTAGACGATTTTCTAACCCACCAAAATCATTTATATTGATACTTAAAATTCGCATATATAACTCTCTCTAATTATACTTCTTTCTTTTTAACCTGAAATCTATTACCCGTTAAAACAATTTGATAGTGTTCCTCTTCACTAAATAGAACTCCTGCAGAACACATATATTTTTTTACAGCCTCATCATATCCTTCGATTTCTTCAATCGTTGTTATGTTTTTAAGTGTTTCCCCTGCAGAAGTCAAAATCACATCTCCAATCGGAATACTCTCACTTTCGTGTTGGGTTATTTCCATTGTTTTTCCATTTACACAAAGAAGCACTTTTTTATCTTTAATTCCTGTTGTAATATACCCGGCAACTGAATCAAACTTTATCACTCCTAGTGTTTCCAACTCATTAATTACTTGAAAAGAAATTCCCAATTCATTCATTAATTCGATATTTTCGCTATATGGAACTGCCATCTTCCAATATGCTCCCGTTATTTCCTCGTTTTCAGAAATAGAAACAATCAAAAACCTCATGCTACATAATTGTCTAAAAGCCTTAGCATATGTAGGTGTCATTTCTGATAATATTCTTATCATATTAGGTGGAGTAGTTCCTGGATTATCAAACTCATTACTTAAAATTTTTCCCCATATAAGCTGTATGTTTTCATCTGACACATAAGCTGCCGAATCCATAAAACGCTCTAGCCACTCTTCACTCACACCACAATCACTCGTAAAACTTGTTCCTTCTTTAGCGTTCTGCATTGCAATCTCTGCAATTTGTTTCTGATTTTTCATCTGCTTAAGTTGCTTTTTTGCATTCATCATGGCATACATTTTCGCATCTATTGGCATATCCGATTTTTCAATTTCAGCAATATACATATCAACAGCTTTTTTTGTTATACCTGCATAGGGGAATAACATTCCTAAAGCCCCTACAGTTTTGTTTATCACATTTTCATTTTGAACCAACTCTAACGCTGCTTTACCAGCAACACCTGCAGCAGTTTCAATTCCCATACAAAATACCTCTTTTCATTAGTAACATTATTGTTATATATTATATCGCCACCCTTATCATTTTTCCATAGAAAAAACGCTCCAGTATAACCAGAGCGTTTCTGCTGTGTAGTATTGCTACACTACCTTAAACATTTTTTGCGATACCGCTTTTGCATCGTTTTTCTTTTCAATCTCTGCCTGCGCCTTCCTAAACTCTTCCATTCGCTTCAATTCTTCCTCAGCATCATCGAATCCGATATGCGTGTACACATTCATTGTGACCGATATATCCGAATGCCCCATTAGGTACTGTAACGTCTTTGGATTCATTCCCGATTTTGCCATATTCGAGCAGTAAGTATGCCTGCATACATGAGGCGTAATGTTTGGCATCTGCACCCGGTAGATGTCATTGTATCTGCCAACCATATGGTTGAATCGGTGCTGCCAATGCATTGCCACAAGTGGCATTCCATTATCATCATAAAATAGAAATCCGCTATATCCATCTATGGCTTTCTCCACTTTCGGCGCGTTTCTATCCTCAATGATTGCCTGAAACATCTGTGCCACATCCTCCGTGATTGGTAATACTCTTGTTCCGGCATCCGTCTTTGTAGTTTCTATGATATACCGCATATCTGATGTTCGCTGCAACTGGTGGTCAATATTTACAGTTCTGTTCTCAAGATCAATGTCCTTCAGCGTCAAACCACAAAATTCTGATATTCTCATTCCCGTATGAAAGAGTATGTACACCACTTCATAATATTTACAGTACACCACATCGTCATGCACAAACTTTAAGAACTTTCTCATCTGATCTTTTGTGATTGCCTCTCTTGTAACTGCATCATTTACCAATACCCCGGCAAGCTGAAATCCGAATGGATTCTTTACCAGAATATCATCATCCACCGCCATCTGAAAGGCTGGTCGCAGCACTCCCCGGATGGTATGAATGGAACTGTACAAAGTGTGGTTTTCCATCAATATGATACTTATATTGATATTTTCCATCTACCCTTATACTCTCTCCCGGTCTAAGGACTCTTCTTTTGGAATCACGCCTTGTCTGTCCTCTTCCTGCCTTTGACATTATACCCGCCTCCTTAGTTCTGGATGGTTACGCAGATACCTTTCAAAGGCTACACGAAGAATCAGCTTGCGTTCTCCGTAATATGCCAGAAAATCTTCTCCATCCGTATTATTCAATAAATCGTAAAATTTTCTCCGGCTCAGAACAAAATATTCATTTGCCTCAGAAAGATTTAAAATATCCTTTTCTGCTAAATCTTGTCTTGCCATAAAACACTTCCTTTCTGCCAAAAGTGGCTGTTTTCAGGGGTTTTCGGGGTCATCCTATGTTCGCTCTTATGCCCTGTAATAGCAACTACTTTCGGCAGATAAAAGGAACTATATTTCTGAAGAATTAAGGATAAATTCTTCGAACTTCGGGCGGATGATCAGGAATCTGTTTCCGCAGTACACCGCCACCGTTCCAAGATTGTCCTCTGCAATTCTTCTCAGTTTTTTTATACCAATATTAAAATAAGCTGCTGCCTCCTTGATGGTGAGCATATACTTCTCACTAACAGGCACAGCATTATCCTTTTTAGTTTCAACTAAATGCATTATGCCCACCTCCTCGCCGGCGCAGATTACTCTGTCCCGGTCAATATAGATTTATGTGTTATGAAAACTTGAGAACCTTAACTGCCTCAGAACGAAGAAGTCTTGCATCAAGATATTCACAAGCTAAATATCCTGTCTGCTGAGAAAGAGCAAACTTCTCAGCAAGTGTTCTAACCAAAATGCCACTACGATTTACAATCCAGTAATAGCTGAAATCACCAAACGCAATCGGCTTATTTCCATTATTCACATTTGACATGAACTCTGAAATAAATACTGACTTTCCGAAGATAGTATCAGCATTGTGGTTCCAGATATAATTACCATCTGCATCCTTAAGCTTACGAAGAACAAGTACCGTCTCATCATTCATTACCCATTCTGCAGTTTGGTTGTATCTCCGCCAATTTCTACGGTAATTCCCTGAATACGGCTTGCCATGAATTCTCACTTCCTCCTAAAAATGTGTACAAAAAAAGGAGCATCTCTGCTCCGTAACAAAGAAAAACACCCGCCATTCCTGACAGGTGTTATCTTAACAATTATGTATTCTATTTTATATTTGTTTCCCTCCAAATATAAAAGAACACAATATAATATAGTTATTCCTTATCATGTAATTTCTTCATTTTTTCTCGGAATTTGATATTTTCTTCTTCAACCAGTCTCAATTTATAATCATATCTATTTTTGAAAATGTCTGCCTGTTCGTATATCCATTCAATATCGTCATATAATTTACTCCCTATGTTGTGTTCAAATTCCTTTTGGAGTTCTTCCTTACTCATTAGTCCATTCGCAATCAGAAGCGAAAAAAGAACATTC
>ULWW01059307.1_pt1 | contig 14990 bp, 8 predicted proteins | sample 1960741 | NCBI WGS metagenome assembly ULWW01 (sample SAMEA4835823, study PRJEB28245) | human gut metagenome | biome: gut microbiome; material: fecal sample | place: Denmark | collected 2008
GCCCGAAAGCCGGAGATTCCGGATTATCGATACGCACGTCGCGGATGATGTTGTATTCCGAGTTCCGGATGTCGTTTTCCGAACCTTTGGACCAAATATCATTGAAGAAATGGCTGGTCGGCTGGATCCAGCCGATACCACGTCCACATTTGCCATCCGTCACTCCTAAGAACGCTGTTGTATTGATTTCCTCACCTGCCTCATTTTTAGCCGTTATTTTGATATTCTGGTAGTAAGGGATAAAGCTGAATGACGCATTGTAGTCCGTGTTGGAACCCGGATTTAGGTAATCATATTGCAGCACCCATAAACTTTCTTTGTTACCGCTACCCCTGTTTTGGTTGTTCAGCCGGAACAGATCCCAATAGACATCGCCGGCTTCGTTCTGACGTGAACCGAAACGGTTGGTCATAAGTGCCATTTCCGGATGGTCGATTACGGCACTTGCCGCTTGTATCGCTTCGTCATATAAGCCTAAACAGATGTTGACTTCTGCCAACAGGTGTTGTGCGACCTGCTTACTTAGCTTTCCGTCTTTTACCGATTCGATATTAGGAAGCAAAGAAACAGCTTCTTCCAGATCTTGTTTGATTTGCTTATAAACTTCTTCCCGGCTTGCCCGTACATAGTCGCGGCGAGGAGTCGTGATTTCTTCCAGAATCAAAGGGACGCCCCCGAATAGATTGGCTAGCATACGGTAAGCATACCCTCTGAACACCAAAGCTTCTCCTCTGATTACCTTTTTATCTTCGTCATTTACCTGGCTGGCATTTGTTAAACGGTTTAAAATAACGTTGGCATTGGATATGACCGTGTAGGATTCTTTCCAAACCTCTTTAGGTACGGCAAAAGTCGGTACCATCACGTTTTTATAATCATTCAACTTTGCCGGCTTATAGTAATCGGTTCCGTTGAAAGCAAAATCTGTTGCATAATAGAAAGCGAAGCGGGTGTCCATTGTCATCTCGCAGACCTGATATCTTACGCGGTTATACAGGTAGTTTAATGATGATTGGAAATGAGCGCTTGTCTCCATGGAATTCTCCGGCGAATAAAAATCCAGAGGTTCTTCTTTCAGAAAGTCGTGCTCGTCGCATGAAGAAAAGGAGGCGAATGCCGCTAAAAGCATAATGCCGTATTTGATTGATTTCATATTCATATATAATTAAAATTCAAGATTAAGACCAATAGAATAGCTTCTCATAACTGGATACTTGCTCGTGTTCAGACCAGTTCCTGTTTCAGGATCCCAACCATCCCAGTCGGTGAAAGTAAGGAGGTTCTTTCCTGTTACATACAGTTTCAGCCGGTTGACTTTGAACTTGCTTAGGAAAGAGGCGGGTACATTATAGGACAATGTAACATCCTGCAAACGGACGAAGCTGCGTTGTACATAAGGGGAAAACGTGTATCCGAGCGCTTGAGTATAATAGCCTAACTGGCGGTAACGTGCGTTCGGGTTTTCCGGTGTCCAGTAATCGAAGTTGAACAGGTTGTTCTGGTAGATATTATCCGGATTGGCAAGGTCTTTGCCCGGCTGTCCGTAATAATAATTCTTTCCCCCTTGTACGGAATTGATCATGAATTTGAATTCCCAATTTTTGTAGCGGAATGAGTTCTGGATGCTGAAGCGATAAGCAGGATCGGAATAGCCTATTATCTTCCGGTCTTTATCGGCGGTATATTTGCCATCGTTGTTAACATCTTCCACTTTATAAGTCCCATATTCGAATCCGTCGGGAATCAGGCCATTCTGTTTGTCTGCAATCTGCCACATGCCGATGATGTTGTAATCATAACAAACTCCATACGGATGGTTGATAAATATCTTATCGGAGATCAGGTCGTCTTCCCGTCCGTCACCGTCGGCATCGATTCCCAGAATACTTTTAACCTTGTTGCGGTTACGGGAGAAGTTGAATGTGACATCCCAGGAGAAATCTTTTGTTTCTATAGGGATTCCTGTTACGGTCATTTCAAAACCTTTGTTGCTCATTTTACCGATATTGGACGGGATTTTGTCCAGACCGTTCATTTGCGGAATATTGATATTGAATAACAAGTTGTTCGTTTGCGATGTGTAATATTCAACAGTACCGAAAATACGACTGTTTAAAGCACTGAAATCGGCGGCGATATTGAACGTATTGGTCGTTTCCCATTTCAAATCGGCGTTGGCCAACGATTTGATCCATTGCATTTGTTCGGCGCTTACGCCATCTCCAAACAGGTACCCGGCATTGACAGTCGAGTCGTCCACTTTAACGGAGCCAACTCCGGCTCCCATCTGTGCCATTGTCTGATACCGTCCTACCGTACGGTTACCGTTTTGGCCATAAGAGAGGCGCAGTTTCAGGTTCTCCATCCAGTCCACATTATTTTTGAAGAAGTCTTCTTCGCTGATACGCCATGCCAAAGCAGCGGAGGGAAATACACCGAACTTGTGGTTTTTCCCGAATCCGGAGAACCCATCGCGGCGGACTGTTCCGGTGACGATATATTTGTCGTTGAACGTATAGATGGCACGCAGCATGGTGTACAGGCTGGATTCTGTCCATGCGCCTGATTTAGCTGTTTGCAAGTCTGCCTGCCCTGCGTCCAGTTTGTTGTAGCCCAGAATATCATTAGAGAAGTTGGTTGCTCCTGCCTTTGTCATCTCGTACTGTCTTTTTTCCACTCCATATACGAAAGTGGCATTGATTGCATGCTTTCCGAACTTGTTTTTATACGACAGGATGTTGTCGACTGTCCAGTTATACTCGCTGTTGTTCTCTTTTGAACCGGAACCTGTAAAGTTCGCTCCCCATTTGTTGAAGTTGTAAATCTTGTTTTCGATCAGGTTCTGCGAGAAGTTCATACGGTAATTCAATCCTTTCAGAAATGGGAAATCAATGTCTGCATAGAAGTTTCCGAACAGATTGTAACGCTTGTTGGTGTCATCCTGTTGGATAGTCAGTAACGGATTCAGGGAGTTTTTATACGGTTCGCGAATATAGTCGCCGTTTTCATCGGTTGCCGCAACAATAGGAGGAAGTCCTACGACAGTAGACAGATCGGGTGATTCACCTGAATAATCGCTGACAGTGAAGAATGATTGCACACCTACTTTCAGGAAGCTCGTGATTTTGGTATCCATGTTGATACGGATGTTGTAGCGTTTGTATGTATCGTTGATTACCAAGTTCTTCTGATCTGTATAACCCATAGAGAAGAAGTAGCTGCTCAATTCGTTTTTCCCTCTTACACTCAGATTGTGATTTTGGATATAAGGGGTTTTGTTTGTCAGCATATTCCACCAGTCGGTTTCCGTCCCGTTTTCATATCCGTCCAGTGCGTTGCGGTCCATCAAATGCGAAGTCGGATCCCAATTCGGATTCGGTTGGAGCATATCGTCTCCAATACGGCTTTCTTCGAGGAAGCGGTCTGCGATCTTGCGAAGGAACCCGTCGCGTCCTTCGGGATACATGTCTTTGTTGGTCGGTTGCTGGTAAGAGAACGAACCGCTGTATTCGATTGTCGGTTTACTCATCACCTTACCCGTTTTGGAAGTGATCAGGATCACACCGTTGCTGGCTTCCGATCCATAAATGGCGGCGGCGCTTGCATCTTTCAGGATATCGATGGATTCGACATCGTTCATATTGATATCGACCATGTTCCCACGGAAAATGATGCCGTCCAGAACGATCAACGGACTGTTACCGCCACTGATGGACGTACGGCCGCGAATAGACATATCCGGATCTTTACCGGCTCCAGATACCGAGCTTACGTTCAGTCCGGGAACCGTCCCCTGTAATGCCGAACCCAAGCTGATATTCGGTGATTCCTGCAAAGTTCCCAGATCGGCACGGACAACAGACCCGGCCAGGTCGCTTTTCTTGGCCGTCCCATAACCGACGACGACGACTTCGTCCAGCTTCTGTGCGTCTTCCGCCAACTGCACGTTGATGTTCTTCTGGCTATCGACTGTAATCTCTTTGGTCACGTATCCGATATAGGAAAACTGGATCACCGCTCCCTGGGGAACCGAGAGGGTATAATTGCCGTCCATATCTGTGATGATCCCGTTGGTTGTGCCTTTTTCTACCACGTTAGCACCGGCAATAGGGCCTAAATTGTCACTTACCGTACCGGAAATCGTCACTTGTTTCTGTTGCTGTTGAACCGTTTGGGCAGAGATGATGATGTGATTGTTCCGGATGACGAATGTGCATCCGCTCTCTTTCAGGATCAGTGCGAGTGTTTCATTCAAAGATTTATTGTTAACAGAGGCATTGACCTGTTTATTCAGATTAATGACCGACTCATCATAGTCGACCGACATACCTGTTTGTTTCTCTATTTCGGAGAAAGCATCTTTGATTGTGATGTTGTGGGATGGCAGTGTGATCGACTGGCTACTGGCAACTGTCTGTTGCACAAAAAAGAAAAGAAAAAACATTAACGAAACGCGGAATAAACTAATTAGCTTATTCTGTTGTGTTTTCAGGTTTAATTCCATATTTTTGTAAAATTAGATATTTAAGTAAATACTATGCATGATTTTTATCCTGCCGGATAATTAGTTAGAATGAATGGTGTTGCTCGATTTCAAGCCGGGGAGATCTGATTGGCGTCATCTTCCCGGTTCTTTTTTTCATATTAGTATCTCCTCTTTTTTAGTTTATGTACACTTTGTCCTCTTTTATTTTGTAGTTCAGTCCTTTTATCATCTCTTTCATGACTTCCAGTACCTGTTTCAGGCCCTCGTCAGGATTAAACTTCATTGTAAAGCTTCTGCCGGCGAACCGTTCCGTCTCGTAATTGATCGTTACATCGAATTTACGTTCGATAGTCTTTACGATCTGGTCGAACGAGGCCGTCTGGAATATCAGATACCCGTCGGTCCATTGCATCACGCGTCCGGCGTCGACAGTATTGAGTGCCAGTGTTTCCAGGCGGTGATTGTAGATGATTTGTTCGTCTGGCGATAAAATCAGGCTTGTGTCTTGCTTCAAACAGGGATAGACTTGGATTTTCCCTTCTTCCAACGTGGCAATCGTAACATCCTGGTCTGAATAAGCGTTTAGATTGAATACGGTGCCGAGTGCTTTGACCGTCATATGGGCGGTTTTGACCAAAAAGGGTTTTGCCGGATCTTTGGCGACTTGGAAGCGGGCTTCCCCGTTGAGGAACAGGAGACGTCTTTTTCCCCTGAAATGTTTGTCATAGACCAGTAAAGAACCGGAGTTCAACCAAACTTTCGTCCCATCGGGCAGTTTTACTTGTTTCTGTTCTCCATTTGCGACGAAACATTCTTTCAATTGAGCTTCTTCCACAACCGGATTTACTTTTGTCAGATAATAATAGGTACCGAAAGCACCAAGCAACGGCAAAAGTAGTATGGCGGCAATTCTCTTGATATATAAGCCAATTGGCTTGTGAAGCATCCGATCGGATGCTTCGATCCGCTTATGTAGTCGGGATAATTCCTGGAAAGTGGATTCGTTTGCCACGGCAGATTTCTCTTCCCATAAAGTAACCATCGCCTTTTCTTTCTCTTCCTGAAAATTCCGGTCAAGCAGCCAGGCATGGAACTTCTTCTGTATTTCCGGGGACAGGTCGTTCTCGAAAAATTTCTCTATTAATATATGTATGTTTCTTTTGCCCATTTTTCGTCTTTATATTATAGCTAACGGATGAGTGGGGAAGCACACACAGCCGGAAGTGCATTTTTTTCAGAAAAAAAGCAGCAAAGTGGAATATGCGATCTTCCGCAATTCGGCAAGGGCTTGTGTCATGTGGTTTTCTACTGTCCGTTTGCTGATATTCAGCCGTTGGGCGATTTCTTCATTGCTCAGGCCATCTTTCCGGCTCATAATAAAGATGTTCCGGCGTTGAGGCGGCATCTTCTCGACAGCAATGTCAATGAGCAGCGATAGCTCCCTGGCGTAGAGTTCTTCTTCTATCAGATCGTCGTAGGTCGATCTTCTTTGCTCTTTTTGCTGGTAGTTTTCTTCGATCAGGCTGTGTTCGTAATAATCATAGATCATGTTGCGGGCCATGCGGAAGAGATAGGCCTTAAAAGAATCTACTTTTGAGATCGTTTCCCGGTTGGTCCAGATTTTATAGAAGATATCTTGGGTCATGTCGCTCGCTTCATCCCGGTTCTTTATGAAACCTGTTAAGAAGTGCTTTAGTCTTGGACTGTATTGGATGTAAAGCATATCGAAGGCTTTATGATCCCCCTTTCCAAGTTCTTCCAGATATTTTGACTCAAGGTTGATATCCATTTTTGTTTTCTATTGTACGCTCTATCCCTTTATAAATATGAAAAACGAAAGATATGGAAAATAATCTGAAGAGGCAATTTTTTTCAGCAAGAAATATCGAATTGAACAACAGGCTTCATCGAATGAAAGACCGGATAAACGATAATTTGAAGCAAGTGCCTGATAACTCGATGCAAGGAAAAAATGGTTCGTGCAGAATAATAATCCAAAAGTGTCAAATATTTTGACGCTCGCTTGCAAGGTAACGGGGAAGCGGATAACTTTACCGGAAAAAGATCTTATGCAAGCCGGAACTATCCTGATCGTTGATGATAACAAAAGCGTACTGACCTCTCTCGAATTGCTTCTGGAAGATGAGTTCGAAGGGGTGGAGACTGCCTCGAACCCGAACAGTATCCTTTCGGTCCTGGACAGTCGGCCGGTTGATCTTGTCCTGTTGGATATGAATTTCTCTGCCGGAGTCAATACCGGTAATGAAGGGCTTTTCTGGCTCCGTCGCATACGGGAGATCGCACCGGAACTTCCTGTTATCATGCTGACTGCCTACGGGGATGTCGAGTTGGCAGTTAGGGCGTTGAAGGGTGGGGCTGCCGATTTTGTATTGAAGCCCTGGGACAACGATAACCTGATCGGGAAGATACGTGCCGCCCTGCACGAACGGAAATCCAGTCAGCTGGTGCATCCAGTGGAGAGGCCGAGTGAGCCGGCTATGATTATCGGGCATTCTCCCGTGATGATGAAACTGATCAAAGTGGTGACAAAAGTAGCTAAGACAGACGCCAATGTCCTGATCACCGGAGAGAACGGTACAGGTAAGGAGATGCTAGCACGTGAGATACACCGCCTTTCGCTCCGCAGCGGCCGAGAGATGGTCAACGTGGATATGGGAGCCGTCAGCGAGTCGCTGTTCGAAAGCGAGTTGTTCGGGCATGAACGAGGCGCTTTTACGGATGCGCGCGAGAGCCGTCCGGGGAAGTTCGAGGCGGCACACGGGAGCACACTGTTTCTCGACGAGATCGGAAACCTGCCGTTAGGATTGCAAGCCAAGCTCTTGGCTGCCTTGCAGAATCGCGAGGTCACCCGCCTTGGGAGCAATCGGAAGATTCCGGTCGACATACGCCTGATTGCCGCCACGAACCGCAACCTGCCGGAGATGGTGGCTCAGTCGCTTTTCCGTGAAGACCTGTTCTACCGCATTAATACGATACAGATCGAGATTCCGCCTCTTCGGAACCGGCGGGAAGATATCGCCCTGTTTGTCGATTATTTCCTGAAAAAATATACAGACCTTTACGGGCGGCCGGGGCTAATCCTGCATCCGCAGGCGTTGGAGAAGCTCGCGAACTATGACTGGCCCGGCAACATCCGGGAATTGCAGCATACGATCGAGAAGGCGGTGATCCTAGCGGAAAAGAATGTGATTCGTGCCTCCGACCTCTTTATCCGTCCGGGAAAGGCGCTCTCTTTTAGCGAAGTACCCAATTTAGAAGAGGTGGAGCGGCAGGCGATCTTGGCGGCTATCACCCAGAATGAAGGGAACCTGACGGCTGCGGCAGAGCAGTTGGGCGTGAGCCGGCAGACTTTGTATAATAAGATGAAGCGTTTCAACCTCTGATCCCCCGCCGATATGTTCAGTGCCCGTCTATACATACGCATTCTTTTGCAAGTGGTTGCCATCGTACTGGTGGCGGGCTTGGGCGTGGCCGGCATCGTTACGGGGCGGGCAGTCATACTGGGTTTCGTGGCCCTCTTTATCGCAGCGTGGCTGATCAGTCTCCTTGTCTATTATCTCAACGCTTCGAACCGGAGGATACAGCTTTTCCTGGATGCCATCGAGGACGACGAATCGATGCTCTATTTCCCCGAAGACATCGGAAGCCGGGAACAGCGTCGCCTGCATGCCGCCTTCAACCGCATACACATGTTGATGACCGAGAACAGACGGAAGGCGTTCGACCGCGAACTGCATTGCAAGGAATATGAATCGTGGGATAAGCTGATGCATGTCCTGACACACGAAATCATGAACTCCATCGCTCCGGTCGTCTCCCTCTCCGGCACGCTCCTTTCTTATTTCCGGACGAAAGACGCGCCGAAAAGCAGCGGGGAGATCACCGATGCCACCATCCGCAAGACGATACGGGGATTGGATACCATCAAAAGCCAGGGGCAAACCCTGATGCATTTCACCGAATCGTACCGGCAGTTCGCTTACCTGAAGCAGCCGGAGCCTGAGCCATTCCCGCTCACGTATCTGCTGCAAAACCTGCAAACTCTGTACTTGCCGGATATGCAACGGCAGCATATTGATTTCTCCCTCGTGCTGTTCCAGCCGGAGATAACGGTCCATGCAGACGAAAAGCTGCTGTCACAAGTCTTGATCAACCTGCTGAAGAACGCTATGCAGGCACTCGAAGGGCAGGCGGATGGAAAGATCCGTATGGAAGTCGATACGGAGAAGAATCAATTGCTTATCCGGGTGACGGACAACGGTCCTGGCGTCCCTTCCGACCTGATAGAAGATATCTTCGTCCCCTTCTTCACCACCAAGGCTACGGGAAGCGGCATTGGGTTGAGCCTTTCCCGGCAGATCATACGGATGCATGGAGGAGAATTGTCGGTGGCTTCGCTACCTTACCGGGAAACCTGCTTCACGGTTTCTTTACCTGTAAAGCCTTAAGAATTACCGTCTCTTGATTTCTACCCGCGAAGTGAGCGGATAGCGCAAGCCTTTGGAGGACTTATAATAGACTTCGGCCGCACCGATCTTCAGCTTGGCGCGTATCTTGATCGGGATATGGTTCTCGTCGTCGCCGATCCAGATCTCGGCGGCTTCCTTGCTTTGGGTAAAGGCGTCGTCGTAGATGTCGATATAGAAATGGCGGGTTCTGTACTTCAACGTCTCACTTCGTTCAACGATCTGCTGCCCGGTATAGCGGAAACTGATGTTGATGCGTTCGCGTCCGATCGCCACTTGGAAAGGGAAGCTCTCACCGCTTTTCATCTTGTCCCAGTCCAGGGAACGCAGATACATCGTTGCTCCCAGCATGTCGAACATGTGTGGGTCTTCCGTCACGAGCATCGTGTCGATCTTCGTGCGGGTGGGCGTATAACGGTGGGAATGAGCGAGTATCTTCTTCCTGTCGTAGGAGAAACGGATGTCGTCTATCAGATAATAGTCATTCTCGTTTACCCGCTTCTCACTCCGTAGAAGCAGCATGTCGGGGGTAAAATGGCAATCGATCGTATCTCGCATCTTATAGACCTTCTCGATAATGCCGGAGGTACGGAAGATGAGCCGGTAGTGATAGGACGGCTCGCCCTCGTATTCCGCGTCGCGGATGGAAAGGGTGGCGTGGCCTGCACGGGGCATCAGAAGGCCCCATTTGAAGTATAACTCATACTGCACTTCCTCGCCGGGGCTGAACCTGTGGCGGACTGGGATTTCCTGCGCTTTCGCACACACGGCTGATAGCAATAGCAAAAATATCAGCCACAGGCGGACGATGTCAGAACGGCATTCCCATGTTGCCGCCGCTATTATTCCTTGACGATGATTGTTGACTTTCATCTTTGTAGTTTCTTTTCTTCTTGGTTGCTTCCTTCGGCTTATTCTTCGTTATCTCAAGAGGCTTTTGCTTGGCCAGCGGGGTGGAGTTGACATTCCATGTCTCTTCGACCTGCCAGTTCTGCATGATCTCGTACATTTTGGGAGAATAATAAACTTCTTCGGGCTGTCGCTTTTCGATATAATTACCGGTATCCCACACTCCGTTGCCGTTTGTGTCGATCACGATACGGGCATAATACTTATCGGGCTTCAAGTCCATGAAGAGTACTCCGCCGTCTTTTACTTTCGCTTTGCGGACAGGGGCGTCTCCACTACTGAGCAATTCGACGAAAGCGGTCGTGTCCACACCGTTGATATTGAGATAGAGATGGCCGTATTCGTCTTCTTTCTTGATTTTGAACTCACCGGTAAAGAAGTCGTTCCACTTCCCGTAAAGGCTGTGGATGGCGGCGGAGTCCACTTCGATGCGGTATTCTTCCCCATACTTCCACGGACGTCTGATAAAATAGTTCAGGCTGTTAGTCGAATCGGGGAAGAAGTCGAAATCTACCGTATTCCAAACGGTATCGATCTTTTGGTCGAGGAAGAACATCTCTTTGTTGATATCCAATACCGGTTCGTTGAAGGTTACGGATATCGTATCGAACAAGTCCATCGAACCGGGAGCGTCTACTTGCATGCCTAAGAACACGATCGGATCGGGTTCGTCTTTCTTTTTCTTTTTTTTCTTTTCTGCCGGACGGCGGCGCAATACCAGTTGGACCGTGTCGGTTTGCGGGCGCAGGATGTTCAGGGAGTCGCTCTTCGGATAGGAGACCTGCACCTGCAGAGTGTCCTGCTTCCAGACGGTCGAATCGGCAAGCCAGTAGTTAACGGCCGCGCCGCCTTCCGTCTGCTGCACAAAATACCAGGTACTGTCTTCCGGGGTGAAATTGATGGGGACAGGCACCGGTACGGTGTCCAGCTTCGTATTGAAACGCAGCGTAAAGTATTTCTCGTCCGGGCGTTCGGGCTTTACCATATACTGGCGTTCGAATTTCTCCTTGAACAGGCGGAGTTCGATGTTGTCCGGGAAGAAACGGGTGTAACCGACCGTCCGGATCGTATCGATCGTCAGGCTGTCTTTCCAGGTCGTATCCTGCCGGGTCGTCAGTTCGAAGGAAGGGACGATGACGGAATCCAAGAAAGCGATGTCTTCGCCGGGTTGGTCGAATTTATAGTCGCGGTTCACATCGTTTAAGGCAAAAATATGATAGGTTCCAGGAGTGATATTACGAATCGTGAACTGCCCTTTGTCATTCGTACGGGAAGTACGGACGAACGGGAGTTTCACGAATGCGGAATCTTCCAAATTGTTGTGCAGGCCGATCGTAATGCCTGGCATCGGTTCTAGATTCTCGGCATTCAGCAAGACTCCCGAAACTTCGAGTGTGTCGATGATGTCTCCGGTAGAGAAAGCGAAAGAGAAGTTTTCGAACACGTTTTTCTCATTATTGTCGGAGATGGAATTGGTGAAGTCGATCGTGTAGGTCGTGTTAGGTTTCAACGTGTCTTTCAATTCGATCACCGCCTTCTTTCCGGCAGAGCGGATAACCGGTAGTTCCATCTGGGGCGGAGTGATAATCACGTTCTCCGAAGGTTTCTCGATCTGGATCAGCTCGTCAAAGAGGATTTCTATCTTTTTACCTGTATAATTAATCTGATTTGGGACCGGTGTACTGCTTACGAATTTGGGAGGTGTTTCATCATAGGGTCCTCCGTTCGGACTACCGATATTGGCACACGAATAAATGACAGTCAACAGCAGCATTCCATACAACAGGCGGAATGAATTTCGTATATATTTAGTATCCATTTATGTCTATTTCAAATACATTCGACAAACACGTGCAAAAATAGGGAAAAATCCGGTGAAAATTAGTAGGGTATCCTGCCATTAATCAATCTTTGCATTTAAACGGACTTTTGTCCGATTGTCGTTTTCAACATCCTGAACCCGATCCTGCAATACAAACATTTCTTCTTTTCGCAATATTCGCGTTTTAATTGGATCAAAGCCTGGCTGTCGCCAGCGTGGCGGACGGTGATACCGGCGTTGTAGAAGGTGGTGACGATAGTGTTCTTTTCCGGAGGAATACTTTCTAAAAGGCGGGTAGCACGTTCGCAATATTCGGGACGTTTGTTATGTAGGCCGTAGGCAAAGAGCATCGGAACGACCGTGTTTATCAGTAGGATGTTCAGGGCGTTTTCGCCTATGGTCTTTTCCTTTCGGGGAGAAGCATACCGGAAATGATAATGTGTCTCCCAATAACCGGATGGAGGAATCCTGAAATACTTTTTGATCTCTCCGGTGCTCCTGGCTTCAAGAATGGCAGAAAACAGAGTGTCGTACCGTACCCAAAGTGCGGCTAACTGTGCCACTTTCAGATACGGAAAGTTGACAGGCCGTGTCCGTAGGTTCTTAAATACGAAATCTTCCATTGGTGACAGGCCGAACTTATGGCGTAAAAAATCGTATTCCCGTTGCAACAAGCGGTAGTAATGATCGTCGTTTTCCTCCTCTAACATTCCTGCCTGTCCGAAAAGCATTGCTTCTATCTGCGAATGGCTGTTCCGCTGTTTTTGAATGCAACGAAGCGGCAAGCTCTTTGCCAGCCTTTCAAAAGCATCATTATTCACACCAAAGCCGAAGTTTCGGGTTAAAGTAATATAAAAAACTTCATTCCAGTCTGTCTGATACGCATCCAAAAGGAGGAATATGTCATGTGTTTTCCGTTCCAGCCGCTCGCTTAGCAAGGCTTCCATCCAACAGGCTATATGTAAAGGAGCGATCCCGGTTATGTGATCGAGGCACGGAAGAGCCGCCTCTCGGTAAAGCAGCCAGTCTATACTGCGGAGAATATTTTCCGGAACAGTCAGGAGCATTTGTGGAATCGGGTTTCCGTTCGTTCGAACTGGCTGGAAATCATTAAAGCCTATAATGTGAAGGATTACACAGTCGTATGCCTTATCCGTATCATGATGATGGAGCAGCCAGTCGGAAGATTTATCATGAATTTCGACACTTCCTACCCATAGCGTTCCGTCTATTTTGATCTTCGCATTGAAAAAATCGGGACCTGCATCCGTATTCTGCATTCCGGGATCGATTACCTGGACGGGACGTCCCTCTGTTGTTATCAATGGTGTGGCCGTGTAAAGTTTGTATTTCCAAACATAATGTAATAAACGTTCCATCTTTTTTCAGAGTTAAGATTTATGTCCCAAATCTAAGCATTATTCTTTATATTTGCAGCATGTTATCAGTTGAAAGTTGAAAAATTAAAATTGAAAGTTAAATATATAAGTATGAAGATTGCACTTATCGGTTACGGAAAGATGGGAAAAACTATCGAGCAGATAGCACTTGGAAGAGGACACCAAATCGTGTCTATCGTAGATATCAATAACCCTGAAGAAATACACTCCGACAAATTCAAGAGTGCTGACGTCGCGATCGAGTTTACGACTCCGGCTACAGCATTCAACAATTATATGCAATGTTTTGCAGCAGGCATTCCGGTTGTTTCCGGTACGACAGGATGGCTTGACAAGATTGGGCAAGTCAAAGATATGTGCGAAAAAGAGGGTAAAACTTTTTTCTATGCCTCCAATTTCAGCATCGGTGTAAATATATTCTTCGCTATCAACAAATATCTGGCAAAGATTATGAATAATTTCTCCGCTTACGATATCAAAATGATGGAAACCCACCATATCCATAAATTGGATGCTCCTAGCGGAACAGCTATCACACTGGCGGAAGGAATCATTGAAAACGTGGACCGTAAAGACCGCTGGACTTTGGAAACGGCTGAGAAAACAACCGATATACCTATCCATGCCATTCGTAAAGGAGAAGTTCCGGGTATCCACGAAATCACATACGAGTCGGATGTCGACACGATCAGCATCAAGCACGATGCGAAGAGTCGTGCCGGATTTGCCTTGGGCGCTGTTATTGCCGCCGAATTTACTGCTGGAAAGAAAGGTTTCCTCGGAATGGATGATATGCTTAAATTTTAATTAATAACAGAAACAAATGAAGAAGTTTTCCAAGAAACAATGGATTAAATTCAGCATAGCAGCCGTTCTCTACCTGCTTTTCACGCTTTGGATGCAGAATGCCTGGTTGTTGTTGGGCCTGATTGTCCTTGTCGATATTTTTCTGACCGGGTATATCCCTTGGGGAGCCTGGAAACGTACCAAGAATCCGCAGGTACGCAATGTGTTGGAATGGGTGGATGATATCCTGTTTGCATTGGTTGCCGTCTATTTCATCAATATCTTTATTTTCCAGAATTACCAGATTCCCAGTTCCTCGCTGGAGAAGTCCTTGTTAGTGGGTGACTATCTGTTTGTGAGTAAGCTCAGCTATGGACCGCGCGTGCCGAATACGCCGGTCGCTTTCCCACTGGTACAAAACACATTACCCTTCTTCAACTGCAAGTCATATTTGGACTGGCCGGAATGGGACTACAAACGGGTGAAAGGCCTCGGTCATGTGAAACGGAATGATATTGTGGTGTTCAACTTCCCTGCCGGCGATACGGTTGCACTAAAAGTTCAGAATCCGGATTATTATCATTTGGTAGAACAATACGGACGGGAAGCCATCCTGTTGAATAAAGCGGATTTCGGTGATGTGATCTATCGCCCTGTTGATAAACGAGAGAATTATGTCAAACGGTGTATCGGTATGCCGGGCGACACGATCGAGATTCGTGACAACCAGGTCTACATCGATGGTGTTGCTGCCAAGAATCCGGAAAAGATGCAGCTTAACTACTTCGTCGAGACGGATGGCTCCATGTTGAGTGAGGAGCAGTTCCGTTTACTGGATGTCAGCAAAGCCGACCGTGTATTGATCGATGGAAGCTATAATCCCCAATATATGTCTATGTTGAATATTCAGCCGAATGCCAACGGGCAGTATAACCCGATTTACCATTTCCCGCTGACTCAAAAGACATTGGAAGTAGCTAAAAAACTTCCGGTCGTGAAACGTGTGGTTCTCGAACCGGATCCCGTAGGAACCGATTCCTATTATCCGGTTGACTACCAGACCGGATGGAGTCGTGACAATTACGGACCACTATGGATCC
>ULWW01056600.1_pt1 | contig 14965 bp, 8 predicted proteins | sample 1960741 | NCBI WGS metagenome assembly ULWW01 (sample SAMEA4835823, study PRJEB28245) | human gut metagenome | biome: gut microbiome; material: fecal sample | place: Denmark | collected 2008
ACTTCATTCCTGCTTCTGAAATTTTTATGCAGGTCTATTCTCTGATGTGCACTGTCATCTGATGTATATGTGTTGTATTTTTCCATAAACAGCTCAGGGCGCGCCATTCGAAACCTGTATATGCTCTGCTTTACATCTCCCACCATAAACATGTTGCCGACTCCCTGATGCTCTCTTGAAATAGCGGTAAGTATATCCTCCTGCACCTGGTTTGAGTCCTGATACTCGTCAATCATGATTTCCTCAAAATGTTTTGAAAACTCACGCGCTGTCTCTGTGGGCTTTAGTGTCTGTTCATCCACCAGTATACGAAGCGCAAAGTGCTCTATATCAGAAAAATCAAATACTCTTTTTCTTGTCTTTACAGCCTCCATCGCATCATAAAACTCGAGTGAGAGCCTTATCAGCTCTTTAACAAATGGTCTTTGACGCTCCAGCTGCTCATACATAAGCTCAATTGACATGCCAAAGTACTTCTGCTTTATTCCGTCTACCTTCTTCTTGCCAGCATCGCGCATGCTTTTCACGCGCTCCTTTTTCTTCTCGTCTCCGTCAAATTTCCTGATGACAGCAATTCTGCCAAAGGATATTTTGTTTAAGAACTCCTGCATGCCGACATAGCCTGTCACATCAGCCATTCCATCAAACAATGCTATATCCTCTGAAAGTGTAAGCGCATACTTTTCAAGCCCGGGTGTAGCCGATGCCAGGTCTTTCGCCATTGTAAGATCCTGAACAGCCTCCTCCAAAAGCACCCTGCTGTAATCCACTATCTCCTTAATGATCTCTGAGTCCTCAAGCTGTTTAGCTGACTTTATATCATAGAGCCTCAGGAGGCTGTTCATCCACTTTCTCGGCCATGATGAGCTGCCCGCCTTATAGTAGATATCCTCCACCATCTGCCTGACGTCAGAGTCATTTCTCCCCTTGCTGTAGGTATCTATAAGGTTGATAAATGCCTCGTTGTCTTCTCTTGCATAATTGTCCTCAAATACCTGTGCCAAAGCATCCTTTAGCATAAGCTTAAGCTCTGCCTTGTCACCGATTCTGAAATCAGGATCCAGATTAAGCTGTGCGAAATTATTCTGCACCACAAACAGACAAAACGAATCGATTGTAGTGATGAGCGCATTGTGAACCAGTGTCGACTGCCTCTGCAGGTTCTCATCGTCCGGCTTTTGCTCCTTCAAGCTGTCTATCGCACGGCTGACACGCTCCCTCATCTCAGCAGCTGCAGCCTTGGTAAACGTCACCACAAGCATCCTGTCGATATCCACCGGCGGATTATCCACACATATTCTGTTTACTATACGCTCAACGAGTACAGCTGTCTTTCCTGAGCCCGCTGCCGCCGATACAAGTATATCCCTGTCTCTTAAATCTATAACCTTTTTCTGTTCACTGGTCCATTTAACATCCATATTATGTCTCCCGATTATGGCTTTATATTATTATCTCCATAGCATGCTTTATGCTCTGCCGCTGCAATCTGTGTACGCATTTTATCAAGTACATCTTCCTTATTGTCACCGTTAAAGCTTCTTTCGCTAAAGCCCGGTATCCTTGAATCATACCTGCATATGGCCTGAAAAGTGCAATATGCGCAGCTGTCTATTTTCTTGTTCTTGATAGGATTGACGTCAACATTTCCATCGTATATTTCTCTTCCTATCTCGCGAAGCTTCTCTCGCGCAAACCTTGTTATCACATCAAACTCTTCGGCGTTTGCCACCTTTGAGCCTGCAGCCGGTGTCTGATCCTTTTTTAAGGTGACAGGGATTACGTCAGAGCTTTTCTCAAAGTCCCTGTCCATGCCTCTGTATGCCTTTTCGTCCGAGTTGATAAGCCCGTCAGGCTTGAGCTTCTTTAATATCATCTGATTGATTTCTTCCTCAGACAGCTCAGTGCCCGGTGTCACATCCTTTAAATCAATTACAGGATCGTCGATGTGATAGTACAGCATACCGCCCGGCTCCACACTTACCTGCTTTAGCGCCTCTTTCTTTTGTTCCATGACAGCGTCCATGTACACTGCAAGCTGAAGCTGCGTGCCATAGTACAGCTTCACCAGGTCAAAAACTGTATTTCCCGACTTGTAATCCAGTACCTTCACAAAAAGCCTGCCCTCATCCGTATATGTGTCAGTCCTGTCCACGCGTCCCTTTATATCAACCGTCACATCATTCGCCATATCAAGGCTCTCGTAAAAGGAAAACTCAAACCTCTCAGGCACAAAGCTGCCTCTTCGTATCTGGGTTGTAAGTGCCCATACTGTCTGCTTAAAGACCGCCTTCATATGTGATATTGAATGTTGGCTTTCTGCTGTATCAAATATGCCAAAGCCTGCATACTCATCAATCACCTCATTTATTGCTTCCATCGCAAGCTCATCCCTTTTTGCATCTGTCACGCTAAACCAGTCAGTACTCTCCCTATCAAGCTTCTTACTGTATCTTTCCAGTGCTTCATGGTATATATTACCCATATCAAGGGATGTAAAGCCGCTCTCCTCACGCTCTGTAAGCCTCAATCCATAATTTAAAAAATGCGCATATGCACACCTGGCAAACTGCTCAAAGCGCGTGATGCTGCCCTCCATGTGTCTGCCGTATATGCTTCTTGCCACATTTCGGCTGATCGGATCCTTTGAATAATGCTCAAACCTTGCATTTATGAGCCTCTCCACGGAATTTTTTTGAGTAAATTCTTTATCGTCTACTTCATTACCGTCCCCTGCATCACTGACTGATGCGTCATAGAGCATCACCGCTGCTGCAATCTCGCACCATCTGTCATCCACCTCATTTGACAGCAGATAATCCAGGGCACTCTGCCTGCTTGATATATCCAAAAGCTGTTCTACATCCTCTGTCTCAGTCACGACAAGCTCCGGAAACATCCCCTTTAATATACCTATGAGGTACGATGGCTGGGCAGCCTTTTTTTCACTGTCAAGTCTCGTATAGCTGATATAAAGCTCCATGGATGGTTTTGTCATATTCAGATACAGATAAAACCTCTGTATAAATGCCTGCTCCCTTGCCCCAGGCGCAAGCTCTATATCCAGCTCCTTAAGTGCCTCTCTCTCATACTGGGATATAATGCCTCCTCTTCCTGCCGCCTTTGGAACAATCCCATCGTTTACGCCTGCAAAAAACATGACCTTTATGTTGGTCAGACGCGTTCTCTCAATATCTCCGATGGTCACAGTGTCGTATCCCGGCGGTATGACTGCTACATCTGCCGCATCCAGTCCTGCATCCAGTATCTGTGTAAATTCCTCTGCATCCATGCATTCATCGCCCAGCACCGCCACATATTTTTCAAATAGCTGCATGACTATTTTGTATATCTGTCCATATTCCTTTGATGCGGTCTGGTCCCCTGCATCAAGCAGTGCCTGCTCCTTTTTTGCAAGCTTATCAGGTATATCAAGCAAAACTATCAGCTTATATATAGCTAGCACATAGTCCTTTACCGTTGACTTTTTATTGGAAAACACCTGATATACCGGCTTTAGAAGCTCCATTATATATTCCCTGCTTTGGTTTAAAAGCTCAAGGTCATAGCCTGCCTTATGCTTTGGCAGCCTGACCCACTTTTTGTCCCATGCGCTTTTACCTCTTACTCCACAGGCGAGCACGTAGTTTTCAAGTACATCTATTTCACTGTCCAATAGCTCACTAAAGCCGCACCGCAAAAATCTGAACACCGCATCTGCCGAGAAATTTTGTGCCGCAATATCGGGTATTGACCTGATAAACTCAATAAACGGATGGAAAAGTATCTCCTGTGTGGCATCGATAAAGTAAGGAATATTGTATTTGTCAAATATTTCACGCACATAACCTGCATATATATTCACATCTCCTGTGACTATAGCAATATCTCGGTAACGTAGGTTTTCGTTCCTTACAAGCTCATTAATTCTTCTGGCTATCTTTGTCAGCTCCTGCTTCGGGTCACGCAGACAGTCTATATGAATGTGCTTTGGTACTTTTTTAAAGGAGCACCTTCGTTTTCTGAAAAGCTGCTGTTCCATAAAGCTTAGCTCTTCGTTTTCTGCAAGCCGGTAGTTTTTATCAAGGATAATAGGTTCCTCGACTTCTATGCCATAAAACGCTGCCATTTCGGTGAGTGATTTCACTGTCCTTTTTGGCATGTCAAACAGCTCCTGCATGCCTCTGCTCTTAAAGATATCCTCACGACAGTCTATTGTGAGCGTTACATATATTTTCTTTGAAATGACAAAGAGCTTTTTGATAAGCTGGTTCTGTATAGGTGTAAATCCAGTAAATTCATCAAATGCAATGACTGAATTTCTAAGAATTGCAGACTCCTCCGCCACATTGCTAAGCACATTAAGTATTTCCTCTGCAGTGATATATTTGTCCTGCATAAACTTCTCAAATGCTTCGTATAGCACGAGCACATCCTTAAGCTTATCTGAAAGTGTATCCGATAGCATGCCTGAGGCAATATATCTTCCGAGCTCCTCAGGTGATATATTGTACTGCACAAGCTCCGAAAGCAGTGACTTTACCTCACTTATATAGCCGATGCGGTTTAAGTTTCTGCCTATTACGCCAAGCTTATCCGCCTCCTGTGCCGCAAGCTTTCTGAGTACAAGGTTCTTACCTGTCTCCTCAAGCACCGTGAGATTTGTGATTCCAAGCTCATCAAACACTCTGTAGGCTAAGCGCTTAAAGCTTAGCACATCTATATTCATGATAGCTTTATTCTCCGACAAATCTACAAGCTGTCTCTGCGTCTGCATTGTAAACTGCTCAGGCACTATTACAAGATAATTGTCCCTTGGGTTTGCCTTTGCCTCTTTCACTATCCTGTTAAAGAGATATTTTGTTTTTCCGTTTCCTGAATTACCTGTGATAAACTGTAATGACATAAAAAGACTCCATGATTAACTACTGTGTAAAATGTATACTGTAATTATATCATGAAGTCCCCTATTATTGAATTACTTATTGTGTTTCAATTCAGCTTAATAACCGCTATACCTTGTGATTAGTGATGGAAAAGTCTGATTCCTGTAAAGCTCATCACCATACCGTACTTATTACATGTATCAATAACATGGTCATCTCTCACAGAACCACCCGGCTGGGCTACATACTTCACGCCACTCTTGTGAGCACGCTCAATGTTGTCACCAAATGGGAAGAATGCATCAGATCCAAGTGCTACATCTGTATTCTTGTCAAGCCAAGCTCTCTTCTCCTCTGCTGTAAATACGTCCGGCTTTACCTTGAAGAACTTCTGCCACTCGCCCTCTGCAAGCACATCCATATAATCCTCACCGATATAAAGATCAATAGTGTTGTCGCGGTCTGCACGTCTGATACCATCCACGAACTGAAGTCCAAGCACCTGTGGAGACTGACGAAGCCACCAGTTGTCTGCCTTTGAGCCTGCAAGTCTGGTACAGTGGATACGAGACTGCTGGCCTGCTCCGATACCGATTGCCTGGCCACCCTTTACATAGCATACAGAGTTGGACTGTGTATACTTTAAAGTAATCATAGATATTGCCAGATCGATCTTAGCCTGCTCTGTGAGCTCCTTGTTCTCTGTCACGATATTTGAGAAGAAATCATCATCAATATGAAGCTCGTTTCTGCCCTGCTCAAATGTGATGCCAAATACATCCTTTCTCTCGATAGGTGCCGGCTCATATGACGGGTCAATCTCAATAACACAGTAATTGCCTTTTTTCTTAGCCTTTAAAATCTCAAGAGCCTCGTCTGTGTAGCCCGGAGCAATAACACCGTCTGATACCTCTCTCTTGATTACAAGTGCAGTGCTCTTGTCACATACATCTGAAAGTGAAATAAAATCACCAAATGATGACATTCTGTCAGCACCTCTTGCTCTGATATATGCATTTGCAAGTGGTGTAAACTCAATATCCATATCGTCAACCCAGTAAATCTTTTTCTCCACATCTGAAAGTGGCTGTCCTACTGCTGCACCTGCAGGTGAAACATGCTTGAAGGATGTTGCTGCTGGAAGACCTGTTGCCTTCTTAAGCTCTCTTACAAGCTGCCATCCGTTAAAGGCATCAAGGAAGTTGATATATCCGGCTCTGCCGTTAAGCACTTTTATAGGAAGCTCTCCCTCCTTCATAAATATTCTGGCTGGTTTCTGATTTGGATTGCATCCGTATTTTAATTCGTATTCCTGCATTTTTCTGTTCTCCTGTTTTTATCTGCTTATCTTGTATATTTGACCGTTTATATAGTGTTTTATTTGTTTTTGTTTACGATTCTGCTCTCATACTCGCCTGTTGCGATATCAATATATCTGACAAAAAGTGATACCTTATTGTCCTCGTTAAGGTTCTCCCACACCATATCGGTAAACTCATCGATATCTCCGTCGATGTCTACCCATGTAGGCTCACCCTCAAAGCTTGGCAGCGGATTGCCATCACCCATATATGTATGGATGAAATGTCCCTCTCCCGCAACCGGTGCTGAGTATGCAAATGTATATCTGTTGCATGCATCAGGATTGCCGTTGTTGCTCTTTAAGATTGACATAGCATAGTTGAACTCACCATTGTCAATATGCATGATTCCTGAAATTCTAGGTGTATAGTTAGGAGCGTCAGGCTCAAACTCTCTTGTCCTTAAGGCCTGCTCAAATGTCTGCTGCTTGTCCATCAGCTCATAGATAGTATCTGTCTGGTCACCGTTTGTGACAATTGTCTTGTTGCCGAGCACTCTTACAGGTGCGTAAATGATAAGACTTGGATCCTCAAGCTTTGAAGGGTCAAATGCCTGTGTTCTGATGCCCTCGCCATCCTCTACAAATACTCTGTTGCGGCTGTTTTCGCTTCTGCCCATGATAAAGTATGCTGTTACAGCCTTCTTACCATCCTTTGTGCGGCCGATTACGATACCTCTGCCAGGGTATGTTGTGCTTGATAATTCCTTTGCTAATGATACTCTTTCCATGTCATCCTCCATGTTTTCTGATAATGTGGTCTGCATCCCCAAATTACTCGGGCCTGCCGGAATAAAAAAGACCGTCTGAACACACATAATAATATAAAGCTCTGCAGGAAACTTATATAAATGTGCGCCCAGACGGTCGGCAATCAACTGTTATACTCCATGTGGTTATCCACTTCCGTCAGTCATATAACTGTCTTTATTTAATCATGTATTTTTGTCATTGTCAAGTACCACTTTAAAATAAGCATGCACTTATAAGTTATTCTTATAAGTACATGCTTGTAAACAATGCCATTATTTACTAATTTTTAAAGCTGTGAATAGGTGCCGGGATTCTTCCTCCACGGTTTACAAATGCATCACAAGAGAATCTGTTTACCGGCATAACCGGTGCACTTCCAAGGAGTCCTCCGATTTCTACCACATCACCTACATCCTTTCCAATTGCTGGAAGCAGTCTGCAGGCTGTTGTCTTTTGGTTTATCATACCGATAGCCATCTCATCTGCGATAATTCCTGAAATTGTGGTGGCCTTTGTATCGCCCGGGATTGCAATCATGTCAAGTCCCACTGAGCACACACAGGTCATAGCCTCAAGCTTTTCGAGAGTGAGTGCACCATCGTTTACGGCATCTATCATTCCCTGATCCTCTGATACAGGAATAAAGGCACCTGAGAGTCCGCCGACATATGAGGATGCCATGATACCGCCCTTTTTCACCTGATCGTTTAAGAGTGCAAGTGCAGCTGTTGTTCCCGGAGCTCCGGCTCTCTCTAAGCCTATCTCACAGAGAATATCGGCTACAGAGTCTCCGATAGCCGGTGTAGGTGCAAGTGAGAGGTCTATGATTCCAAATGGCACTCCAAGCTTCTTTGAAGCTTCCTTTGCCACAAGCTGTCCTACTCGTGTAACCTTGAAGGCTGTCTTCTTGATTGTCTCACAGAGCACCTCAAAGTTCTCGCCTCTTACCTTTTCAAGAGCTGTCTTTACTACTCCCGGTCCGCTGACACCTACATTGATGATGGCATCTGCCTCTGTCACACCATGGAAGGCTCCTGCCATAAACGGATTATCATCAGGAGCGTTGCAGAATACTACAAACTTGGCACAGCCTGATACAGGAAGGTGCTTTGTCACCTCTGCTGTCTCCTTTATCATCTCGCCAATCAGCTTTACTGCATCCATGTTGATTCCGGTTTTTGTAGAGCCAACATTTACAGAGCTGCATACCAGGTCTGTCTCAAGCATTGCCTGAGGGATGGATTTGATTAAAAGCTCATCCGCCTTTGTCATGCCCTTTGACACAAGTGCTGAGTATCCACCGATGAAGTTGACACCTACCTCTTTGGCAGCTCTGTCAAGAGTCTTTGCTATGGTAACAAAATCCTCTGAGCTCTTGCAGGCCGCACCGCCGACAAGGGCGATAGGTGTAACTGAAATACGTTTGTTTACAATAGGGATACAGTAGTTGTTCTCTATCTCTTTTCCTGTTGATACAAGATTCTTTGCAAGTGTTGTAATCTTGTTGTAGATATTCTCATTTACCTTTGCAAGGTCTGAGTCTATACAGTCGAGCAGGCTGATACCGAGTGTGATTGTACGCACGTCAAGATTTTCCTTCTCCACCATGTCATTGGTCTCAATTACTTCACCAATATTTATCATTTTGCTGTTCTCCTTTAACTGTGTATGACATTTTTATGCTAAACTAGATTCGATGCATCATCTCAAAGATTTCTTCCTTCTGACACTTTATTGTTACACCAATTTCTTCTCCAAGTGCATCAAGCTGGTCAGAAATCTCTGCAAATGAAGCTGTAGCATTTGCCATATCAACAATCATCATCATGTTGAAATAACCTGAAACGATAGTCTGTGAAATATCAAGCACGTTTACACTGCCCTCTGACAGATATGTACATACCTTTGCGATGATTCCTACTGTGTCTTTTCCGACAACTGTGATGATTACTTTGTTCTTTGTGTTATCCATAACAACTTATTCTCCTGTTCTCTTATTCTACGGCTATGCGGTCTGATGCCCTGTCTCTCTTAGCCACATACATAGGGAAATCACTTGCCTTATATGGATTGTCTCCCATTGTGACCTCAAGCCTGACAGCTTCATACGCCAGCTTTTCGTAGTTGTTTTCTTTACTAAGGTGTCCCAGTATTACTGAGCCAAATTTATCATGAAGAAGCTCGCATAACAACTGCCCGCTTCTCTCATTCGACAAATGTCCGCTGTCACCCATGATTCTGCGCTTGAGCGGATACGGATATGCCCCTGTCTGGAGCATATTTATATCATGATTGGCTTCAAGCAGCAGCCCATCCAGGTTCTGAAGCTTTGAAACCAGTGCGTCATCATACGTGCCAAGGTCTGTCACGACCGCCATCGCATGATTTTCGTTTTTAAATCTGTACGCGACAGGATCAGCCGCATCGTGTGATATGTGAAGCGGCTCAAACTCTATATCGCCTATTGTAAAATCGACGCCTGCCTCAACAGGATGAAACAGCTCATCATCTATATTTCCAACGGATTTGGTACATTTTATGGCCCCGATTGTGGCCTTTGTTGCATAAATCGGAATATGATAGCGTCTTGCCATGACACCAAGCCCTGCGATATGGTCTATATGCTCATGTGTCACAAGAATCCCCTGCATATCTGTGGCCGTCATATCAAATTCATTCAGTCCGTTTTCTATTTTCTTACCGCTGATGCCCGCGTCTATGAGCACATGACAATCATCCGTACCCACGCATATACAGTTTCCACTGCTGCCGCTGGCAATGCTGCACAATTCTAACATGTTAATTCTCTTTCCAGTATAATTCTATTTTGTCTCCCTCATGAAGCTCCTCGGAAAACTGGGCATCCCTGCCATTTATTACAGTGGCTATTGCCCTGCCCTTTCCTTCCTGTAAATCAAATGAGATATGGGTAAATATATCGACAAATATATATGTATCCTTGCCGGACAGCTCTACAGGCTCACCGTTTACAATTACTGTAACTGTATTTTCTGATGAGTCTTCTTCGTGTATTTCTTCCTGTATATCATTTTTTGGCAATTCGTTTTCCGGCACAGCAGATGCTTCAGCTTCTTTAGCAAACTCATCATGCAGCTCATCGAGCACCTGATTCATCATCTGCTCTGATGTTCTGGTCACTGTGTTGTCTGACTCTGTGCTGTTTGCGTCCTGCTCAGCTAAGACCGAAGCATCATCTGAATCAGACTCTTGTGTGTCATTATAATTGTTATTGTCGATTCTTGCAACACCATATTCATCTGTTTTCCACTCAACAGAGAAATTTTCATATACAAGAGTGTCGAGATCAGCCTCTTCATTGTTTACAAATATCATCTGGTCTGTGTCAATAACGAGGTCCATAAACTGCGCAATCTGACGCACTGTATAGTAATTTCTTGTCTCAATCACATCGTTTTCCCTGATGCTGTAATCCTCCGGCTCAAGCCTTCCGTTTACCTGGACAAACCTTGGACATGATACCTTTCTGCCGTTTATGATAAAAGTAATGACGGAATGATTGTACTCATCAAGCTGCGATATCTTATACTCTGCTGCCTCTCCTGCTGTGGACGGCTCGATGATTATCTCACTGTTTGGCTCAAGCGGTGTATTGATGCTTGCAGGCTTTCCGTTCATGGTCACCACTGCGCCCTCTCCGGCCTCGCCTCTTACAAGCCTTGCCACACCATTTACCGTAAAGTTTATCGGGGTGCCGCGCTTTGGAAACAGCTCATCGTTTGAAAATCCCGCCTGAAGCGCCGCATCGACTATTGTAAGCCTGTTATTGTCATAGAGCTTTATTCTCTCACCATTGAATCTGACCATGATAAAATTATTTCTCTGCTCATAATAATTCAGACATATACCAATTGGAGTGACAAGAAGCGGATCCTTCTTAATATCCTCCTGCTCAAAGGTCACATCGCCAAGCACTTCCTCACCTCTTAGAGCGACTCTTTCCTCCGGCAGGTCAAGGTCTTCCGCAAGCTTTTCCGTGAAGCCGTGTATCTTGCCTCCGCCTCCGACTACAAAGCAGGCACTCACTGTTTTGTCACCGTTTAGCTCTCTGATTTTAGCCGATACCTCTTGTGCAATATTATCAACAACAGGTGCTGCCACATCCCAGACATCCTGTGCAGGAATTGTGTGCTCGATGCTCATGATATCCTTGTATGTAACCGTATCACTTGTCGTAGACTGAAGCTTGATGCTCTCCGCCATATTGAAATCCACGAGGAAATGCTGCACAATAACTTCTGTCATCTCATCTCCTGCATGCGGTATCATGCCATAGGCTATGATACTTCCGTCTCTTGTGATTGAGATATCACTCGTTCCGGCTCCCACATCGACAAGTGCGATATTAAGCATACGATAGTTCTCCGGAATTGCCACATTGATAGCGGCGATAGGCTCCAATGTCATATTGGCAACACTAAGCCCTGCCTGTCCCACTGCCGCATAAAGTCCGTCCACCACATCCTCCGGCAGAAATGTAACTATGATATCCTCGCCTATTTTGTTTGCCTTATGACCCTCAAGGCTGATAAACACCTCATCATTCAAAAAGAATTTGACTGTAGAATATCCCACACAGTAAAACTTATAGCTTGTATCGTTAACCTCCTTAAGTGCCTCCTGTGCTTTTTCTATACCAAGCAGGTTAAGCGTATGGACATCCTCGCCTGTCACCACAGACTCCTGCGCATACTCATATTCCACATGCGTCGTGACAGTCTTTAATACTCGTCCTGCGGCTGCTATACACACCTCTTCAAGTGGCTGTCCTATCTGTTTTTCAAGCTCGTCCTTTACTTCTTTAATAGTTTTTGCCACCCTGCCTATATCATGTATCTGACCGTCAAGCATCGCTCTGGTCTCATGCTCCCTGACATACTGTGCTGTAACCACAAATTCCTTGTCATCAGTCTGATAGCCGACAGTTCCTACAACATTTCTTGTACCAATATCCAAACCGAATACATTGTTCATTCCCACTACTCCTTGTATTTGCTAAGCGCTTTATTTATTGAAGCTATCGTGTTTTCGATATCTCCATCATTATCAATAACCTCCTTGCAGTGCCTTCTGTACTCAGCTTCTTTAAGCTGGCTTGCAAAGATACTGTCAATCTTCTCATCTGAATAGCCTCTTGATGACTTAAGTCTTTTTCTTCTGACTTCTTCACTTGCATAAATATACCACAGCTCGTCGCAGATTTCACCATATCCCTCCTCTATAAGGAGTGCTGCTTCAAGCACAAGCATGAAAAGACCTTCTTTTTTTGCCTCTTTAACTGCATTAAGCACATATTCCTTTACTGCAGGATGCACTACTTCATTTAGAAGCTCTCTTTTTTTATCATTCGAAAAAATCACTCCGGCAAGTGCCGGTCTGTCAAAATGCCCGTCCTCAAGCCATATCGGTTCGCCCGCAAACAATTCCTTTAATCTGTTGTAGCAGTCGCTTCCCGGCTCCATCAGCTCATGTGCTATCTCATCGGAGAGCATGACCCTTACGCCATCAAGTTCCTTAAGATAGCTAAGCACTGCCGATTTTCCGGCACCTACACCACCTGTTATTCCTATAAAAATCATACTATTTCCTTTTCTGTCATCAATGCGCATCATACCAGTCATAGCCACACTCGGTGCCCACCTCCATGGATACCCTCATGTCCACCGCACCACGCATTTCTTTCTCCAGAAGCTTAATCACTTTATCCTTCTCAGCTTCCTTTGTCTCAATTAAAAGCTCATCATGCACCTGAAGGATAAGTCTTGACTCTAAGCCCTCGTCAAGAAGCCTGTCATGCACACGAATCATGGCAATCTTTATGATATCGGCTGCTGTACCCTGAATAGGTGAGTTCATTGCAACTCTCTCTCCAAACTGTCTTTGCATGAAATTGCTCGAGTTCAGCTCGGGAATCGGTCTGATACGTCCAAACATGGTCTTTGTATAGCCATTTTTCTTGGCATCCAAAACCGTCTGATCCAAAAACTCCTTAATCTTTGGATATTTGACAAAATAGCTGTCTATATAGCCCTGTGCCTCTTTCCTTGAAATCCCCAGGTCGTTAGACAGACCAAACGCGCTGATACCATATACGATACCAAAATTTACCGCCTTGGCATTTCGTCTTTGAAGGTCTGTGACCTCATCAAACGGTGTGTCAAACACAAGGGATGCTGTACTTCTGTGGATATCCTGACCATTCTTAAAGGCCTCTATCATCCTTTCATCCCCTGAAAGCGCCGCAAGCACCCGAAGCTCGATCTGCGAGTAGTCTGAGTCAACAAACAGATCTCCATCCTCAGGCAGAAATACCTTTCTGATAAGCTTGCCCAGCTCAATCCTTATCGGGATATTCTGCAGATTAGGCTCTGTGCTTGAAAGACGGCCTGTCGCAGTGATTGTCTGATTTAAGGTAGTATGGATTTTGCCATCGGATGCAATATATCCCGAAAGTCCGTCAGCATATGTGCTCTTTAGCTTTGTGAGCTGTCTGTATTCCAATATATCCGCAACAATCGGATACTCCGGCGCCAGCTTTTCAAGCACATCTGCCGCAGTCGAATAACCGGTCTTTGTCTTCTTTTCATTTGGCAGTCCAAGCTTTTCAAAGAGAATGACTCCAAGCTGCTTTGGCGAATTTATATTAAACTCTTCACCTGCTGCCTCATATATTTTCTTTTCAAGCTCAGTTATCGAAACAGCAAGCTTGTCTCCATACTCTTTTAGCTTTATTCCATCAGCCCTTATACCCTCATTTTCCATATCATACAGTACGAAAACGAGTGGCAGCTCGATATCTTTATAAAGCGTGAGCATATCCATTTCCTTTAGCTTCTGCAAAAGAACCGGCTTTGATTTCCAGGCAGTATACACCTCGTAGCAGGCACAGTCCACTGCCTTTTTCTCATCCTCCTTCATCATCCGCGTGAAATCAAGCTTTCCCAGATAATCCTTTTTAGATGAGAGCATAAGCCCCAGATAGTCCTTTGCAACCGCATCATAGGGATACTCCCCGACAAGCGGATTGATAAGGTATGCAGCCACCATCATGTCAAAATATCTGCCTCTGTCATCTGCCTTTATCTCTTTGCTCTTAAATCTGTGCAGATTGGTCTTTAAATCCGGTGATATCCATGACTTTACTTCCAGGGTATTTAATTTTTCATCCAGGAAGCTGCTTGAAATCTCATCATCTGTACAGATAAAATAAATGTCCTCCTCTGAAAAACAAATCGAAACAGCAAGATAATCGTTCGAAACCGGCTCCGAAAACAGACTTAGCTGTCCATCACTTTCGCTGTTTCCCAAAGACTCTCCCGGTACTACCGCAAAAGCGACCTCCTTGTCCTTTGCCTTCTCAAACACACTCTCTGCAGTCTTTAAGTCCCTTACTACCACAAAATGCTCCTCGGCATTGTTTTTAGGAGCCTCCACGTTAAACCGTGACAGCATGTTTTTGAATTCGTATCTTTTGCACAGTAAAAAGGCTTCCTCAGTGTAGAGTGACTCTACTCCGCCACTAAGCTTTGCATCAGAAAATTCATAGTCAACCGGCGCATCAAGTATGATTGTCGCAAGCTCCTTGCTCATAAGCGCCTGCTCCCAGTACTCCACTATATTCTTTGAAGCCCTTGGCGGCTTTACATTCTCAGCGTCCTCATGTACTGCCTCTATACAGTGATATTTTGCTATAAGTGCGCCTGCTGTCTTTTCGCCGATACCGGGCACACCTGGGATATTATCCGATGTATCTCCCTGCAGAGCCTTTACATCGATAAATTCCTTTGGAGTGACGCCGTACTTTTCGATAACATCTGCTGTATTGTAGTTTTCTATCTCGGTTCCTGTTTTCTTTGTCTTTGGAATCCTTACCATGACATGGTCAGTCGCAAGCTGCAAAAGGTCTCTGTCCCCGGAAATGATGGCG
>ULWW01052105.1_pt1 | contig 14682 bp, 17 predicted proteins | sample 1960741 | NCBI WGS metagenome assembly ULWW01 (sample SAMEA4835823, study PRJEB28245) | human gut metagenome | biome: gut microbiome; material: fecal sample | place: Denmark | collected 2008
CGTCCTCTATCGCTAAGATCCATGACAAAAAGAACGAGAAACGTATACAGAGATTACAAGACCAGATAGATGTGTTGGATGCCTCGTACGAGAAACTAGGCCGTTCCATAGAAAAGGCTTATTCTACGGACGCTTCTAAGCTCATAAACCAGCAAAATAAATTGCTAGAGCAGCAAAAAGTGATCATCCAACAACAGATCGAGGAGGAAAGGAACAAGAAAAAGACCGACGATGACCGGATCAAGGATTGGCAAAAGCAATTGGAGGATATCAACGCTCAATTGGAGGACAATAAGGAGAAAGCTGTAGAGGCTATAACAGGAACCGATGTCATGTCCGCTATTGACGAGTTCGCCCAAGCGTATTCGGAGGCGTGGGCTACAGGAACTAATGCGGCAGAGGCTTCGACTAAGATTGTCCAAAATTTGATCAAGACGGCTATCATTGAGTTTTTGAAGAAGAAATTATCCCCTTCCGTAGAGGAATTCATGAAGAAATTGGCCGATTATATGTCCGATGGCATCGTTTCGCCTTGGGAAGAAGCGGAGTTGAACAAGTTGAAGGAAAAGATGGACGCTGAGGCCCAGAAGGTCTTCGATACGTCAAGCAAGTATTTCCAAGAGGATAAGAATGATAAATATGAGCAGACCGCTACATCCGGAGGTTTCGAGAAGATGTCTCAAGATAGCGCCGATGAGTTAAATGGCCGTTTCACCGCCCTGCAAATGACAGGGGAGGAGATACTGTTGTTCTTGCAAGGCTCCGAGCAATTCTTGAGCCTCTTGTATATAAAGGCCAGTATGGACGTGATATCTGTAAAGATAGCCTCGTTGTATGACGTGGCGGATGAGACTAGGACGATGATCGCCAGTATCTATATAGAGTTACAGCAGATCAATGATAATACCGCCAATACCGTGATACAATTGAAAAAAGCGGTGGATAAATTAACTAGTATAGAGACTAACACTAAAAACATGTAGTATGAATGTTGGAGATATAACGAGACGGGCTATTTCGCTAGGGGCTTGCTGTGAATCAGGCAAGGCCACTGACTGGAAGAGCCTATGTTGGCTGTTTTTTTCCCCGCAAGGGCGGGAGTTTTGCGAGGAGAATAATTATCCTTCGTTGGATTTATTTAGAGGCATGGCTAAAAACATAGCTCCCTACGGGATATACGTGGATCGTGATCTGATTGAGCTTCACAATAAAACAAACGTAGGTGTGATAGGTAATACCGTGGCGTATTTGAGTTATGACGATAACACGAGGGTGCATAAGGTGATCTTGATGCACGGGGGCAAGGCCAAGATAGAGGCCGGGAACTACTCCGTGATATTGCTTGTCAATATCGGGGGATGCGAGGTGGAGATTATTAACGACGGAACGGCAAGGATATTATGTTAGGGGATCTATATATTAACGGGAATGACGCATGGGGCACGTATCGTGTCGCCATGGGAGAGGGTTTTATCCAGACCTTGCTAACCCCAGCGGGAAACAAGGATTTCATAGAGAACGAGAGCCGGTTGGAAAACGGGAAGAGGGTCGTGTTCAATAATCCCAAGGTGGCTAGCCGGGATCTTACCCTTACGTTCAACATACACGGGGATACGCAAGAGGAATATATGCTGAATTATAAGGCGTTCGTGGCTGTCCTTCAACAAGGCAAGGTCGTATTGCGTGTTCCGGATCTTGATATGACATTTACCCTTGTCCATAAGAGATCATCAAGCTTCGCCTTGGATCGGAACAGGTTGAATAGTAGGCTATCCGTTAAGTTCGAGGAACCTGACCCAACGTCAAGGGGATAAGCGAAGAGCCGTCCGCCCCTTATTGGCTAGACGGCTTTTCGTCCTATTGCGCTAAAAGATGCGTATTTAAAGATCGGAGGTCGAATCTTCCCGGCTTTAACCTCCCGTTGTTGTATACCGACACGGTCATATGTGGCTTGGGCTTGGTGCCGCTAAATCCGCAAGCCCTCTCCAGCTCGTCGATAAGCCTCTCCATTTTCAAGGATTGCCGGTTGAATCGCTCCATCGCCTTCTTGTCCCTTTGGGACGTTAAAAGCATTTCGTTTAGTATCGTGTTTATGTCTTTCATATTCAATCAATCATTTAATAGTTCACAGGTATCATAGTTAAGGTTTTGGTGATGCTAAATCTAATCATAGGTTATCTTCTAGGTATCTATTGAGATAGTCTCGTAATTTTCTTACATCTTCTTTTGAGGAAAGAACTAGTGTAACCTCTTTTTCGCATACATTGTCGCATACTGCAATAAATAATGCGGTGCTTTCATGATTAATGCTCTTGTGTCCTTTTTTGTCTATGCCGTATACATATGATTTTTGCATTTCAATAATAGCCCCATCATCTGAATTGACTGAAACGGTTTTGTACTTGCCTTCCCACTCTTTGACTTCATTTAGTGTCATATCTTCCGTCTGGATAAATCTAAGATTACCTTTACTAGCTAAATAAGGCATACGGATGATTTTATTTGATCTGTTTCTTCTATGTTTGCTCATCTTTCTATCATTTTAATTTGTTTATTATGTTCCATGACTGCATTGGCTACGATCTTGGATGCTTTTCCACTAGCCAATTCACATTTTCCGTTACCTCTTAGATCATTCTTCTCGATGTCCTCGGAGGCTAAAGCTTCCGCAAGGCCCACTGCCATCAACTCAGCTATGCTCATATGATCTCTTATGTTCGCTGTTTTGGAAAGATTCTTCTTCTCACGTATTACATTTGTACCACCACCATACAAATGACTATATATAGCATTTGTACAATTGCGGAAACCTTCACGTTCCACGCCATGGGAAGCTAGTGTACTAGTAAATGCGCTACGGGATATTTTACCTTGAATCCTTTGAGCAATCCATCGCTCATTTTTACCTTTTCTTTTATATGTGTTTATGGCACGATCAACGATCAAATCGGGATTCTTCTCTTCTTCTATACGTTGGAAGAAAACCTCATTAACCAGTACTGCCAGATCAGTATCTAGGTACTGCGCATATTCCAATGCAACTTGCCTAATACCATATGTACCACCTCTTTTACCCCTTTTCGTTTTTATAATACCGTTTTTGTCGGTATTATAAAAACGTTGCAAATAGAAGACATGAATTCTTTCGTATGCTTTAAATCTTTCCAATCATAAGGTCGTTTATCTTCTGGACTACCAGCAATCACCCACAAGTCGTTCAGAGAAAACTTGTCCTCGTCTCTACCGATTTTTTCTAAAATATTAGCATCATATTTTGCTAATTCATTTTTATTTTTCATAACTTTGTCCCGTTAAAGGATTAATACTATCCTCATTGGTAGCTCGGTCAAGCACTACCTTTGAGGATTTTATTTTGACCGAAGTGGTAGCCGGGGACTTGAACCCCGGTGTATGCCGTCCTACCTGCTTATTACCAGTCTCGCTTGACAAGGTAAAAAGCGAAGGGCAAAGATTGAAGTTGCCTATTGTGACGGTCTGCAACTGGAATCAATGCCCTTAAATATCTTCTTTCGCTACCGTCACATGAGCGATCATTTTCATATCACAAAATTATATATGACAAAATCCGTGGCCTATTTTTTCAAGGCTCGAAAAACCACAATGGAGCTATTGTTGTAAAATCCCTCCGGCCGTATTACCGGAGGGGCATCTACTTCCGATCCTCTCCCCGTCGTTCGAGTTATCCCGCAAGCCTGCAAGTCATGTCGCTAATTACGCTCATGAATCTATCGTAGGTCTTTTTATTCCATTCCTTGTGATCCGGCATCCAGTCATTGAATATCTCCATGTAGACCACATCGTGAGACCTGTCCTGTACGGTGACGCATAAACCACCCGTCTCCGGCATAACGCCTACATTTATATGTACCGGTTTCCTTCCGATCATACACTCCAACGCAATTCTTTGCACGTTCTTCAATACCTCTATCGTTTCCATATCCTTATATTATTAATGTATAGTTATCAATCACCCGAATAAACCCTGTTACCGTAAAGGCTAGCCATACCGACATGAGATAAGACAACATGCTTGCGATACTCGATGCGTCTAGCTTCTTCCTCTGCCAATCTCTTGGCTTTGGCCTCATTATTTTTTATCTCTATCTTGGCATTATCCCATGCTATAGAAAGGCACTTGCCAAAAGACCAAGAGAATTTTCGGTAAAGTCTGAATAATCTCCATGCGTCTTTCATGATCTCACTCTTGTTGTATTTCTGTGTTGCCATTGTACTGTTATTTTATTTTGATGATGCAAAAGTATAGTATTTTCTGTACTATGCAAAGTGTTTAGATAGAAAATACTATCGCATTAAGATTAATTAAGATAGTAAACACTATACATTTTAAACGGTAAGATTATTTTTGTACTATAATTTAATTTATAACATTATGAGAATTAAGGAACTATTGAAAGAAAAAAGGATGACACAGCAAGAATTAGCCGACAAAATGAATGTAAGTCTTTCAGCCGTTAAACAAATGGTATCTGCAGAATCATTGACTACTACCACATTGGAAAAGATCGCCACAGCTTTAGATGTTCCCATGTGGCAAATCTTCGCCTCCCCAAACGATATACATCCACAAGCCAAAACAATCATTTGCCCTCATTGTCAAAAACCAATACCTGTTGAAGTAGATGTTAAGATTAAGATGGAATGATATAACCTGTAATCCTCAAAATAAAAATCATGAAAGTTTGTTTTCTGCATACAATGCACTACCTTTGCGATACAATATAATACAGAAGTAATATGGAAGCAGTAATAAGAAAGCAAACATCGTTCCGTTTACGTGAGGACTTGTTGCAAATATTGCAGGAACAAGCCAAGAAAGCGAACAGGAGCCTGAATAATTTCGTAGAGAGCACCTTGATGGACGCTGTATACTCCGAGCCAAACGAGGAAACGATAGCGGCTATAAGGGAAGCACGTACGACCAAGAATAAAGAAACGTTCGACAGCGTGGATAGCTTGATGGAGGAATTAATGAAGTGAAAAAGAAATTACACCCAACAAGCCAGTTTAAGAAAGATTTCAAACGTATTCAGAAATTCCCCAAAAAAATCGCAGCTTTTGAATATATCGCAAATCTACTTATAAATGACCATCCGATTCCACAAGAATACAAACCTCACATGTTGAAAGGTGAGTATAAAGGGTGTATGGAATGCCATATAGAAGGGGATTTTCTTCTTATTTGGATTGACGGAGAAATAATCGACTTGCTTAGAATTGGTAGTCATTCCGAGTTGTTCGGAAAAAAGAGATAGACAAGTACAAATATGAATACATTGACTTACAAAGGCTATATCGGGTCTGTATCTTTTAGCGAGAAGGACAATGTTTTCTTTGGAAAGATAGAAGGCATTGATGGTCTTGTTAATTTTGAGGGGGAAAGCGTGCGGGAACTTACAACGGCTTTCCACGAGGCTGTAGATGATTATCTGGCGTATTGCGAGGAAGAGGGGATTGAGCCGCATAAGAGCTATTCCGGTTCATTGAACGTTCGTTTATCACCGGAACTTCATAGTAGAGTGGCTGTTCTGGCAAAGCAAGCAGGCGTTTCCATTAATGCTTTCATAAAAAAAGCCGTGGAAAAGCAAGTTGCTGTAATGTTGTGATTTGGAATAGAACATATACTTACCTTGCCATTTAATATATGCTTCAAGTAGCGTAGGAGATATACTTCGTTGGCAAGGTTTGTACTACTTAAATTAAGAAATATGTTATCGAACATGTAATTCCCTTCTATACTATTTGCTTTTGTTAACACTATTGTCTACTTTTGCCCCGTCATTAATTAAACTAAATCAAGTCATGAAAAAAGCATTACCCTTTTTAAGTCTTTTAATATTATTTATTTCCTGTAATGACAACGATAAAACTGCAATAACATCAATATCTTTAGATATAAATAAGATGGATCTCTATGTAGGAGACACTTACCAGTTTTCCGTTAGCTATCAGCCATCAGACGCAGACAAACCTGATTTTGTATGGGGTATTCAACGCAGTTCAAATGAAAAGATAGCTAGCATTGACCCTAACGGATTGTTTACAGCAGAGAAAGAAGGATTAGCTGTTGTAAAAGTGAAAGCAAAAGGATTCGGAGATAATTATCTGGAAGATGCTTGTACAATTACAATAAATCCGGTAGAAGGTGAATCCATAACATTATCCGATACAAATATAGAAATGACCCCCGGCGAGACAACTACTCTAAGATATACCATATCCCCGGATAATGCGACCAATAAATCTGTCGAATGTAAAAGTAGCGATCCTAAAATAGTCGATATATCTTATGGAGGATTTACGTCTAATATCGAAATTACAGCAAAAGGCCAAGGTGAGGCAACAATCACCGTAAGCCTAAAGGATAATCCCAAGGTGTCTGCTACTTGCAAGGTCAAGGTAGGAGCGGCAAAGCTTGAAAATATCAGTTTTGAGGAAAAAGAAAAGACAATCATGCAAGGTGAATCAACCAAGTTAAATCTTGTGTTTACGCCTTCTTATGCTACTAATAAAAACGTACAATGGACATCCTCTAATAAGGATATAGCGGTCGTTGATAAGGAAGGTAACGTTACTGGAGTTCATTTCGGAGAATGTACGATAACCGCCAAAGCCGAGGATGGAGGATTTGAGACGGCTTGTAAGGTCATAGTAAAGCCTATTCCGGTAGAAAACATATCTTTTCCCTCACGTTACTATGATATCGAGATAGGAGGAGAAAAACAATTAATTGTAAATTTTACTCCGGAGAATGCGGGAAACCGTAATCTTACATGGTCTTCCTCTAATCCTATAGTCGTGTCTATTGACAAGACCGGAAAGGTGAAAGGGAATACGTCTGGAAGTTCAACAATCACAGCTACCAGCGAAGACGGTGGGCATAAGGCATCCGTAGAAATATATGTAGTTGAAATAGATCGTTTGATGAACGTGTACTTCCCTTCTTCATCCGTCGTTATTCTCAATGGATATTACACGGGAAGTATATCATGCGCTATCCGAAATAATAGTTCTCATGCCGTAAACCTAAGCAAATTCTACGTCGTTGAATCTAATGCCTATAAGACTGTATTAGAGACTACGGATATGTCTATATTAGGAGAATTAAAGCCCGGAGAAACAAAAATTCTTAACGCTAGATTAAACTCGGTGTATGAGCCAATATTCCGTTGGGAGTTTGAATATAATGGAAATTCATATTCTACTTTTACTAAATATGGAGATAAGTAAGTTCTATTTTTGTTAATAGATACTATTAAGTTATTTAAGCCCGTTCCGTCCTTTCGGTTCGGGCTTTTTTTTATTTCCTCCTACAATAAAATTGCAACAATCCCGCCATTGTTTTTTTTAGGTCCGCTTGATTTTTTGCCATCCCCCTTATATGCGTGAACTTTGAGTTCATGATCGAGATTAAGGACATATCTGGTAGAGTCAAGTTGTCGGTATCGATAGGAACGGGTTCGGTACGTCGGTTTGAGTTGATGAAAGAGGACTATGTGAACCTCGTGTTCTCGTTGTCCGACCCGGTACAACTGGAGATCGGAGACAATATCGATTATGAAGGTAGCGTTTTCTACGTAACTGGCAAGACATATCCGACATTCAACGCATCCACAGGCGGATACGACTATAGCGTGCGATTCGACTCGCATTATTACCGATGGAAGAATCATATCCTATTTTACGATAGGCAAGGTAACAAGGAAGCGTCATGGAGCCTTACACGTGCTCCGGAGGCCCACCTAAGCATTGTCGTATCCAATTTGCGATCTCTGGGATTCAGGTATAACGGCAAGGAGTACCAAGCCGTTGTCGATAGCTCCGTTGACGCTGTCGCCAAGCTCGTGCAATACGACAGCACGAATATCGTGGATGCCCTTACCAAGATTGCCGAGGCGTGGGAGTGCGAGTGGTGGGTAGAGGGTGACAAGATATATATAGGTAGGATAGAGCGTGGCGATCCCGTAGATCTGGAGATAGGTAGGCAGGTAGCGTCCATGCCAAGGAGCCAAAGCCAAGACCTGTTCGCCACACGCCTGTACGCTTTCGGCTCAACGAGAAATATCCCCTCCGGCTATCGCAAGGGGGAATCCGGTACGGTGGTGCAAGGGGTGGTGCAAAAACGCCTCATGCTTCCTAAGGGAACCCCCTACGTGGACGTGGTACAGGGATTGACCGAGGATCAAATAGTGGAGGCGGTCGTTATATTCGACGATATATACCCTCGTAAGATAGGTACGATAACCGAGGTGATACCGAAGGAGGTCACGGAGGAGAGCGAGGACGGGACATCGGAGACATTCACCGTCTACCGGTTCAAGGACTCGGGATTGTCCTTCTCCGAGGAATACGTGCTTCCCGGCAAAGAGCTTCGTGTCGTATTCCAGACGGGGCCGTTGTCAGGCATGGATTTCGCCTTGCGATTCAACCCGGAAGGACTGCCGGAGGATGATCCGGAGGCTCAGGTGTTCGAGATAGTCCGTAATGACTCCTATGGCCAGACATTGCCGGAAAGCCCTCTTATACCGGGGACGGGGAACAAATATATCCTATACAATTTTGACACGCAATACGTAAGTGACACCCTTATCCCGCAGGCGGAAGAGGAATTGCTAAGAAGGACGATAGAGTATAAGGGCAAGGTCGTGTCGGACCCTTCCACTTACACATGCGTCCTTAACTCATACTACGCTTCCGGCTACGATGAGAATAATGGTATATTGAACCCGGAAAAGGCGATTGATCTATCCGTAGGACAGCGTGTCAGGCTTATCAATAAGGCCTATTTTGAGAATGGGCGGGAATCTAGGGTATTGGGTTTCGAGAAAAAGCTTGATATCCCATATGATTCGCCTTCCTATACGGTAGGAGAGAGCGCGGCTTACTCCCGGCTGGGGGAATTGGAGCGTAAGTTGGAGAATATCCAATATAAGGATAACACGTACGTCAACCAAGGTAGCGGTTCTTTCGGGGTGTATATCATAAAGAAAGAGGATACTACCGCCGCCTCGGACGAGAACGTTTTCTCCGCTCTGCGGACATTATATGAGATAAACAAGGTAAAACAGGATAACGACAAACGCTACCTTCGAAAGGACATACCCGATATCGCCCATGAGGATATTTTATTCGACAAGAAGATAGGCTCCTCCATCTTCCTCGACGGCATGGACGGCAAGGGCTGGGAGATCAAGGCCGACGGTTCCGGTATCATGGAGGCGTTGAAGGTGCGTTCCGACATATACGCTGGTAACAAGATCGGCTCCATATCGTTCGCCCCCGGCTTCACCGGCTGGGGCACGGAGATAGACATCCCCACGGCCACGGGAACCTTTGACAACATATTCGTTAGGAAGACCTTCACGGCCTACGAGATAGTGTATTCCCAGATATATGCGTTGGGCGGCAACCAGATCGTGTCCGATATCAACAAGATCGGGAGGGTCGAGAGGCTGTCCGATCGCTGGAGATGCTACATGGACGACATGGACGGTCTCATGCTGATGAACCTCAGGGAGGGTGACGGAGTGAAAATACAGAGAAGAAACGGTATCACGTCCACTAAATATATCTTCGGTCGCTGTATCGGTATCTCATCCGACTATTTCGACGTGGCCTACCCGCTGATAGAGGGTGCCGGCGAGCCAGAGGCGGGGGATTTCGCCATGCGTTGGGGTAACGACAGGGATACCACTAGGCAGGGCCTTATCTATCTGACATCGGCGGATCAAGGAGCGCCGTTCATCGCCGTATATGACGGTATCACGGGCGTTTCCACGCAAGACACGCTGAAGGCCCAGCTAGGCAACCTCTCCATGATCCGTACAAAGAACGGGACCCAACTGAAGGGTTACGGGGCTTACCTTAACGGGATCTATATAGAGAACTCGTCCATATACCTCGATAACGGCATGACCGTGGAACAACAGTTCTCCGTGATGAACGGGGAGCTGAGGAGCGAGATCGAGGGGGTGAAGAACTACATGTCTCTGGAATCCGGGAATATACTTGTCAATTCCACGTTCGGGAAGGACACGAATTATTGGCGATCGGAGAACGAGGTCCATTTCATCAACGTCGGGGGCGACCTGTTATGGATAGGCGGCGCTTTCTACTCGGAGAAGAGAGAGGTGGCGGACATCTACCGTGACGGTGAGCGTAACGTACTCCGTCTGCTGGGGACTACCATATACCAGTCAAACGCCAACATGAAAGGAGATAAGGCGGCTGGGACCTACTCGTACGCCTTTTTCTGCAAGGTCATGAGACGAGGTGTCTTGACGGTGGGTTTCGCCGGGCAGGAGTTGTACGACTCCTTGACCCTCGATCCGTCCGACGAGTACGTCAAGTTGTCAAAAACCGGCAAATGGGACGGTACCGGGGATTTCCGGATCGGATTCACCGGCGAGATCTTGATCTACGGCGTGTCGTTGTTCAATGACAGGTTGGCTGACGCCGTGATAAAGCTTGAGACGCGGATATTACAGACAGAGGAGTATATCAAGTTGCTGGCCACGAAGGAGTACGTGGACTCGGAGACAGGTGCGATATATACCAAGTATGACGCAGAGTTGTCGGTCATGGCCGAGGAGATATCCGCCCGTGTGACGGAGGAGCAATTCGCCACGGCGCAAGAGGCCATAACGCTGGCCAATAACGCCGCCAAGGCCGCCCAGACCGCCGCCGATAACGCTAACCAGTCCGTGACAAGCCTGAACACCTACGTTGACGGCGCTTTCGCCGACGGTATCATAACGGAGGCCGAGGCCAAGGCCATAGAGAAGTACCTGAATACGGTGAACACGTCCAAGGACAGCGTGACCGCCACTTATACTAAGCTGTATTCCAACACTTACCTTGAAGGGGCGGCCAAGACCGGTCTTAAATCGGCCAAGGATGTCTTGGACTCGTCTATAAGCGCCTTGATAAGCAGTATCAACACGGCCATAGCGGACGGAAAGACCACCGCCTCGGAGAAGGCCGACGTGGATAAGAAATTCGCGGCCTTCAACACGGCCATGTCCTCGTTCGAGAGCGCCGTGGAAACGGCGAACAAGTATATACAGGACAAGTTGAAGGACTATACCGATACGGCGACAAACCAAGTGAAGGTGAAGCTGGAGTCTGATTTGTCGGTACAGGCGGGACAAATCACGGGTATCTCCACTAGGGTGGACAATATAAGGAATGAGATAGACACGGCGGGATGGATCAACACTACGCAGGGAAATACGTTGTTCGCCGCCAAGAGCTTGGAGAACGGCGATAATATCATATCGTATATCAACCAGACGGCAACCACCACCACGATCAAGGCGGAGAGGATCAATCTTGTAGGGGCGGTGACATTCAATATGTTCAATACGGATGTCAAAAATACGATCAATAACGCTAGCAGTAATGCTAGTTCGGCTCTATCGAAAGCTAACGAAGCCTTGTCTGACGCTTCTAGCGCATGGAGTAAGGCTTCGTCTGCCGAATCTACTGCCAGTACAGCATATTCAAACGCTTCCAAGGCTATTCAAGACGCAGCTACGGCCATATCAAATGCCGCTAAAGCCGTAACTACAGCCGGATCAGCGCAAGAAGCTGTTAACAGTCTTCCTGCATGGAGTAAGGAGGCTAGCATAATAAAGGCCTTAACTTCTGCCACTGTGATAGTTAATGGATATGTAAAGACATCCATGATCGACGTAGATAATCTATACGCAACCAGTTTGGCGGCGGTAAGGGGTACGATAGGAGGGTTTACTATAGAAAGTAATAAGTTATCTTCTAATATGACAAATGGAGGGACGTTCTCAATCAATCCTTCTGGCAATATAACATTTCAGGAAAACTCTGCAAAAAAAGTTGCCATAGGAACAAATGTAGGGATATCATCATTTAGTAGCAACACCTTTATAGGAATAGAGGATGACGGGGCTAATGTGTCAACTTATGGGCTGATGATAGCTTCTCAAGCCTCGGTTATAACCGGTCTTGGAATATACAAGAACTGGAAAGATTCCACAGGAAGGAGAAGCGTAGAAATAGGAATCAGGCATTACGATGGGGACGCATCTTGGTTCTATAGGGCATCTATAAAAGCCTCGCATATGCCATTTAGCAATCATATTGACCCGGGTGAGTCTTATCCTGTGAGATGGAGTGCTACTACCGGAGATTTTTATGTTCAACAATAATAATAAATTAGTCATGAAAGTAAATTTCAACAAGCCCCTAAAGACCTTCAAGGGGGAAGACATGAAGGACGAGTTCGGAAAAGTACAAATCATCAAGGATATAGTATGCGCTAGGCTTTACTCGTCCGGCGATGACATGAATCAAGACGAGAAGTTCGAGGCTTACAACCTCATGACACGGATCAACGCCGCCGAGGGTGAATTAGATATCAGCGACAAGGAATCAGTATTGATAAAGAAATGTTGCGACAAGACGTTGACCGCAGGGGCCTTCGGTCAGATCTTTAACATTTTAAACGTATGAGACCATGGAGATAACGAGCGATACTAGGACAATAAACGGCTACTCGGAAGTAGCCGGTATCAAGATACAGTATTCCGCCTCGGTCAAGACCGATGAGCGGATAGACCGGATAACAGGCTCTTTTATCAAGGACGGGGTACGTGTGGGATCTCTGGCCTACGAGCGTAACGGGCAATTCTTCATGTCGATGGACAAGCCCGGCGTGATAACGAGCAAGGAGGATGCCGTGGCAGTCACCACTCAATTCTTCAATGACACTTACGAGATGTTGAACAGTCAAGCGGTGGAGTAATATGGAAAGCATCATCCTATCATCGGGCACCGAGGTGACCCCCGAGGACATCCAGAAGATAGCGTCGGCGGTCAACGACCTCTTGCTGACCACGTCGAAAGACCCGGGGCAGTACGAGGAGGCCAAGAGCCTGCAAGGTATATCGTCCTTGCCGGTGTTCAGGCAATCCGGCTCGGCCTATGATCTCGTGCGTGTGGCCATATCCTTGTTGAGGGGCGTTGACGGGAAGCAGATCGTCTTGCAGGTCACCGCCGATTACATACAGTGGCGTTACGAGGACGGGATGTGGCAGAACCTCATACCGCTCGCCGACTTGAAGAGGCCGGCCACGGAAGCCGCCGCCGATGTGCGTGAGAGGATGGACGCTATCGTGAGCGAGGTGAACGCCTTGAAGACCCAGTTCGAGAACGACGTGAGGCACGCCTTGGAGAGGGCGGACGCGGCAACCGAGAAAGCGAACACGGCTGCTGAGAACGCCAAGTCGGTGTCTGACCACCCGGGCTATATCGGCGATGACTTCCATGTCTACACGTGGGATTACGCTACCGGGGCCTATATCAAGACGGACAGGATACTGAAACCGGAGGCGTTCACGATCTACAAGGTCTATAAGTCCGTCTCGGCTATGGAGGCGGACAAGTCTAACGTCCCGGAGGGGAAGTTCGTCATCATCAACACGGGCAGCGTGGAGGAGGAGGATACCGGCAAGCTGTATCTCAGGACATCCACGGGATACGACTATATCGTGGACGTTTCCGGCATGAGAGGCTTCACCGGGAAGACCCCGCAATTCTCCATAGGCACCATAACGGCGGGCACGTATCCTTCCGTATCGTTGTCCGACGGGGGCACGGACGCATCCGGCAACCCCGTATACAGGATGAACTTCGTGTTGCAGAGAGGCCCTAGGGGATTCTCCCCAAAGATATCGATCGGCAAGGTGACGACCGGTCTCCCGGGAACGGCGGCCCAAGCCACGATAACCGAGAAGGGAGAGACCGAGGAAGGGGTTCCATTGGCGGAATTAGATCTTACCATCCCGCAAGGACAGGACGGATCGGTAGTCGGCGTATACAAGACAAGGGAGATCGACCATGTCCCGGGGGCTAACGACGTGACCTACGAGGAGGGCGGCGAGACCAAGAGCTACCCTATAGGCGGTGAGGTCTATCTAAGGGAGGCTCCCGGCGACGTTACGTTCTACAAGCTCCACGACATAGTGGAGGGAAAGGCCATATGGGAGGAGTCTTCCGGAGCCGCCTTGCCGGGGAACGTCTACTTGACTGGGGCGAATTACTACAATGAATCAGTAACAATTATCGATAAAGGGATATTATCATGAGCAAGAGAGGAGCTTACGTATACCAACAGATAGAGCAGTCCACCGCCGAGTGGACGGCTGACAGCACCATATACCCGCCGTCGCTATGGCTTTTCGAGCGGTTATCGAACGGCAATTTAAACATGAAGTTCTCGGACGGTGTCCATTCCTACTCCGAGCTTCCATTGATGATGCAAGACATCAAGGTGAGGATAAAGACTAACACGGACACGGAATACGTCTTGGAGATAACCTCCGCGGAGGGAACCATAACCACGCCTAACTTGCGTGACCATTACGACGATACGGATATCCGGAATCTGGTCACCGGTCTAAGGACGGACGTTGATAAGTTAAAGCCCGTTGTCACCTCCACCCCGTCTAACGGACAGATAACCATAACGCCGGACAAGGCAAAAAATGACGATCCGGACGTGTCGATAACGCTGGAGACCAAGGGGGACAATGATAAGTCGCTGATGGCCGACGGCAAGTACCGCAAGCTGCCCGTGTACGGCAGGAACCTGTTGCTGGGATCTGG
>ULWW01046347.1_pt1 | contig 14578 bp, 9 predicted proteins | sample 1960741 | NCBI WGS metagenome assembly ULWW01 (sample SAMEA4835823, study PRJEB28245) | human gut metagenome | biome: gut microbiome; material: fecal sample | place: Denmark | collected 2008
ATACGTTTTTAAATGACTGCGATTATAACGACCTCTGCAAAACATACCGTCAGTATGTACGGGAACAGGGCCATCTGCGCACTTTGAAAGAAAAGGCAGTACAGAATCCGTCCATTCACGATCTTGTGGGAACGTGTTTTGTTCATACGGGAATCAAGACGGTTGTGCAGCCGGAGTCCGGCTTTTTCGATCCGCAGAATCCGGAGAAAAATAACCGCGTAGTGCCGTTTTCCGTGCGCGAACAGCAGATCCGCGAAATTCATGATCTCGGCGTAGAGAAAGTCTATCTTCATCTGGACGGCTGGGCAGAACCGGGGTATGACAACCAGCATCCGGACTACACACCGGCATGCCAAGCGGCCGGCGGATGGGAAGACATGAAATCGCTTGTCGATACGATGCATGATTTCGGCTACAAATTCGGTATTCACGACCAGTACCGCGATTATTACCATGCAGCGCCGAGCTACGATGAAAATTATGCCTGCCGCCTTCCGGATAGAACGATACCGGGACACAGTTACTGGGCGGGCGGACCGCAGAGCTATCTCTGTGCAACGCAGGCACCGTTCTATGTGAAACGGAATTTTGCCGAGCTGAAGAAAAACGGAATCCGGCTTGACGGTGCATACCTCGATGTGTTTACGTGCAACGAGGGCGACGAGTGCGCAAATCCGGAGCATGTGATGACGAGAAGAGACTGCTATACGTACCGCGGAAACTGCTTCTCCTGGCTGCTATCACAGGGGATTCTCTCAAGCTCCGAGGAGGTCAGCGACTGGGCCGTTCCGTATCTGGTATTCTGCCATTATGCGCCGTACGACTTTATGCTGCGCCCGGCAGAGACACCGAAAAAAGGAATCCCGGTGCCGCTCTTTAATCTTGTGTATCATGACTGCGTAATCGAGCCGTGGATGATGGACCATGTTTCAAAAGACGAGGACTATATGCTGTATGCGCTTCTTGCAGGCGGTGCACCGTATCTTGTACGGGACGGCGCATATCCGAATACAGATGGTGCATTTGACGGGGAGAAAATCAGTCTGGAAGAGATGACAGAAAGATGCCGCGTTGTAACGGAGCTGCATGAAAAAACGGCACTCCTGGAACTGGTACGCCACGAGTGTATGACGGCGGACGGAAGCGTACAGAAGAGTGAATTTTCCGATGGAACATATGTTATTTGTGACTTTGCAGAGCAGATATATGAAATCGGATACGGGGAATAAAAGAAAAGCGCCACATGTAGATTTTGTTCTTATAAAAATACAAGATTTTGTGGTTTTCCTTGTATTTTTTCAAGTGCATATCTTGCGCGGAAAGCAGAGATTTGTTATATTATGCATGCGGAGGTGTTCATGCCCGGTGCAAAGAAGATGCCGGAGCGTGACGAAACAAAATAACACCAGAAAGGAACAAAGCAAATGAGAGAATTTGAACAGTGGGATGGCTTTACCGGAAGACTCTGGAAAGAAGGCATCGACGTACGTGACTTTATTCAGAACAACTATACTCCATATGACGGAGATGAGAAATTCCTGGAGGGACCAACAGAGGCTACAGACCGTCTGTGGGGCAAACTGCAGGAACTCCAGAAAGAAGAGCGTGCAAAAGGCGGCGTTCTGGATATGGAGACAGAAGTTGTAAGCGGAATCACAGCTTACGGCGCAGCATATATCGATGACAGCATGAAAGATCTGGAGCAGGTTGTTGGTCTGCAGACAGATAAACCGCTGAAACGTGCATTTATGCCGTATGGTGGAATTAAAATGGCTGAGCAGTCCTGCGAGACTTACGGCTACAAACCAAGCGAGAAGCTTCATGAAATTTTCACTAAATATCACAAAACACATAACCAGGGTGTATTCGACATCTACACACCAGAGATGATGAAAGCCCGTCATAATAAAATCCTGACCGGTCTGCCGGATACCTATGGCCGTGGCCGTATCGTAGGCGACTATCGTCGTGTCGCTCTGTACGGTATTGATTACCTGATCGAGCGCAAAAAAGCAGACTTCGCTGCAACAAATCGTCAGGGAATGCGTCGTGGTGACTTCCAGTTAAGAGAAGAGATCGCTGACCAGGTCAGAGCACTGCAGGATATGAAAGTTATGGCACAGTCCTATGGCTATGACATTTCCGAGCCGGCTAAGAACGCAAGAGAAGCTGTTCAGTGGCTGTACTTCGGATACCTTGCAGCTATCAAAACTCAGAACGGTGCTGCAATGAGCGTTGGCCGTGTATCTACTTTCCTTGACATCTACATCGAAAGAGATATTGAAAAAGGAATCCTGACTGAGAAAGAAGCTCAGGAGCTGATCGACCATCTGGTAATGAAATTCCGTATGGTTAAATTCGCAAGAATTCCGTCTTACAATCAGCTGTTCTCCGGTGACCCGGTATGGGCTACTCTGGAAGTTGCCGGTATGGGAATCGACGGACGTTCTATCGTTACAAAGAACGATTTCCGTTTCCTGCATACACTGGAAAACATGGGACCGTCCCCAGAGCCGAACCTTACTGTTCTGTACTCTGAGAATCTTCCGGAAGCTTTCAAGAAATATGCAGCTCATATTTCTGTACAGACAAGCTCCATCCAGTATGAGAACGATGATGTAATGCGTCCGGTATGGGGCGATGATTACTCCATCTGCTGCTGTGTATCTGCTACCGAGACCGGTAAGGAGATCCAGTTCTTCGGCGCTCGTGCAAACCTTGCAAAATGCCTTCTGTACGCTATCAACGGCGGTAAAGACGAGAAGACAAAACAGCAGGTTGCTCCGGAATATCAGCCGATCACCGGCGAATACCTGGACTATGATGAGGTTATGAAGAAATACGACGTTATGATGGACTGGCTGGCTCATCTGTACGTTGGAACTCTGAACATGATCCATTACATGCATGACAAATACTACTATGAGGCAGCAGAGATGGCTCTGATTGACACCGATGTAAGACGTACCTTCGCAACCGGTATCGCAGGATTCTCTCACGTAGTAGACTCCTTAAGCGCAATCAAATACGCTAAAGTTAAAGTTATCCGTGACGAAGAAGGAATGGCTGTTGACTTCGAGACAACCGGCGACTTCCCAAGATACGGCAACGACGATGACAGAGCAGACGAGATCGCTGTATGGCTGCTTCGTACCTTCATGGACAAACTGAAATACTGCCATACCTATCGTGATTCCGAGCCGACAACCTCTATCCTTACCATTACTTCCAACGTTGTATATGGTAAAGCAACTGGTTCTCTGCCGGACGGAAGAAAAGCCGGTGAGCCTCTGTCTCCAGGAGCTAACCCGTCTTACGGCGCAGAGAAGAGCGGACTTCTTGCTTCCCTGAACTCTGTAGCAAAACTGCCGTATGAGGACGCTCTGGACGGAATCTCCAACACCCAGACCATCAACCCGGGCGCACTCGGCCACAACGACGAAGAGCGTACCGAGAACCTGGTACACGTTCTGGACGGATACTTCGAGCAGGGTGCACATCACCTGAACGTAAACGTATTCGGAACCGAAAAACTGATCGACGCAATGGAGCACCCGGAGAAACCGGAGTATGCAAACTTCACAATCCGTGTATCCGGCTATGCAGTTAAATTCATCGACCTGACAAAAGAGCAGCAGATGGACGTAATTGCACGTACCTGCCATGATCATATGTAATTTCTGAAAATGTTATTTCTAAAAGCCCCCGCGGCCGCAGCAATGCGGCTGTGGGGGCTTTTTGTATATCGGTGCTTGAATTCCAGTAAAATCCACTTGATTTAGAGTACATAAAATGAGAAAATTTATCAGATGCAGAACGCTAATTGAAAAACTTTTATCAAGTAATTCATAGCGTAAGTTACGAGTTAATGTTATAATACCAAAGTTAGAATTTCCTAACATAAGAAAAAATGGAGTTTTATTTATGAAAAAGAAAATTGTTGCAGCATTTTGTCTTGCCATGGTGATGACGGTCGGCGGATGTTCCGGTGCGGGGACAGCAGCGCAGCCGGAGAGCAGTGAAAGTCAGACACAGCCGGCGTCTGTTTCGGAGTATTCGAGCAGTTCTGACGCTTCGGAAGAGAATTCCACGCAGAAATCCGCATCATCCACAGCTTCCTCCGATGCCGCAGATGCATCGAGCAGCCGAGATATTTTTGCTATGGATACGTACATGACGGTCACTGCCTATGGTCCGAATGCAGAAACGGCGGTGGATCAGGCGCAGCAGGAGATTGAGCGGCTGGATGCACTTCTGTCGACCGGAGAGGAGACGAGTGAAGTAGCGCAGATCAATGCAAACGGCGGCGGAACCTTATCGGAGGATACCACCTATCTGCTGGAACGCTCGCTGGATCTGTATGACAGCACAAACGGCGTTTTCGACATCGCAATTTATCCGATCATGGACGCCTGGGGTTTTACAACCGGAAATTATACGATTCCTTCGGATGAGACGATCGAAAGCCTCCTTCCGCTGACCGATGCCAATGATATCCTTTACGACAAGGACAGCGCATCCATCAGCTTTGCCAAGGACGGCATGAAAATCGACTTCGGCGGAATTGCAAAAGGCTATACCTCCGGCAGAATCGCCGATATTTACCGGGAATGCGGTGTGACGAGCGGGCTCATCAACCTCGGTGGAAACGTTCAGGTTGTCGGCACGAAAACGGATGGCAGCAAATGGCGTGTTGCCGTGCAGAGTCCGGAAGCGGAGGATGATTATCTCGGCATTCTCTCGACGGCCGACCGGGCGGTTATTACTTCTGGCGGCTATGAGCGGTATTTCGAACAGGACGGCATGAAATATCATCACATCATCGACCCATCGACCGGTCATCCGGCAAATAACGGTCTGGTGTCGGTGACGATCGTAAGTGCTGACGGAACACTGGCGGATGGCCTTTCTACTTCTCTTTTCATCATGGGAAAGGACAAGGCAGCTGAATACTGGCGTGCACACAGCGATGAATTTGACACCATTCTGGAGGATGAGGACGGAGTTCTGTATGTAACCGAAGGAATTGCCGATGATTTCGCATCCGATCACGAGACAAACATTATCAGGAAAGACGGTGATACATAACCATGGGAAAATGGAAAAAACTGACAGCATTTGCACCGGCTCTCGCGGCAGTTATCGTAGCAGCCTGCGCCGGTATTTCGCTGAACGGCTACACTGCACCGGTTTACGCCGTAGAGCAGCCGGAGGCACTGGTGACACCGGAGCCGGAACAGGATACCGATGCAGCGGAAAAGAAAGATGATACAAAAAAGAAGGACGATACCAAAAAGACAACCGATACCGAAGCAGAACTTGTCGCAGCCGTCGGTTCCGGCAGCTTTGAGCTGGCGGACGGAACGTACGAAGGAAGCGGAACAGGTTTTGGCGGTACGATTACAGTCTCTGTCGTATTGAAAGACAAAACGATTCAGTCGATTTCGATTGTAAGCGCTCCCGGCGAGGACGCAGCTTTCCTGAACCGTGCAAAGGGAGTTATCGACCGTATCATCGCATCCCAGAGTGTGGATGTGGACACGGTTTCCGGTGCAACTTTCAGTTCAAAAGGTATCCTTGCAGCCGTGAAAAATGCACTGACCGGTCAGGAGGACACTTCAGAACCGGCATCCGCATCAGGAGCGGCAGGCGGCGGAGCCTCTGCCGGCGGAACCGTTACAGTATCTAAAATCGAAGAACCGGCTGCCTACCGGGATGGAACGTATTACGGAACCGGAACAGGATTTGGCGGCACAATGAAAGTCTGCGTTGTTGTCAGCGGCGGAAAAATTGCTTCGATTGATATTGTGGAAAACAGCGATACGCCAAGCTACCTTTCCAGCGCTTCCTCTCTGATTTCGACGATTATCTCAACACAGAGTACGAATGTGGATACGGTCTCCGGCGCGACATACAGCTCCCGCGGTATTATTGAAGCTGTGCGGAGTGCCTTAAGTCAGGCGGCAGTGAACGGGTCTTCCAGTACAAACGGAGGAAGCCAGGGCAATACAAACAACGGAAACAACAGTCAGAATAACGGCCAGAACAATAACAACTCGTCTGCATCCAAGGGAAGTTTTCCTTATCAGGACGGAATTTATTACGGAACGGCCGCCGGTTTCCAGGGAGACATCAAAGTGGCGGTAGCCCTGCAGGATCAGACGATCAAAGCGGTACTGATTCTGGAAAACGAAGATGACGAGACATTCTTCAACCGTGCCAAAGTCGTAGCGGACCGCATCGTAGACGGACAGAAAACCGATGTGGATCTCGTATCCGGCGCAACGTACAGCTCCCGCGGCATCCAGAACGCAGTAAAACAGGCGCTGGAAAATGCGAAGAAGGCAACAAACGGCGAGACCGTTCCGGATAACGGAACGAGCAGCGGCGGAACCACAACGATTCCGGAAGGAAAATTCCCATACGAGGAAGGCATTTACTACGGAACCGGCGAGGGCTATCTGGGAGACATTACAACGGCAGTTGTCATTCAGGATGAGACGATCAAGGCAATTCTCGTGACCGAGAGTGAAGATGACGAAGCATTCTTAAAACGCGCAAAACAGACAGCAAAGGACGTTGTGAAAAACCAGACACTGGAAGTTGACACCGTTTCCGGCGCAACCTACAGCTCCAGGGGAATTCTTGCGGCAATCGAGGAAGCTTTAAAAGAGGCAGAACGCGTAACTGAGGAAAAGAAAAATCCAACCCCGACACCGACGGAAACACCAACCCCGACCGAAATCCCGGAGCCAACTGAGACGCCAACACCAACCCCGACGGAAACTCCGGAACAAAAGATCTATCAGGACGGCGAATACACAGCGATTGCCGTCTGCGAGCCGGATGAAGATGAAGATTTTACCGCTTATCAGCTTTCTGTGACGGTAACAATTGAAAACGATAAAATCGTAGCGTTAAGCAACATCACCGGTGACGGAGACAGTCAGAATGCCTCCTACATCCGCCGCGCATCCGAAGGAACCTCCAAAATCAAAGGCGTTTCCGCTCAGATTCTGGAAACCGGAACGCTTGAAAACATCGACACCGTTTCCCGTGCAACCTGCTCCTCAAAAGCCATTCTTGAGGCATGCCGGAATGCGCTGGATGCTGCGAAAGTAACGCAATAAAGGGGAAAACAGATGAGACAATTGATTGTTCGTTTTTTGAATGTCGCTGTCATTGCTGCTGTTCTGATCGGCTACAATACCGTACTCGATAAAAGAGACAAAGAGGATCAGATCGCGCGGCTCTCGGCAGAGCTTGAGACGACCCAGCTTCAGAAGGAAAATCTGCAGGCCGCAGCAGCTGCATCCAACACGGCGGATACGGCCGCAAGTGAAGCAGCAGAAGCAGAAGGGCAGTACGTGGACGGTACGTATGACGGTGAAGCTGACGGCTTCGGCGGCACCATTGCAGTTGAAGTAACCGTAGAGGGCGGCCAGATTACCGATCTTGCCATCACATCCGCCGACGGCGAGGACAGTGCGTATCTGTCAAACGCGGAGGCGATCATTCCAAAGATTATTGAGGCACAGTCCGCCGATGTTGATACGATCAGCGGAGCAACATTCAGCTCCACCGGTATCAGAAATGCGGCGCAGGAAGCAATAGAAAAGGCGGAGAAATAACATGAAAAATTTAGATCTATCCACATTACCGGCAAAGAAGAGAAAACAGATCGTTTCCTGCCTGCGTGCCGGAATCCAGCTTTTATATTTCCTGTTTCTTCCGTCAGTATTTACCGCTGCATTTAACGGAGTGAAATACATTTTTACGCAGCTTGGACAGGGTGAAAAAATTGAGATGACCGCGTTTGTGTCGGCTCTGCTCCTTGTCTGTGCATTTACGATCGTATTCGGAAGATTTTTCTGCGGTTTTGCATGCGCTTTTGGAAGTCTGGGGGATGCAATGCATGCAATTTATGGTATAATCTGTAAGAAACGTAAAAAGAAGCCCATACGCATCAAACCGGAACTGGCAAAAAAACTGGCGCTGGTCAAATACGGCATTCTGCTTCTGATTGCTCTTTGCTGCTTTGCAGGAGTTTATCAGAAAGCAAGAGGAACAAGCCCGTGGGATGTCTTTTCCATGCTGCATGCGGGAAATTTCCGACTTTCCTCTTATATTCCAGGCATTGTTCTTCTGGTGCTGATCCTGGTCGGCATGTTCTTTGAGGAGCGCTTTTTCTGCCATTTCCTGTGCCCAATGGGAGCTGTCTTTTCTCTGCTTCCGATCCTGCCGTTCTTTACTCTGCACCGGAAACGCGAAAACTGCATCCGCGGCTGCAGCGCCTGCACGAGACAGTGCCCGTCAGCGGTGGAACTGCCATCCGATGGATACGTGGAGATCTCCGGCGACTGTTTCCAGTGCCAGAAATGTATTGATACGTGTCCGAAAGGTAATATCCGCTGCGGGGTAAAGGAATTTCACGGAAATGAAATCCTCTTTACGCTGTTCCGTGCTGTATTCCTGCTGACACTGCTGTTATGGGCTGGCATCTGATTCAGAATAAGGAAAACTATATGAAGAAAAAAGATCTGATTCTGGCAGGCGCCGTTCTGCTCCTGGCTGGAATCCTTGCCCTGGCGCTTCGGCTGCCGAAAACGGAAAATGGAAATACCATGAAAGTCACGGTGGACGGCGAGGTCTACGGAACGTATTCACTCGCAGAAAATCAGACCGTGAAAATTCAGACGGGTCACGGAACGAATGTCCTGGTGATCGAAAACGGAAGTGTCCATATGGAAGAAGCTGACTGCCCGGACGGCTACTGCAAAAGACAGGGTACGATTTCCCGGGTAAATGAGACGATCGTGTGCCTGCCGCATAAGCTGGTTGCGGAGGTAGAAAGTGACGGATCCACAACGGACGACGCCGACGATGCGCCGGATGTGATTGTAAAATAATACCAGCTTAGAAGAAAGGAATTGGAATTTATGAGAGACAGCCGCACTGCAAGCAGAAAAATTGCCTTATGCGCCATGCTGATGGCACTTGCCATGATCTTCAGTTATGTGGAGGTACTGATCCCGATCAACCTCGGTGTTCCTGGAATCAAACTCGGCATTGCCAATCTGGTTGTAGTCGTCGGCCTCTTTTTCCTTCCGGCAGGGGAAGTCCTGATGATTTCCGTCGCCCGCATTCTTCTGATGGGGTATCTGTTCGGAAATGGAATGTCCATCCTTTACAGCCTTGCCGGCGGGCTTTTGAGCTTTCTTGTGATGCTTCTGCTGAAACACATCAAGGGCTTTAGTATCACCGGCGTAAGTATTGCAGGAGGCGTGACGCACAATGTCGCGCAGATCTGCGTGGCGGCTCTCGTGGTGCAGAACCGCAAACTGTTCTATTATCTGCCGGCGCTTCTCGTGGCCGGAGTCATCACCGGAATGCTGATCGGAATCCTTTCGGACCGCATTCTTTCTGCGGTAAAACGCGATGGACGAAAGAGTTCTTCGCGGTGAAAACTCCATATCTACGGAATTTTTTCTGTGTGGGAACGAAAATCATCCCACAAACTTCACAGTATCGGATCATTAAATAGTAAAAATACTCAATAAGCAGAATCTGTGCCTCTTTTGAGAAAAAATAATCAGTTAAGAGTTAGACAAAACGATCAAAAATTAGTAGAATAATCTACGGTTAGTTAAAACAATTATTGATTAGTGAAAACTAATATAATAATGAAGGACAGTTTTGCCCCTGTTTTTCCTGCAAAACTGTGGAAAAGGAAAAAGGAGGAAGTTATGATCAAAAGAAAAGAACTTCAGAAAAAATCATTAGCAGCCGTAATGGCAGCTTCCATGACCATGAGCCTGCTCCCGGGAACCGCACTGGCGGATGCTACAAGTGGCGTGCTGGCAGATGGCACTTATGAGTCTACGGCTCATGTTACCAGAACTGCAGAAGACGATGAGGATGAGAATGCATGGGATGAATATGACGTTAATGTCAAAATCACAGTTGCAGACGGTAAGTTTTCTGATATTGCAGTAACACCTGGTTCTGGATACAATATAGAAAATGCTACATATTTTAAAAAAGCAGCTACAAACAGCAAAGGATTCAAAACGAAACTTCTTGGAAAAGATGCAACGATTGAAAACATTGAAGGATGGGATATTGTATCGGGTGCAACCAGAACTTCGAATGCAGTAAAAACCGCGGCTCTTGCAGCAACCCAAAAAGCAACCCCGACTCCAGAAGCAGTAGACACCACAGCACTTGAAAAAGCAATCGCAGATGCCGAAGCATTAAAGGAAGCTGACTACACCGCAGACTCCTGGAAAGCTGTCCAGACTGCTCTTACCGCAGCAAAATCTGCTCTTTCTGCAAAAGAATCCCAGAGCGCTGTTGATACCGCGAAAGATGCGCTGAATACTGCAGTAAAAGGCCTTGTTAAAGCACCGACTCCGACGGCGACCCCGACAGCAACGCCAACCGCAACCCCAACGGCGACCCCGACCGAGACTCCAACTGAGCAGGTGGCTTACGTTCTGATGAACATTCCGTATGATGAATTTTATGCTGCAGATGTAAACAACTCTGTTCCAGTGGATGTATTTTCTTCCGCAACGAAGAGCAAAACAAGAACAGCCACTCTTGCCGGTGGTTCTTATCATACCAATGCAGATGGAAGTGCAATCAATGGAATTACCTTCCCGGTTAAAGTAACAGGAGTGGATCTTTCCAAATTTAAGAAAGTAACAGATTCTGACTCTGTAAGTATTACAGTAACAAACCGTGGTCAGACATCTACACAGACATACACTGGAAAAGACGCCTTATTTGAAAACTCAGACTATGCATATTATGTATTAAGCGAAGTACCTTCTTACTACAAAGAAGCAACGGTAAATGCAGATGGCTCTCTTTCTTTTGGAAAAACAGTTGGAACTGCAATTGAACTGACCAATGTATCTCCGGAATTTATGACTGAATCAAAATATGGAGATTATCAGCTGGATCTCGACGGACTGGAGAACACGATTGATGTTGGAACCGATCAGATCTATGGTGTTATTGTCAGCACGAAAGAAGGCAATGACTATGGTATGCGTCATGTGGAAAATATCTGGCGCGGAACAGAGCTGGCATGGTCAACTGGATTTACAACACAGGTACATGGATGCCTGACTTCTTCTGCACATTACAAGAGCATGATGGGACAGCATATCAATAAGGTTACTTATTATACCAGCAAAGGAATCTACACGATTCCAGTGAATGATATTTTTGTTCCAACAAAATTTGAGGCAAGTGTATCCGTAGAAGACGCTTCTCTTTCCGCTGGAAAGACAACGATGACCGTAACCGGACTTCCGGCTGATTATGATGCAGAATATTCCGTAGATGGTCTGGATGGATTTGCAGTAGACGGAAATACCATTTCTTATTCCGCAAATGCGAAAAAAGGAATGTATACTCTGACGATTCATGATAAAAAAGGTGTTTATGCAGATCTGACACAGAGCTTTACTCTGTATACAGATGCAATGCCGGCTGCTTACAACGAAAAAGGAAGTGCTCCGGCGCTTGTAAAAGCAGAGAATGCATCAGAAGATGACTTTGCTGATTATATCAAGAACATCACTTCGGTAAAAGTAAATGGAAAAGAATATGCAGCAACTGGAAAACGGAAAACAATTCTGATCAAAGAAGACGGTACGCTTGATCTGACAGCTGCCGCTTTTGCAGAAGGAAATAAATTTGAAATCGAAGTAACTGCAACAGGTTACAAGACGCTTTCCTTTACTTATGAGAAGAAAGAAACAACATATAAATATGTATATGCAGGTCTTACCTGGGCTGAGTATTGGGCAGCAGAAGGAGTTCAGGCGGCAGGAAGCGACGCTGGTTCGGATGAAACTGACAGTCGCGAAGAAAGTGATAAAGGCGCTTTTGATGTTGTAACCCGTGCGACTACAAACCATGGACTGCACAGAGGAAGCTTCCAGTGCGCAGCGACTATCTACATGAAAGATGGCACAACCTATGATGTAGCATATTATACCGCAGCAACCACGGCAGTTCTGACGAACGGCGAGACCGTAACTTACGATAAGAGCCAGATTGATCATTATGAAGTAAAAGGTCTGAAATATGTGCCTGTAAAAGTTTCGGAAGATGATTACGAAGATTTCTGCAAAAAGTATGTTGTGGTAGAAAACGGCGGAACACTTTCCGGTGGATTTTCTGAAAATAAACTGCAGAGCTATACAGGCCTGGTTGCAGATGTAACAGAAAACACAAACGGTCTGAAGATAGCAGTGAAAAATGCAGATGGAAGCTTCTCCTTCTCTGCAAGAACAACAGGAAGTGAATCCGGAATCAAAGATCAGGCGCTGAAGACAGCTCCGGATGCTGAGACCGTAGGACTGACCGTGAAAGAAGCCAATGGTTCTTATGGAGAATTCCTTCGCGTAGATTTAACGGGAGATTACGGCGATCTGGCTGCTAATCTGCAGACCGTAACCTGGACTTATTACGGTGATGATTCCACTTATACGAATGCAAAAGCAACGTATGGAACAAAATTCGCAGCAGATAACTGGATGCATAAAGTAATGGGAATCCAGCTTGGCCTTACCGATTCCCTGCGCTGCACTTTACCGGAGGGAACGGATGGAACCGGTTATTGGAAGATTACGATTCATGCACTTGGCTATGCAGATGCTTCCTACACTTTTGAAGCAACCAAAGCGAATATTGTAGGAGCTGATCCGGTAGAGAGCACAGCAGCACTGGAAGAGGCAATTGCAAAGGCAGATGCACTGAATAAAGATCTTTACACGGAAACTTCCTGGAATAATATGCAGACAGAACTGGCAGAAGCAAAAGAAGCATTGGAGAAAAAACAGAGCCAGGGAACCGTAGACGAAGCAACAGAGCATCTGAATGCAGCAATCGAAGCACTTCAGTCCCAGTATGTATTAATGAACATTCCGTATGCTGAGTTCTATCAGGCAGAGGTTCATAACGATATTCCAGTAGATGCATTTACTTCCGCAACCAAGAACAAAACAAGAACAGCCTCCCTTTCTGGCGGATCTTACCATGTGAATGCAGACGGAAGCGATATTACAGGTATCACCTTCCCAGTAAAAGTAACAGAGGGTATGGATCTGAGCAAATACACGAAAGTGACAGATGAGGATTCTGTAGAAATCACCGTTACCAACCGTGGACAGACATCCACCACAACGTATACCGGAAAAGATGCACTGTATGAGAATGCAAGCTATGCATATTACACTTTACATGAGGTTCCGTCTTATTACAAAGAAGCATCTGTAGATGCAGACGGCAATGTAACCTTTGGTGCTGTTCAGGGAACCGAGACAGCAAAGCTGGAAAATGTAACGGCAGAGCTCTCCACTAACAGCAAATACGGTGATTATCAGCTGGATCTGGATGGTCTTACTGATACCATCAAAGCAGGCGAAGATACCGTATATGGTGTTGTTGTCAGCACAAAAGAGGGCAACGATTACGGAATGCGTCATCTGGAGAATATCTGGAGAGTGTCTAAGCTGGCATGGAGCACTGGATTTACCACAAGCGTTCATAATTGCCCGACTTCTTCTGAACATTACAAGAGTATGATGGGACAGACCATCAACAAAATTACCTATTACACCAGCAAGGGAATTTACGAAGTCGACGCAGATGTATATGTACCGGTTAAGTTTGCATATGAATTTTCTGTAGAAAATGCGTCTGTCACATCTGGAAATGCTTCTGTTAAACTGGAAGGCCTGCCGGATGATTACGATGCTGTCTATACAGTAGAAGGTCTGACGGGAACCGTGTCCGGTGATACTCTGTACTTCAAGAATGCAGAGAAAGGTTCTTATACATTGACTGTCAGCGATAAGAATGGTAAATATGCAGATCTTTCCGCAGACTTTATCCTTTACACGGAAGAGATGCCGGCAGCATTTAACGAAGATACGACAACACCGGGTCTGTTTAAGAACGGGGATGCAACAGATGAAGAGTTTGCAGATTATCTGAAGAACATTACCTCTGTTACTGTAAATGGAAAAGCATATGCAGCAAGCGGAAGAGGAGCTGTTGTACTGTTCAATGAGGATGGTTCCTTAAAGACAGATGCAGCACCGTTCGCAGAGGGCGATTCCTTTGAAATTACAGTTTCTTCACTGGGATATCAGGATCTTAGCTTCACCTGGAAGAAATCAGCAGAAGAGCCGACTCCTACTCCTACAGAGACCCCAACCGTAACCCCGACCGAGACTCCGACTGTTACCCCAACTGAGACTCCGACGGTTACACCTACAACAGCACCAACCACAACCCCGACGACTGCTCCTACCACAATACCTACGACGCAGCCGACGAAGACCCCGACAAGCACCCCGAAAGCAACATCTACTCCGCTTGCAAGTAATAAAGTATCCAATACCTCTACTTCCAAGAAGAGTGATAATGCAAAGACCGGTGATGCTACCAACATCTGGGGATGGGTAAGCATGGCAGTTGCATCTCTTGGCGCTGGCGGACTTGGATTCAAACTCCGCGGCAGAAAGAAAAACGAAGACGAAGAGTAATTCAGAAC
>ULWW01001589.1_pt1 | contig 14534 bp, 10 predicted proteins | sample 1960741 | NCBI WGS metagenome assembly ULWW01 (sample SAMEA4835823, study PRJEB28245) | human gut metagenome | biome: gut microbiome; material: fecal sample | place: Denmark | collected 2008
GATGAAGTTGCCGACACCTTTTTTGATTGTGCCGTCCGGGAGCTTCTTGCTGCCGATGATTCGAGGGTCAAAGTCGAGCTTGAACATCATGCCATCCTGTACACGGTTTTCCTTCATGAGTTCGGCTTTGCGTTCTTCGGCATCCATGTACATACTTCGGAACTTATACATCTGGAACATCTTTCCGTTCTTTCCGACACGGGTCTGCTTGAAGAAGATTGGTCCCGGTGACTGGATATAGATGGCTGGTCCTACGAAGATGCAGAGGATTCCGGTGATAATGCAGCCTGCAAGTCCTCCTGCAATGTCCATCATTCTCTTTAAGATGATCTGTCGGCGGCTTACGCTGTTAATACTTGTTGTGAGTACAGTGTATGTTCCAAGATGTTCTACGAACTGTTTCTTGCCGAGTAAGTTCTGGGACTTGGCAAGCTTCATATGTACGACAACACCCATCTCGATGAATTTATCAAGAAGTTCTGCCGGATATGGCTCGCTTTCTGGGATGTTGATAAATACTTCGTCCACCCATTCGCGGCATACATATTCAACCAAGTCGTCTTCGTCGGCTACAACTGTTACACCGTCGATGACGCGGCCTTTTGCCTTTTTATCCAGGATACATACTCCTGTAACGAAGTAATCGCCGTAATTCTTATTTTTAATGTTGTCTATAACGGTATCAACGATATCTGATACGGTTACGATAAGGAGAGAACGCTTTTCGGCTCCGCCAAAGTATTTGCGGAGGCAATTCTTCCAAAGACAGCGCAGGACGTAACTGATTAATAAATACAGCGCTGCTGTATACCCAAGTACAAGTCTTGAATAATTCTCTGCTTCCTTAAATGTAAATAAATAAAATACGGAACATAAGGTGATAAGACAGGTCTGTTTGACTGTCATAACAAATTCCTGATAGAATCCACGTTTCAGTACATTCTTCAGGGAATCAAAGAAAAAGATTACCACGATATCCATGAGTGCGAGGCTCCACATCATATCACGGTATAAAGAATTCGCCAGTACATCAAGCGACCCATGTCGCATATTGAATGCAAGCGTAAAAGAAATCCATAGACATACTACGTCTAAGATCATAAAATCCAGGTGCTTTAGCCAGCCCTGTACACTTTTCTTATACATATACTTTCCCCAATTCTGTTTCTTGTGCTGATTATCAAATGAAGTAAAAGAATTTCCATCCCCGCGAAATCCAGTCTTTCTCCTTTATCTGATAATCGTTTTTCTCATACTTCTTCTGCAAGTAATAATTTGGATAGAATTTCTATCCTGAATGTAAATTAAAATATTCCGGAGCTGCTATAACTTTTTCTTATTAAAAATCAAAAAGTATACAGCTCTTCATAATGAATAAAGTATACCATATATTTCATTTTTGTCATATTCCTAAATATGCCTAATTTCGATGTTTTAATCTAGTTATTTTTAGTAAAGTCAGACTATATTTTCAATTTTCCACCAAAAGTTTACTTCATTTTATTGCTTTGTTATCATTTTTTTACTATTTTGTATACAGGAAATGGAATGGGTAGGGGATTGGAAATAATTTTTAGAAATTTTCCTTAGAAATATTAAAAGTATCGTTTTCAACGATAACATTCCTATAGTGGACTGTCCCATTGATTTTTAAGTTACAGTCCACATGTATTTGCAAAATACTTTCTGTAAAATAAAATAAAGGAGAATGCTTAACTGCATTCTCCTCTTCTACAATTTATAATTATTATATTACTTATCTCCCATTATACTGATAACTAATGCCCTTCACAACATATCCTGCCGCTGTCTTTTTAAGCTTCAGTGTTGTTGTTCCAATACTGGTTCTGCCTTTCTCTCCGTAGATTCCATATCTGTTCTGTGTCGTTACTGTGTAGGTATTCTTACCAGTGCGTACAACCTTTTTAATCTTATAATCTGGAATCATATCTCCGAAGTCTCCGCCACAGTACATGTATGGATCTTTATAGAACTTACTGTCGGAGCTACATACGAACATTGCCTGATTCTTATTTTTCTTGCTGCTCTTAATCTTGCTGACAGAAGCGCTCTTACCAAAAAGCTTCTTAGTCTCGGAACGAAGCTCCTTCGCTGTATAGCTGTAGTCACCTTTGTAATTATATCTTACAAATACGGCGATGGATAACTTCTGATTATCGTTAAGCTTCATCTTTACTGGCTTGGTAGTGGACCATACGCTTATGTTCATCGCTGTCGTATATGCTGTCATCTTCTTACTGATATCCTTTATCTGACGATTCCCTGCCATCTGTCTGGTCACATCTGCTGATGCTGCCTTTGCATGTACTGGAGCAAATGGAATAAGTGTTACTGTCATGAGTAATGTGGCTAAAATTGTACTTAATCTTTTCTTCATAGGGAATCCCTCCTGCCTTTTGAACTTGGAATGTGGTGTAGATAATACGCTATTTAAATGCTTTTTTAATGTGCTTTAAATGCTATCTTCTGTACTACATTTCCTATAACTTTATTATAATATTTTTGCTGTGGAAGTACCATAACAGAAGTGTTATTTTTCTTTACAGGCGGGATAAGAATGTATAACAAAAGTGTTACAAAAATAGGAATTTGCCGCAGGCAAAGGAGACGCCCCCGAAGAGAGTCTAACCCCTATATTTGTGGTCTGGGAGCTACGAGACTATAATAAAATATTAGAAAAGGCCGACATGAAAAGGTATTGATTTTGACGACTTTGTGTTTTATACAACTGAGTCAAAATCAATACTTTTTCATGTCGGCCTTTTCTTAGAAGACGACTTCTCGTAGCGACGAAAATCACAAATATAGATGATTTGATTCTCAGACTTCGTCTGTTTACTCACCCCGGCAAATTCCAATTTTTAATAGTAGAATTCCCATAAGGATGTTATAATACAAATGATATCTTTTAAGAAGGGACGGTGATATAATGGGTATCTTTTTAAACAGTACTGCACCATTTGAAGCATATAAGATAACAGCCCTGGATAAATACTTTGTAGATAAAACGATGTTAATAGAAGAATTGATTCCATCAATAGGAAGAGAACAAAGATTTTTGTGTATCACAAGACCCCGTCGATTCGGAAAGACCGTAATGGCAAATATGGTAGCGTCATATTTTGGCAAGGCAATAGATAGTAGTTTTGTATTTGAACATCTTGCGATAGCAAAAAGCCCGGTATATGAAGAATATATAAATAAATATGATGTTATCTATATTGATTTCAGCAGGCTTCCAGAGAATTGCCAAACTTATGAAGAATATATTAATAGAATCAAAACAGGAATAAAAGAAGATTTGCTTGAAGAATTTCCCGAATTAGAATTGAAAGAAGAAATGTCACTTTGGGATATCCTGGCAAAAATTTTTCAAAAAACAAATCGTAAATTTATGTTTATAATGGATGAATGGGATGCAGTATTTCATATGCCATTTATTTCCCAAAAAGAAAGACAAGAATACCTGCTTTTTCTTAAAAACTTACTGAAAGATCAGGTATATGTAGAACTTGCTTATATGACCGGAATACTTCCAATAGCCAAATACTCTGCCGCTTCAGAGTTAAATATGTTTGTGGAATATAACATGGCAACAAGAGAACGGTTTAGCTCTTATTTTGGATTTTCAGAAGAGGAGGTAGATAAACTGTTTCAAATTTATAGTGAAACCACAATTCGACCACGAATTACAAGACATGATTTAAAAATCTGGTATGATGGATATTGTACGGCATCGGGTGAACAGCTTTATAATCCCCGTTCAATTATCTGTGCTTTATCAGATAACCAGCTAGGCAGTTACTGGACAGGTTCTGGTCCCTATGATGAAATATTTTATTATATCAAAGGGAATATTGATGAAGTCAGAGAAGACTTTATTCTTATGATTTCCGGCGAACATATAGAGGCGAAAGTACAAGAGTATGCGGCCACCGCAGAAGAATTAACAACAAAAAACCAGATATACTCTGCAATGGTCATATACGGGTTACTTACTTATGAAGATGGAGAAGTCTTTATTCCAAACAGAGAGCTGATGTACAAATATAATGAACTCCTTTTAACAAATGAAAGTTTGGGATATGTATATCGATTAGCAAAAGAATCTGAAAGAATGCTAAAGGCAACACTAGCTGGAGATACACAAACAATGGCAGAAATTTTGGAGTATGCTCATAATACAGAATCTCCTATTCTATCTTATAACAATGAAATAGAATTATCTGCCATAGTTAATCTTGTATATCTGGCAGCAAGAGACAAATACCGTGTTGAGAGAGAAGATAAATAAGCAAAAAAGCCCCCTCCTCTGCTTTCGCAAAGGAGGGGGCTGTCCGTTTTGCCTCTCTCTACTGGTTCTTGGTTTTTTAAGGCATATCTTTATCTCTTGTATACTACCACAGGGAACTCCCGTTGAAGTAGCTGGGTTAGAAGATTACTCTTCTGTCAGCTTAAATCCGGCAATTCTAGCAAGCTCGCGGATAGAATCTCTGGATACCTTCTTACCTCTGTATTCAATGAGGTCTTCACACTGTCCTGTAAAGATATCACTAGGGTTATACTTCTTAATGATGATCTTATCTTCTTCTGTGAAGATTTCTAAAGGCTCTCTCTCACCAATATCGAAACTTTTACGAAGTTCCATAGGTAATGTGATTCTTCCTAATGAATCAAGCTTTCTAACTATTCCTGTACTCTGCATAACGTACTCCTCTCTGGTGCTATAATATTCTCTCTTATGATGTGCACCCGTGCAATGTCCTCTGGGTTGATTGTAGTATATCATAAAGCAGCTAGTCTGTCAACCAAAAAATAGATAATCTTTTTTAAAATGTTAAATGTTTTAGAAACTGTTGTTTTGAAATTGTTATGACAGTTTGCCGTTTTATTTTCATTCTAGTATAAATATGGGAAGTTTTGTGCTTTCTTCTATAAAAAATTGTTATTTGATTCGGGTTGTCTCATTATCTCCCGTGTAAAATAGCAACTTTTTACTTTAATTTGAGTAAGTACTGTCCATAGTTGGTCATCTTGAGGCTCTCGCCAATCTCATGAACCTTATCTAAAGATACGAATCCTTCTTTCCATGCAAGTTCTTCTAAGCAGCCTACATAGCATCCTGACTTCTGAAGTGCCTTAACAATCTCGGCTGCCTCTAACATACTGTCTGCTGTTCCGGCATCCATCCATGTAAGTCCTCTGTCAAATGGAATTACCTTTAACTGGCCTCTGCTTAAATACTCTAAGTTAACATCTGTAATCTCGTACTCACCTCTTGCGGATGGTTTAAGATTCTTAGCAATGTCAATTACCTGATTATCATAGAAGTATAATCCTGGTACGATGTAATTAGACTTTGGATTCTTTGGCTTCTCTTCGATGGATACAGCCTGTCCGTTCTCATCAAATTCTACAACACCAAATGGTCTTGGGTCATCTACATAATAACCAAATACCTTTGCGCCGTGGTCATCCTTGATGGCTTCTTTCATGATCTCATCAAGATTATGGCACTGGAAAATGTTATCTCCTAATACGAGGCATACAGAATCATCTCCAATGAAGTCTTCTCCGATGATAAGTGCATCTGCGATTCCCCGCGCAACTTTCTGTACTGCAAACTCGATATGAAGTCCTAATTCACTTCCATCTCCGAGAAGGTTCTGGAACTCTCTTTCTTCCCCTGGTGGAATAATTACAAGAATATCCCTGATTCCTGCCTGAAGTAAAGTGGCAATTGGATAATAAATTAACGGTTTGTCATATACTGGTAATAACGGTTTACAAACTGGCTTTGTCATAGGGTACAGTCTCGTACCTCTTCCAGCCGCTAATACTATTCCTTTCATAAAAATAAGTCCTCCTTAGTAACTTTGAATCCCTATGTTACTCATAATGTCTCAACTATGCTGTCAACATTCTTACATGATGCTGTCTTTAGATTCATGCTTATTAATGCTTTTATTTTAACAAACTACCATGATTCCAATATTTTATATTATTTCCCATGAGCTGTCAAACTTTTTTTGCAATTTAGTTAAATATTTATATAGTTTGTCTTTATTTTCCTGCAAATGCGCTCTGTACTGCAGCCATCGACAGTATTTAGGAACGTTTCGCGGAATTTCTTAAGGTCTGCCTGTTCATTTGCCGATACAATATTCTGAAGCATGGCAGCAGATTCCTCGCATAATGCCTCAAAATCCGTGACAACGGGACCTGGTGTAAACTGCGAATAATCAAAGTAAAAGTCTCTGCTGTCCATGTATTCTTTCTCATCAAATGCGTAGAAAAGCATTGGTAATTCAAGGATTGCTGCCTCAAATACGCTGGAACTGTAGTCTGTGATAAGAAGGTTGCTGATCAGCATGAGGTCATTGATATGTTCTTCCCCGCTCAAATCAAGTACTCTGTCCTGCCATTGTGCATCCACAGTAAACTTTTGCTTTACAAATGGATGATTCTTTAAAATAAGTACCGTGTCTTCTGGCTGCCTTTCCATAAAGTGATTCACATCAAATGCTTCCAACGGATAATATGCATCTTTATTCCCATCTCCGCGGAATGTCGGTGCAAACAAGATTACCCTGTTCTCCTTTAATATAGGATATTTCCCGTAGAGTTCCTCGCGCTTTTTCTCTTCATAATCCCAGTCAAAAAGCAGATCTGTACGCGGTACTCCCAGCGCCTGTACCTTACTTCCTGAAATGCCAAATGCTTCTGCATAAATATCTCTCACCGTATCGCTGCTGACTGGTACGAGGTCATAATTCCTGTGATTCATCGATGTCTGAGGCGCACCGCCCTGTTTACCCATACGGGTAAGGCCAAACGTCTTAAAAGCTCCGCAGGCATGCCACAACTGCACAATCTTTGTCTCGCTGCGTTTCTGAATGCTATGAAGCTGCGGATAGAAATCTTCTAAAATGATAACTGCAGATGTAGCGCATTTGAACGCACAATCCCGAAGTTCCTTCTTGCGAAGCTGATCAACTGTCTTTGTATTGATAAATGTCGTAATCTCTACCTCGGGTTCATTCTCCTCAAACCACTTCTTCACAAGCATAAGATTCCCATTCTTCTCTGGCTCTCTCTCTGAAAGGAAAAGAATCTGACTCGGATTTACCTTATTCTTCGCTATATATTTGCGGTATCTGGCTGCAAAATAGTCAGTATTTTGCTGACGGGCACTATAATTATAACCACTAATTCTATATACGGTATCATTCGCCCGCTTCGCTGCCTTTATAAAATTCTTGTCTTCCTTAAAATAATCTCTGACCAGTAAAAATGGCAGTCCAAGAGAGCAAAGTCCAAACTTGAACAGATTCCTCTTGCGGACAATTTCCGCTCTGGCAAATAGTTCCTTTTGCACTGGAAATGGCTGGTCATCTAAGCAAATCTCTTCCGCTCCACACCAAAGCGTAAAAATAACATTCACCTTATGGCGTGGCGGACTGTAAAATACATATGGCAGCAATATCTCTGCATCTGCGCGAATCTGGTCACCAACTTCTCCTTCTTCTATTACTACTTCCATCGGAAAACGACGTTCTACCTGTCTCTGGGTAAATACAGCCTGCACGCGGATGCGCTTTCCCTGCATCTCGTCCGGCATCTTTGCGCGAAATCCAAGCTTCATCGTCTTCTGTGTTATATTAACTGTAATTCTGTAATTAATCTTTCTCATAATTCTTTGTCCATTATTTTAAATTATCACAACTTATTTGTTCATTAGCTTAGAGTGTGTTTGAAAAATCATTCCTACAACCTGCACGCCTCAATTTACAGATTATTTTTCCAAAGTTCCCTGCATATAGTTGTCCATCCAGCTTAAATCAATCTTTTTCTCCCACTGCCTTCTTGCGATATCCTGCTTCAGTGTGAGCGCCAGATTCTGTGACTTCTTCGCAGACTGTCCCTGGCTCACTGTATCTGCAGCACTTCCTGCAAGTGCTGTACTTCCACTCTGGCTACCTGCTTTCTTATTACTCGCATCTGTGTTCACCACAATAACCTGGCTATTCTGGCTCACTGGCGAAAGTACAGAACTTCCCGCATTAGAAGTGCCTGCCAATGCGGTTCCTTTACCTGCTCCGATTGTATCTAAAAGGCTCTTACCAGTTGACATCTTAAGAATAGATACTACCTTTTTCATAGAAACATCTGCCTTCTCTTCCTGGAGTACTTCTGGAAGATCTCCCTTTACTTTCATGTAGGAAACATCGGCAAAATCTTCTGCCATATCTTCTTCTGTATAATCCTTAATCGCCTGTTTCTCCTGAAGCGCAGACTTACTCTCCTTATCATAGGACATAATCCAGAATGGACCGCCTGCACTGGCACCTTTTGACTGTGCGATTACATCTGATAGTCTGTACTTGTAAGCAGAACGCGCTCTGCTTCCGACATCGGCTACTGTTACGCAATCGTTCTTATCAATTGCTACCAGTACCATAAAATGCCCGCCTCGGGTAAAATATCCAGGTCCCATAAGGCACACTACTGGCTTGCCTTCTTTTAATGCCTTTTTAATCGCATTATAATCGGTTCCTGCTCCCTGACACTTCAGTCCATAAGCCGCTGCCATCGCAGGAATCATCTCATGTGCAGAACCTGCTCTTGAGTAAAAGCCATGCTGATAACCCCAGATGGCTGTATCCAATGGAGTTACCCACTTACCTGTAAGAGATGTGATTACTACTGCCATGGAAGTCGGACCACATCCAGCCTTAGCGATACAGTAGCCATTCTGATTCCAGGCATTATCTGTCTGATTAAAATATACATATCCCGCAATGTATTCCTTATTATTCTTCATAGCCAGACGGGTATCATTATAAATCTTCGGGATAAATGTACTCGTTTTATCGCTTCCGTCCGGTGCGTCTTCCTCTGCTAACTGATCCGTAATCTTCTTAATCGCCTTTGTACGAATCTCTGCATCTTCTCTTGAGGAAATGTCCTTCTTCGCCTTCTTCTGAGTTGTTCCTTCTTCGTTACTATGAGAGGAATTTCCGGATGTATCTTCTGCCTGATCTGTATTACCAGATGTACCAGACGTATTCCTCTTCGTACTTTCTGTTGTATGTTCTGTCTGCGAATGCTCTGTATTACCGCTGCTTGTATCCCTTTCAGAAGAAGTCTGACTCTCCTGACTTTCCGTTGCTGTCGTACTCTCTTCTTTCTTCTCTGTTGTCACTTCTGTCGTGCTCTCGCCTTCTGCAGAATTATCTCCTGCTATCTTGCTCTGCACAGCCTTCTCCTCTGCTGCATAAACACTTACAGGTTCTATCCCTGACTGAAAAAAGTATTCTGGACCTGTAAATGTCATGACTGCACTTAACCCCACTGCCAGTACTGCCCGTCCAAAGTTGTTCATTAATCCTAAACCTTCTTTCTTTTTGATGTAGATTTTTTCGTGACTTACTGATATAATAAATCAAATAACATATTTTTACAATAGTCTTTTGCATAGTTTTGCATATTTAAGAATTACTTCTGCATGATAGTAATTCCAATCGCATTCTACTTATATTTTATTTGTATTTACTTGATACAAAGATTTTATAGATATTGGGACAATATTACATTTCAACTTAAAATGTAATTGGATAGCTGAATATTGACCAAATATTATTAAAGATTATTTTCCATTTTATTCTGTTTGAAGGAGGAGCATTTATAATGGATAAAAAGTTTAATTTTCAGGAATTACAGGCGATTGTTGCCACACTTCGCGGAGAGAATGGTTGTCCGTGGGATAAGTCACAGACGCATGAATCTCTTAAGTTATATACATTAGAGGAAGCCTACGAGGTGAATCAGGCAGTAACTGACCTCACTAAGACTGGCGACTGCGCTAATTTAAAAGAAGAACTTGGTGACCTTTTATTTCAGGTACTTTTGCAGTCCCAGGTTGCTGAAGATAATGGCGAATTTGCTATCGAAGATGTTATCGATGGCATCGCCCGCAAGATGATCCACCGTCACCCTCATGTATTTGCTGGCCGCCATTATGATAGTGTAGAACAGCAGCAGGCCGACTGGGAGAAGTTAAAATCTCAGGAAGAAGGACATAAACAGACCTCTTTAAAAGAAGAGATTGCCCTTGTTCCAGAAAGTTTCCCTGCCCTCATCCGCGGCCAGAAGATCGCGAAAAAGGCTGCCGCCGCCGGAATGTTTTCCACGGAGGATGAAGATGTCTTTAAAGACCTGCTAACTTCTGTTGTGAATTTACAGCTCGGCACCGCTGGGGAAGATCCAGAGAAAAAATTCAGCAGTGATGAGGAATTGTCAGAGAAGCTGGGGGAAGTTCTCTTTGCATTATGTCGGTTCTGTGCGAAGTATAAGGTTTCAGGGGAAATGGCATTGCTGAAGAAGCTGGAGGAATTCTGATTGCCGCAGGCAGGGGGAAACGCCCCTAACGGGAGAAGATACCCTTTTTGAGTGGCTCCAAAGTCATTTTCGCTCATACGAAGAATAATGCCTGCCCCGAGAAGATACCCTTTTTGAGTGGCTCCAAAGCCAGAAAAAGCAGCTTAATTCATTAGCATCAGAACGTGTTTAAATGCTAATGAATTAAGCTGCTTCTCCTGTCAGAGACACTCAAAAAATCTCATCTACTAAAATCGTGCAAAACTGGCTGTAATAATAGAGAAACTTATACATATCCTTTTCTCCCATTCGCTCTTTTACCCTCTCTAAGAGCTTACAGCATTTTTCTAATTCCTCGGTGATAAGTTCTTTTCCAGTCTGGGTGAACTGTACCTTGACGTAACGGTGATCTTCTTCGCTGCTTTTCATTTCCAGATATCCTTTACGCTCTAAATTATGGAGCATTCGGGATACAGCTGGCCTTGACAACTTCATCGCATCCCCAATATCTGACGGAATGACAAATGCTTTTGCCAGTAACAGGTGGCGCAGGGTGAGTAACATTGTCAGTTCTCCTGATGGAATGTTACACATTTGCTGAAACTGTACATTGGCCTTTCGCATTTGCATGATTAGTTGCTGGTAGTCCTCTAAAGTCACTTTTTGTTCTGCTGACGGCTCACCTTCTGGCCAGTCAGAACTCTCTGTGTCTTTCGCTTTCATATTTTTGTTATTTTCCTCCCCAAAAATAGCTTTATTTTAAAATTCTCTTTACTATTCCACGATAATTCTATCCTTCATTGGAACATATTCCTTATCCATAGCCACACTCTGGTATGCTGGACGGATAATCTTATCGCAGTTCATTAACTCTTCTAAACGGTGTGCGCTCCAGCCGACCATACGTGCCACGGCAAACATCGGGGTGAATAACTGGTCTGGCAGCCCTAAGATCCGATACATGAATCCGCTGTAAAAGTCGATATTGGCACTTACACCTTTATAGATACGGCGTTTTTCCTGAATGGTTTCGACGGCGAGTTTTTCTACTCTGTCATAGAATTCAAATTCTTCATCGTAACCTTTTTCCCTCGCGAGTTTGTCAAGGAATCCCTTGAAGATTCTCGCTCTTGGGTCAGAGATAGAATAAACGGCATGTCCCATTCCATAAATTAATCCGCTGTGATCAAAGGCTTCCTTATTGAGAAGCTTCAGCAAGTAATTTTTAATCTCGTCTTCGTCTTTCCAATCCTTCACTTCCTGCTTCATCTCATCAAACATATGAACAACTTTGATATTTGCTCCACCGTGTTTTGGCCCTTTGAGTGAGCCAAGAGATGCTGCCATAGCGGAGTAAGTATCTGTTCCAGAGGAAGTTACTACATGATTGGTAAATGTCGAGTTGTTACCACCGCCGTGATCCATGTGAAGTACGAGGGCAATATCTAAAACTCTTGCTTCAAGTGGTGTATACTTTTTATTTGGGCGGAGCATACGCAAAATATTCTCCGCCGTGGAAAGTTCCTGCTTCGGAGAATGAATGTAAAAACTCTTGCCTTCTACATAATGATTATATGCCTGATAACCATAAACTGCGAGTAACGGCACAGTACTTGTAAGCTGTAAGCACTGGCGCAGTACATTCGGTATGGAAATGTCATCTGCCATATCGTCATAACCGTATAATGTCAGTACGCCTCGCTGCAGTGTATTCATCATGTCCTTACCTGGTGCTTTCATAATAACGTCTCGCACAAAGTTCGTCGGCAATGTACGATAACTTCCAAGAAGATTCTGGAATTCCTGTAATTCCTGCTTCTGTGGCAAACGTCCAAAAATAAGCAGATAGGCCACTTCTTCATAGCCAAATCTCTGCTCTGCTACAAATCCGTCTACTAAATCGTGAATGTCGTAGCCGCGATAGCGCAGCTCTCCATCGCAGGGAACCATCTTTCCATCAACTTCTTTGGAAGAGGTGATGGTGGAAATATCCGTAAGTCCTGCCAGCACGCCTTTACCGTTCACATCACGGAGACCTCGCAGTACATGGTACTGGTCATACAGGCCTGAAGGAATCTGTCCGTGTTCCATAGAAAGTGCAGCCAGATCCTGCAGTTCCTGTGTCATCATTGAGTATTCATTCATTCTATCACCTATTCTTTCCTGGTTAACAATGTTAGTTAGCTTTGTTAATTATTATATAGAAAAAAATTTGTTTTGTCAAATTCATCACAGATGAAGTATACTAGAGCGTGTTTGAAAAATACTTTCCCCATAAATTGGAACATACATATTACTGGAGTGATTTCTCAAACACTCTTTATTTAACTACAATTTATTCTGACAAAATTTTACCCTGTTTATAAGTAGTTTACGCAAAAACCGTGTCTCTTACCACCAAAATTTTATGTAATGTGTACAAGTTTTTTCTGTTTTAAAATATTTGACTGTGCTATACTATAAATAACTGTATATACGCTGAAGAATATATGCACTAAAACGTATATATATTACATATTATAATCGGGGATAGTATGCACTTTTCCCGATTTTAATGCAACTTATAATTATTTAAATAAAAATATTTTTTAGAAAGGAGCGTATCATTTATGCAAATACAACGTCTCGTAGATCTGGAGGACTACGAATTTGATACATTGCTCGTCACATACAATCATAAAAATCGTCTGAGTATCGAGCTTGGAAAAGTTAGCGAGATTTTTGAAAGTCTTCAGGCCGATGGTCTCGTTGGAGGAAGCAAGGTATACGGTCTCCGAGGAAAGGATTTTTCTTATCAGGGACAGCCTTATTATAACCTGATTTTCATTGGTATTCCTGAGAAGGCAACTCCGAGAAGATTTCAATTACAGTTCGGTCAGGCTATGAAGGAAGCAAAGCGTTTCCACGGAAAGAACCTTCTTATGACCGCAATCGGAGAAGATGTTTCCTACTGGTTAAGTTCTGCTATGAAGGGACTTCTCCTCGCAGATTACTCTTTTGACAAATACATTTCTGATAAGCCAGAATCTCCAGAGCTGCATCTTGGAATTCTGACAGGAATTGATTCTGCATCCTTTAAAAAGGAAGAGCAGTACACAAGAATGATGGCAAAAGCCGTTACAACAGCCCGTGACCTGGTAAATGAACCAGCGAACGTGATGACTCCTGCAGCTCTCGCAGCTAAGGCAAAGGAAATCTGTGAAAAGAACAATATCAAATGCACAATTCTTGAAAAGCAGGATTGCGAAGCACTCGGCATGAATTCCTACCTGGCAGTTGCCCGTGGTTCTAAACAGTCCGCTAAGTTTATCGTTATGGAATATAACGGCCGTGTTACAGACGATGAAAAGATTGCTTTAATTGGAAAAGGTCTTTGCTTTGACTCCGGCGGATATAATTTAAAGCCTGGCAATGCCATGAAAGGCATGCATGGTGACATGGGCGGCGCAGCCGCAGTTATCGCTGCTATGGGTGCAATCGCAGAGGCGAAACTTGGCATTAACGTAACCGCAGTTATTCCTGCCTGTGAAAATATGATTTCCGGCAAGGCAATGAAACCGGGCGATATCGTTAAGTCTATGAATGGCAAATACATCGAAGTTGTTAACACTGATGCTGAAGGCCGTATGGCACTTATTGATGCCATTACTTACGCAATCCGTGAATGTGGAGCTACAACATTAATTGACGTAGCAACTTTAACTGGAGCCTGTGTTGTTGCCCTCGGTGACCGCTACACTGGTGCTTTCAGTAACAGCGACGAACTTATGTCCAAGATTGTCCAGGCATCCATCCTTGCAGGAGAAAATATCTGGAGACTCCCAATGGGTGATGAAGAATATGATAATCTGAACGCATCTACTGTAGCAGATATCGCTAACTGTGGTAAAAAATGTGGTGCAACTGCCGCCGCAAGATTCTTAGGTGAATTCGTTGAGAAAAAACCTTGGGTACATCTTGATATTGCTGGAACATCGGAATCTGATGAAGATACTGAGATTTACTCTAAGGGTGGAACTGGTGCAGCAACAATGTTGCTGTATGAAGTAGTGAAATTGATGGAAAAACCATATAAGAGTTATTAAATCCTGCGTTGCGCAGCAAAGGAGACGCTTCCAAAGAGAGCCGATACC
>ULWW01060800.1_pt1 | contig 14333 bp, 12 predicted proteins | sample 1960741 | NCBI WGS metagenome assembly ULWW01 (sample SAMEA4835823, study PRJEB28245) | human gut metagenome | biome: gut microbiome; material: fecal sample | place: Denmark | collected 2008
TTGATATAAGCCTGCTGTATAGTCCGGGAACAGATCGAGATGCGTTCCGAAGACGGCGCCTACGAACGGCAGGCGCACGATCCCGCCGTGGCCGTGGCCGCACAGGACGGTCTGCACGCCCATATTTGCCCACAGATCCAGTTCGTCGTTGCGGTGTGAGAGCATGAGGATATACGCGTCCTTGCCCCGAGCCTGCCGGATTTCGCGCACAAGCTGCGCCGGACGCTTCTGGTCGAACGGGCCGTTCGGGTCATCGGCTCCGGCCAGCACGATGGAGAACTGTCCCCGTTCAAGCAGCTTGTATTCGTTTTGCAGCCGCACAACGCCAGCCGCGTCCAGCATGGAAAAGAGCGCTGCGCGCTTTTCACGCGAGAGCACCCATTCGTGGTTGCCTGTCACATAAAACGTCGGCGCAAGTGCTGCCAGGCCCTCCAACAGCGGCGGGAGCATGGAAAAGTCTGTGAATTCGTCGGCCAAATCGCCGGTCAGGGCAATGAGATCTGGGCTTTGCAGGCGTACCAACTCCAGCAGATACCGGCTTTCCGCGTCAAAGCGTCTGCCGTGCAGATCGGAGATCTGCACGATGCGCAGCCCGGAAAACGCCTCCGGCAGCGCCGCGCAGGCTGCGGTCACGGTGCTCGTCGAGAGCGTGAAATTTTCAAACCACGCCGCTCCAGCCAGCACCAGCGCCGCCGGAAGCAGCCAGCGGCTGCGCGTTCTGCCCCGTTTCTTTTCCTGCATGCCGAATCCTCCAGCTTCTTGATTGCCGCTATTTTATCACATCCGGACTACAAAGAAAAGCAAAACAGCGCGCCTGCGCGCCGGAACCGCCGGTTCCGTATGAAAAATCCGCTCTTTGCGCTGTTGGTATCCACATTTTGTATTGTGATATTCGGTTTGAAATGCTATAATAACCGAAAAAGAAAAAATAATGGATGTGCATTGGAATTGAAGTACGGAACCTGGACAATCTCGTCTTATGAGCCTGCCGACGCGAGGGCGTTGTGCGCGGCGGGCTTTTCACCGATCACCGCTGCGCTGCTTTGCAGCCGCGGCTATCGGGATGCGGGCGCGGCCCGCGAATTTTTATCCTGCAGCACCCCGCTTTCCTCTCCATTTGACCTTCTGGACATGGATAAGGCTGCCGCCCGCGTCAAGCAGGCGCTGGCCCGTCGTGAGCATATCGCCGTTTTCGGCGATTATGACGTTGACGGCATCACGGCGACCTGTCTGCTGACGGAATATCTGCGCAGCAGAGGCGGCCATGTGACCAGCTATATCCCCGCCCGGCTCGAAGAGGGTTACGGGCTGAACCCTATTGCGATCGATACCCTCAAAAAACAGGGCGTGGAACTGATTGTAACGGTTGACTGCGGTATTACGGCCAATCAGGAGGCGGCGCTGTGCCGGGAACTTGGCATCGATCTGGTCATTACCGACCACCACGAGTGCAAATCCGAACTGCCGCAGGCCGTCGCGCTTGTTAATCCGCACCGCAAAGATCAGCCGCAGCCGGTCACGGAGATGGCGGGCGTCGGCGTCGCGTTTAAGCTTGCCGCCGCCATTGAGGGTGAGCAGGAAACGCTCTTGGATCAATACTGTGATTTCCTCTGCCTCGGCACGGTTGCGGATGTTATGCCCCTGACGGGCGAGAACCGCACAATGGTCGCACGAGGCTTAAAGGCGCTGGAAAACCCGCGCCGCGTCGGCATTGCGGCCCTGATGGCGGAATGCTCTGTGCAGAAAGGACCCGTCACGGCGGGGACCATCGGCTATACGCTGGCCCCGCGTATCAACGCTGCCGGGCGCATGGGCGAGGTCAACGTAGCAACGGAATTATTCCTGACGCACGACGCTGCGCGCGCGGTCGAACTGGCGGGGACGCTTTGCCGACTCAACCGCAGGCGGCAGGAGATTGAAAGCAGCATCTATCAGTCTGCCGTCGCCATGCTCCCGCCCGGCGGCCCGCCGCAGGCAATCGTGCTGGCGGATGAAAGCTGGCACCAGGGCGTTGTCGGCATCGTGGCCTCCCGCATGGCGGAGGAGTACAGCTGCCCAACGTTCCTGATCTGCCTCGACGGCGACAAGGGAAAGGCCTCGTCGCGTTCCTACGGCGGATTCAATCTGTTCCGGTCACTGGAGCAGCTGTCCGGCTTACTCGAAAGCTACGGCGGGCATGAACTTGCCGCCGGCTTTACCATCCGGCGCGAGAGCATCGCGCCCTTCCGGGAAAAGATGATGGCCCTGTGCGCGCGTTTCCGGGAATCGGACGCGTGCAGCACCGCACTTGCCATCGACTGCGAAATTCCGCCGGAACTGCTGACCATCGAGAATATTCAGGCGCTGGGCGATCTGGAGCCCTGCGGCGCAGGTTGTCCGCGTCCGATCTTGTGCATGCGGGGACTGCATGTCACGGAGTTGACGGAGGTCGGCGGCGGCAAGCATCTGCGCCTGCGGCTTTCCAAGGGCGCGTATACCTGGGGCGCGATCTTCTTCTCGACCAACGCGCAGCGCGCTGCCGTAGCGCAGGGCGATGTGGTTGACATCGCATTTACGCCGCAGATCAATGAATACCGTTCCGTGCGCTCCGTGCAGCTGAATCTTGTGGATATCCGGCCGGACAAGGCCTTCCGCGAGGCGCAGGGGCATGACCGCGCGGTCTATAAAAAGCATCTGGCGGGCGGCGAACTCAGCTGCGACGAGGCTGAGTGCCTGCTTCCCACGCGGCAGGATTTTGTCGCTGTCTGGCGGTATCTGGCGGCGTTTTCACAGGGCGGCGTTTTGTCTGAGGAACTCGGCTGCCTGAGTCGTAAAATTTCGCGCTGCGCGAAGCTTTCCTTAAGCGCGGGAAAAACGCGCATCTGCCTCGACGTACTGGCAGAGCAGGGGCTTTTGCAGCTGGAGCAGCGGCCAAAGTCGCTGTGCATCCGCCTGTGCGCGGATGGCCGGAAGGTCGATCTTGAGAAAAGCCCGATTTTGATTCATCTGAAAAAGCAGAAGGCAGGAACCTGAATGGAAACCAAACAAGAGCATTACGAATCCATGATGCAGGCGATCACCCGTTATGCACCCTCCACCGATCTGGAGGTTATCCAGCGGGCATATGAATACGCCGATGAAAAGCATAAAAACCAACTCCGAAAATCCGGAGAGCCTTATATCATCCATCCGCTTGCCGTAGCGGAGATCGTGGCTGAGATCGGCCTCGACACCGACGCGATCACGGCGGCGCTGCTGCACGACTGCCTGGAGGACACCGACGCAAGCTTTGAGGAGATCTCGCGCATGTTCGGCGAGACGGTTGCAAATCTGGTCGAGGGCGTCACAAAGCTGACGCGTGTGCAGTATTCTACGATGGAAGAGCAGCAGATGGAGAATCTGCGCAAGATGTTCATGGCCATGTCGAAGGACATCCGCGTCATCCTCATCAAAATTGCCGACCGGCTGCACAATACCCGGACGCTGCAATACCAGACGCCCGCCAAGCAGATCTCCAAGTCCATGGAGACGATGGAGGTTTACGCGCCGCTGGCGCACCGGCTCGGCATGCAGAAAATCAAGTGGGAACTGGAAGACACTTCTTTGCAGTATCTCGATCCCGAGGGCTATCAGGAGATCATCGACTATCTCAAAAAGAACGAGGACAGTGCCAACAGCTTCATGAACGCCATCCAGTCGAAGATCACGGACCGGCTGGCGTCCGTCGGCATCCACGGGTCGATCTATGGCCGCATCAAGCACACTTATTCCATCTACCGCAAGATGCGTGCGCAGAACAAGACCATCGACGAACTGTACGATCTTTACGCGTTCCGCGTGATCGTGGACAATATTGCCGACTGCTATAACGTTCTCGGTCATATCCACGACCTGTTCAATCCCATTCCGGGCCGCTTCAAGGACTATATCTCCACGCCGAAGCCCAACATGTACCAGTCCCTGCACACGACCGTCATCGGCTCGCAGGGCATCCCGTTCGAGGTGCAGATCCGCACATGGGAGATGCACCAGACGGCGGAATACGGCGTCGCGGCGCACTGGAAATACAAGCAGCACGCGGGTGAGGGCTCGGAGAAGGAGTTCGAGTGGGTGCGGCGTCTGCTTGAAAATCAGCAGGACGTCGAAGCGGACGACTATATCCATTCGCTCAAGGTCGATATGTTCGACGACGAGGTTTTCGTCTTTACACCCAAGGGCAAGGTCATTTCCCTGCCCGCAGGCTCCACGCCCATCGACTTTGCCTACGCCATTCACTCTGCTGTCGGCAACTCCATGATCGGCGCGAAGGTCAATAACCGCATTGCAAGCTACGATGCGCCGCTGCACAACGGCGATATCGTCGAGATTTTAACGTCGAAGTCCGCCAAAGGCCCGAGCCGCGACTGGCTGAACATCTGTCAGTCCAATCAGGCGCGCGTCAAAATCAAGCAGTGGTTCAAGCGCGAGAAGCGCGAGGAGAACATTGTGCGCGGCAAGGCCAGCTTTGAGGCCGAACTGCGTCACGCCGGCGTTGACCCCGATATTCTGCAGAACGCCGAGATCCTGCCGGTCATTCTCAAAAAGGTCAGCTTTGAATGCCTGGACGATATGTATGCCGCCATCGGGTACGGCGGTCTGACCGCTGCGAAGGCTGTGGGCCGCATCCGCGATGATCTGACCAAGGCAACCCGGACGCTGGCACCCAAGCCGTTGGCGCGGCAGGGGACGCCTGCCGTCAATTCCTCCGGCGTTATTGTCGAGGACATCGGCTCATGCATGATCAAATTCAGCCGCTGCTGCACGCCGGTTCCCGGCGACGAGATTATCGGCTTTATCACCAAGGGCTACGGTGTGTCCGTTCACCGGAAGGATTGCCCGAATGCCAGGGCCGCGCTCGACCCCGCGCAAAAGGGCCGCTGGGTCAAGGTCACCTGGGCGGAAGCCCCGGACGTGATGTTCTCCACGTCGTTGGAGATCGAGGCCGACGACCGCGACGGATTGATGCTGGATGTTGCAACAATTCTCACGTCTTTGCGTCTGCGCACAAGCGAAATGAGTGCACGCTCTGTCGGCGGCGGCACCGCCATCGTCTGCCTGCGCTTCGGCGTGCATAATCTCACGGAACTTGAAAATGTCCGCACAAGACTGCGCGGCATCTCGGGCGTGCATAATGTCGAGAGAGGGACGGAATAAGTGCGGCAGGCAGATGCGGAAAGCGGAAGCTTTTCGGCGAATCCGTACTGCATCGCAAATTTCAAACGCAAAGCTGATTTACCGCAGCCATTCAAAGGAAACTGCTTGCAAATCTGTTGTACCGTAACAGGCGGCGCGTACCAAAACTCTCGTAGGGTGACGATGTGTGTTCGCAGAGACTAAATAATAGGTTCCTGCCTGAGTAGCACCCGCAGAATGCACCAAACGTAACCAAGCGCCCCTTTTCTCCCCATTCTTTTCCGGCAAGACGGAAAAGAATGGGCCGTCGGAGACATACCCAGCCTGCAAATTTGCAGGACACCCCTATAAAACGAAAGGATCTCACTATGAAAGCAGTCGTTACCCGCGTGAATTCTGCCAGTGTTTCGATTGACGGCGCTGTTCACGGAAAAATCGGAAAGGGCTTTTTGATTTTGCTTGGCGTTGGGCCGGACGATACGCCTGCGCTTTGCCGGAAGCTGGCCGAAAAGGTGCTGGGGCTGCGGGTGTTCCGCGATGAAAACGATAAAATGAACCGCTCGCTCGCCGACGTTGGCGGAAGCGTTCTTGTCGTGAGCCAGTTTACGCTCTATGGCGACGTGAGCCACGGCCGCAGGCCGAGCTTTATCGGCGCGGCCAAGCCCGATCTGGCGATTCCGCTTTATGAGCAGTTCCTTGCCGAGTGCGAACGCCTCGGCTTCCCGCCGCAGCACGGCGAATTCGGAGCCTATATGCAGGTCGCGTCAGAAAACGACGGGCCTGTGACCTTGATCGTCGATACGGACGATCTCAAATAAGGAGACGCTATGAATATTCAGACGCTTACGCTGGGGCCGCTGGCCACCAACTGCTATCTGGTGCGCGCGGAAGAAAGCCGCCGTGCTGTCATTATTGACCCCGCTGCGAACTCCAAGCGGCTGCTGGCCGCGTTGGAAGAGCAGGGACTGACGCTGGAGGCAATTTTGCTGACACACGCGCATTTTGATCATATCGGCGCGCTTAAAAACTTGCGCGCGGCGACGAACGCGCGGGTCTATATCGGTGAGGCCGATAAGGACGACCCCAGCCGTATGTGCCACGATCTGCTGACCTATACCGATACCTATCGGGACGGCGATTTTGTCACAGCGGGCGGCTTGCGTTTTCAGGTGCTTGCCACACCCGGCCATACGCCGGGCTCCGTGTGCCTGCTGTGTGAAAACGTGCTGTTCTCCGGCGACACACTCTTCGCGGGTTCGTATGGCCGGACGGATTTCCTCGGCGGGAGCAGCCGGGACATGGCCGCGTCCTTGAAGCGGCTGTCCAAACTGCCGCCCGAGACGCGTGTGCTGCCCGGCCACGGGGCGTCCAGCACCATCGAAGAAGAACTGCGCACCAATCCGTATCTGCGGGGGCTGGGGATCGAATGAAGCTGTATCTGAAAAACCACGCCGAGCGTTACCCGGTGGAGCAGCTGCAGCTGCAGTTGTTTGCGCAGGAGCCGAGCGAGTTCTGCGCCGAGCCGTTTACCGGCGACGGGACTGTTTCCTCCCTCTCGCGGGGAAAACGCTATCTGACGGCCACAGCAAAGGTCACATACCAGGGAAAGACCGGCTTCGCCTCGAACCGCGTGCTGCTGGAAAAGGCTGATGTGCGCGCAACGCGGCGTATTTTGCAACGCAGTTATTACCTGGCCGCTCTGCAGGTGCTTCCCGCCGCACCGCCTTGGGGTGCGCTCTCCGGCGTGCGGCCGACAAAGCTGTCCACAAAGTGTTTGATGGCGGGCGGCAGTGAAAGGGACGCGGAGCGGCTGCTGCGGCAGACCTATTTTGTCTCGCCGGAGCGGGCGAGGCTCTGCGTCGATGCCTCCCGGCACACGGTCGAGGCGGCAAAGAAGCTTGACGCGGACGATCTTTCCGTGTATATTGGGATTCCGTTCTGCCCGACGCGCTGCGCGTACTGCTCGTTTGTGAGCCAGTCCATCGAGCGCTTCGGGGAGTTTTTGCCTGCGTATCTGGATGCGCTCCTGCGCGAGATCGCGCATACCGGCGCGCTGTTAAAGGACTCGGGCTTCCACATCCGCACGCTCTACATGGGCGGCGGCACGCCAACAACGCTTTCGAGCGCGCAAATGGCGCGGCTGCTGGAGGCGGTCAACCGGAATTTTGACCTGTCCCGCTGTCTGGAATTTACCGTCGAAGGCGGAAGACCGGACACGCTGGATCCCCAAAAGCTTCGCGTCATCAAAGACGGCGGCGCGACGCGCATTTCCATCAACCCGCAGACCATGTCCGACAAGGTGCTGGAGGCTGTGGGCCGCAGGCACACGGCGCGGCAGACCGTCGAGGCGTATGAACAGGCCGTTAAGGCCGGGTTCGACGATATCAATATGGACCTGATTGCGGGACTGCCTGCGGATGATGCGGCGGGCTTTGCCGATTCTATCCGGCAGGTGCTGGATTTAAACCCCAGCAATATTACAGTGCATACGCTGGCGCTCAAAAAGGGCGCGGCGCTGTTCGGCTCCCGCATGGAACTTCCGTCGCAGGAGGCGGTCGCCGCCATGCTCGCGGGCGCGGAGGATGCGCTGCGGCAGAACGGCTATGAACCGTATTATCTTTACCGGCAGAAATATATGTCCGGCAGCTTTGAAAATACTGGCTGGTGCAGGCCGGGCTATACCGGGCTTTACAACATATATATGATGGAGGAACTGCATACCATCCTCTCTCTCGGCGGCGGCGGGATGAACAAGATCAATCTCCCGGAGGAAAAGCTTGCCCGCTACCACAATCCGAAGATCCCGCAGGACTATATCTCCCGCATCGACACAATCCTGCAGCAGAAGGACGAGATTTTCTCAATTCTGCGCGAGATTCGTGAACAGAACCCATAAGGAGGGCTTCCATGGACACCTTGTTTTCTCACGTCAACGTCGTTACGATGAACGAGCAGATGACGCTCTGGCAGGACGCGTTCGTCGGCGTTACCGACGGCAAAATTGCCTATATGGCGAAAAAGCCGCCGGAGGAAAAGCCGAAGAAGATTATCGACGCGACCGGTATGGTCTTAATGCCGGGCCTCATCAACTGCCATACACACCTGCCGATGTACCTGCTGCGCGGCTATGCCGATGATCTGAATTTGCAGGACTGGCTGCAGCACTATATTTTCCCGCGCGAGGACAGGCTCGACGGCCGCGCCGTCAAGGCGGCCACGACGCTTGCGCTTGCCGAGGCGCTGCGCTTCGGCACGACGAGCGTGTCGGATATGTATTACTTCTGCGACGAGATTTGCCAGGCTGTGGCAGAGTCCGGAATCAAAGCCAATATTTCCCGCGGCACGTCCATGTTCCTGGGCGATGATTTCTGCTTTGACACCTTCCCGGCCTGCCAGGAACTGGTCGCGCTCAAGGACAAATGGCACAACTATGACAATGGCCGCATTAAGATCGAAGCGTCCATCCACGCCGAGTATACCTCGACGTATCAGCTCTGGGACGCGCTGGCGGAGTACGCCGTCAACAACGGCCTGCAGTTACAGGTGCACCTGTCCGAGACAAAAAAGGAACACGACGCGTGCGTGGAGAAATACGGTCTGACGCCCGCGCAGGTGCTCGACTGCCATCATGTGTTCGACGTGCCCGTGGTCGCGGCGCACTGCGTCCATGTGACGCAGGAGGATATGCAGCTGCTGGCCAAGCGCCATGTATCCGCGGCACACTGCCCGGTCAGCAATCTGAAGCTGGCCTCCGGCTGTGCGGACGTGCTCGGCATGGTGAAGGCTGGGATGAATGTCTGCCTCGGCACCGACTCCGTTGCATCCAACAACAATCTCGATTTGTTTGAAGAGATCAAGGCCGCTGCGCTCATGGCCAAGGGCAAGACCGGCGACCCGAAGGCGCTTCCGGCGGAGGCTGCGCTGATGATGGCGACAGTCTGCGGCGCAAGAGCGCAGGGCAGAAGCGCTGAGTGCGGCATCATTGAACTCGGCATGGACGCCGACCTCATTCTGCTGGATTTCAACCAGCCGCATCTGATTCCGTGCCACAATGTGCTTTCTCATCTGGTTTACGCGGCCTCCGGCCACGACGTTGCGCTGACGATGGTGCGCGGCAGGATTCTATACGCGGATGGCAAATATCCCACGCTGGATGTGGCGGGTGCGCTGAAGGAGTTGCACGACTACGCAATCCCCAGAGTGTTTTCTGATGAACCGGAGGCGCAGGCATGAGCGGCGAAAAAGCACCTAAAAAGCAAAGCTTTTTACAGGGCGTGGCGGTCTTAACCGCCGCGACCATCATTGTCAAGCTTCTCGGCTTCATTTATAAGGTTCCCCTGCAGAATATCCTGCAGGAGCGGGGCTTCGGCTATTTTAACACGGCCTATGACGTGTATAACGTTCTGCTGATGATTTCCACGACGGGCCTGCCTGTCGCTGTCAGCCGGATGATCTCACAGGCGCAGGCGCTGGAGAATTACGCGCAGATCCGCAAGATCTACTCCGTCTCCATGAAGGTCTTCCTGACCATTGGTGTGATCGGTACGCTTGTGATGCTCGTATTCTGCAAGCCGCTGTCTGTCATGGTCACGACGAATGAAAATTCGTGGGCGGCCATTGCGGCGCTGTCGCCGTGCGTGCTGCTCATCTGCATCGTCTCGGCCCACCGGGGCTTCTTCCAGGGACAGAGCAACATGACCCCCACGTCCGTCAGCCAGGTCTATGAGGCCATGATCCGCGTGGTCTTCGGCCTCGGCGGCGCGTATCTGATGCTCAAAAAAACCGGCAGTCTCATCTATGCGGCTGCGGGCGGCATCTTCGGCGTGACGGCAGGCTGCATCGTGGCGGTCGTGTATCTGCGCATCCAGTTCGGCAAGTCCAACCAGATCCTGCGGCAGGGCGGGGGAGAGGCCAAGTCCCCCCGCCAGACGATGAAGGAACTGCTCGTCATTGCCATCCCCATTACGCTGGGCTCGGCAGGACTGCAGATCATCAATCTGTTCGACACGATGATCTATATGCGGCGGCTGACCGGCGCGCTTGCGTGGTCGTCCGACGCGGCGGATACGGCCAAGGGCATCTATAACTTCTGCCAGACGATCTTCAATCTGCCGTGCTCACTCATTACGCCCATCACGATCTCGATCATCCCGACCGTGACTGCTGCACTGACCAAAAACAACGTTGCGGGTGCGCGGCATACGGAGGAGTCCGCTGTGCGTACCATGAGCCTGATCGCCATGCCGTGCGCGGTGGGGCTGGCTGTGCTGTCGGAGCCAATCATTCGTCTGCTTGCGGGCAACTATGGCCCCGAGAGTGTTGCGACCGCGACGCCGATTCTGGCCTATCTCGGCATTGCTGTGATCTTCAACAGTACGGTTCTGCTGTTCAACGCCATCATGCAGGCGCACGGCGACGTGACGACGCCGGTTATCAACATGCTCATCGGCGGCGTTGTGAAGGTCATCGTCAACTATGTCCTCGTGGCGATCCCGTCTCTCAACATCATCGGCGCGGCCATCGGCACCATCGTCTGCTATGTGACCATCACGGTGCTCGATCTCATTGCCATGCGCCGGTCTGTCACGACGCGCCCGGCCATTTTCCGCAATGTGATCCGTCCGGCGGCAGCCGCAGGCATCATGGGCGCGGCGACATTCTTTGCCGCCGCGCTGCTGCGGAATCTGACAGACTCGAATACGGTCGTCTGCCTTGGTGCGCTGATTGCGGCGGTTCTTGTATATGTGATTTTCGTCATCATTCTGCGGTGCATCACTTATGAGGACTGCATGCTGCTGCCAAAGGGCGAAAAAATTGCAAAAATCCTGCATATCAAACAAAAAACATGAACTTCCTACTTGCGAAAGAGACGAAAGTATGATAAATTTTACTAGCAAACCGCGCTATATGCTGGACGACCTGATCCGGCTGGTGCATGTGCTGCGCGCGCCGGGCGGCTGCCCGTGGGACGCGGCGCAGACGCACCTGTCTATCCGCCGGAATTTCCTTGAGGAAGCCTATGAGGCCTGCGAAGCGCTTGACTGTGACGACGAAGCCATGCTCCGCGAGGAACTGGGCGACGTGCTGCTTCAGGTGCTGTTCCACGCGGATATCGAGGCTGACCGCGGCCGCATGACCATCGACGACATTGCCGACGCGGAATGCAGAAAACTCATCTTCCGTCACCCATTCCTGTTCGGCGGCGAGAGGGCCAGCTGGGACGAACTGAAAAAGCAGGAAAAGGGACAGAAAACGACCGGCGAGGCCATGCAGGGTGTCGCCAGATCGCTCCCGGCGACGTGGCGGGCGGAGAAAATTCAGAAAAAGGCCGCAAAAACCGGCTTCCGCTGGGAATCCGCCGGACAGGCGCTGGATAAACTAGCAGAAGAAGCGCAGGAACTGCGCGAGGCTGTGCGGGACAACACGAACATCGACGAGGAACTGGGCGATATGCTCTTTGCTGCTGTCCGTGTCGCCTCCACGTTGGACAAGGACCCCGAACAGGCGCTGCACAGCGCCTGTGAAAAGTTCATCAGACGATTTACCGCTATGGAGCAGAGCATTCTTGCGGAGGGACGTACTCTGGAGGAGGTATCCCGAGAGGAACTGCTTGCCAGTTGGGACGCGCAAAAACGTAACGGGCGGTGAACAATAAATTCATACTTTATGAAAAGAGGATCTACACATGAATAAGACTGAATTGATCGCGGAAGTCGCAAAGAAGTGCGGCATGTCCAAGAAGGATGCCGAAAAGGCTGTCACCACCACGTTCGACACCATTACGGAAGCACTGAGCCAGGGCGACAAGGTCCAGCTTGTCGGCTTCGGCGGCTTCGAGACGAAGAAGCGCGAGGCGCGTATGGGCCGCAACCCCAAGACGAAGGAAGCCATCGAGATTCCGGCGACCACTATCCCCGTCTTCAAGGCCGGCAAGGCGCTCAAGGAAAAGACCGCGAAGTAATCTGCGCAGCAGGTCTGAGATCATTCAGAGCAGGATAAAAAGGACGCGGCCTGTGCCGCGTCCTTTTCGGCATTGACAGACGCAGGGAAAACAAGGAGGAACGGGCAATGGCGGAGTTTTCTCTTCCGCACGACCACGGTGCGCATGGACACACGGAAGATCTGCATCGGGAACTGAAGAATGTGGAGCATTTCGGCGCGGTGTGCGATATTTTCAAGCAGCTGAGCGACCCGACGCGGGTGCGCATTTTCTGGCTGCTCAGCCACCGGGAGGAATGCGTCATCAACATTGCGGCGCTGCTTGAAATGTCGAGCCCCGCCGTCTCGCACCATCTGCGTTCGCTTGCACAGAGCGGGCTGATCGAGAGCCGCCGGTGCGGCAAGGAGGTCTACTACAAGGCAGGCGACACGGTACAGATCAAACTCTTGCACGAGATCGTCGAGCAGGTCATGCAGATCGCCTGCCCGGAGAAGACAGTCGATTTTCAGGCCTCGCAGGAGCAGATCATCCGCCATGTCCACGACGAACTGACAAACAATCTCGCTGAGCGCGTCACGATTGAGGAACTGTCCCGAAAGTATCTGATGAATACAACGACGCTCAAGCGCTGCTTCAAGCAGGTCTACGGCGAGACGATCGCCGCGCACATGAAAAAGCACCGGATGGAGGAGGCGGCGTCGCTGCTTTTAAAAACGCAGAACGATATCGCCGCCATTGCGCAGGCAGTCGGCTATGAGAGCCAGAGCCGGTTCACCGCAGCGTTCAAGGAAACCTACGGCGAACTGCCGACAGAATACCGCCGGAAGCGGTCATAAAAAAACCCGGTCTTTCCCTATGGAAAGACCGGATATTTTTTGGGCGCTAGGTCTTACTGGTTGTCGGAAACGACGGGAATCGAAATGGTATGAAACTCGGCCTGAACGTGGTGAAGTTCTTCCCGGCTGGCGTTTATGGCGGCCTGAAGGCGATGAAGTCGCTTTCCGCGCCATTCGGCGGCGTAAAATTCATCCCGACCGGCGGCGTGGACGCAAAGAACCTGAAAGAATATCTGGAAGCACCGTTTGTTCACGCCGTCGGCGGAAGCTGGCTGTGCCCGAAAAAAGAAATTGCCGCAGGTAATTTCGACGCAGTGACAGCACTTTGCCACGAAGCTTCGCGGATCGTCAAGGAGGTGCGCGGATGAAAGTCTTGACATTTGGAGAAATCATGCTCCGCCTGAAAGCACTGGGACACGAGCGATTCTTCCAGTCCCCAATGCTGGAAGCCACCTTCGGCGGCGGCGAAGCGAACGTGGCAGTCAGTCTCGCAAACTACGGCATGGAAGCAGAATTCCTGACTGTCCTGCCGCAGAACGACATTGCCGACGCCTGCATTCGCGAACTGCGCTACTTCGGCGTGGACACGAAAAAAATTGTCCGCGGCAACGGACGAATGGGGATTTATTATCTCGAAGCCGGTGCAAACCAGCTCCCCAGCAAGGTCGTCTACGACCGCGCGTATTCCTCGATTGCGCTGGCAAAACCCGGTGATATTGACTGGAACAGGGCATTTGACGGCGTAGGATGGTTCCACATCACGGGAATCACACCCGCAATCTCGGAATCTGCAATGGAGCTGTCCCTCGAATCCGGTGAACTCGACCGCGAGAAATACAAAGCGCTCGGAAACAAAGTGCTCGAAGCCTATCCGAATATGCAGTGCATCGCCATCACGCTCCGTGAGAGCCACAGCGCCGATTGGAATGGCTGGGCGGCGTGCCTGAACGACGGCAAGGATTTCTACGTCTCAAAGAAATACGAAATCCGAGATATTATCGACCGTGTGGGCGGCGGCGACAGCTTCGCCGGCGGTCTGATCTATGGCCTGAATCATTACGAGGACAAGCAGTCCGCACTGGAATTCGCGGTTGCGGCAAGCTGCCTGAAGCACAGCGTCATCGGCGATTTCAACCGCGTGTCCGTCTCCGACGTGGAAAAACTCATGGGCGGCGACGGTACGGGACGCGTGCAGAGATAAAAGCCGCTGTATTCTGCGTTATAAAACATCAGCGCCCGGCTCTTTTCCAGAGCCGGGCGCCAGTATTCAGACTAGAAGCACCAGATGGTACACTGCAAACGCAGCCAGCCATGCGATGCAGCACTGGGAAAGCGCAATGAGCGCTGCGCGCAGCGCAGAGCCCGTCTCGCGCCGGATGGCGGCAATAGCCGCCACACACGGGGTA
>ULWW01014334.1_pt1 | contig 14154 bp, 18 predicted proteins | sample 1960741 | NCBI WGS metagenome assembly ULWW01 (sample SAMEA4835823, study PRJEB28245) | human gut metagenome | biome: gut microbiome; material: fecal sample | place: Denmark | collected 2008
CCGGCAGCAACGTCTGCTGCCCGACGATCTGCACCACCAACGACATGCCCATCGTCGAACCGGAATCGTTCAAGGCTATCGGGGCCGTGAAGTTCCAGATCAACCCCCACTACCTGGACGCCAACCCCGAAGGTCACGCCGGAGAGACCCGCGAGCAGCGTATTCTGGAGTACATCACGGCCAATCCGCGCCGCTACGTCGTCGGCCTGCGCGAAGGCTGCATGCTTCATTATGAAAACGGAAAACTGGAACTGATCGGCAGCCGTCCGATGCGTATTTTCAAGAAGGGCATCGCCCCCTACGAGGTGAAAGCCGGGGACGACCTGTCATTCCTATTATAATTATGGTATGCCCCGTATTTTCCGCAATCCCTGACAAACCGTATTCGCAAGTATGGAATTAATGACCGCTCTCAACCGACTGCACGGCGGCAAGAACATCAAGCTGCCCTACTTCATCGCCCAGCTATCCCGTTATGCCGTACCGAAGGTGCTCCTCCGCAGCCGGTTGGAAGAGATTCTGCGCGACGGAGAGAAACGTTATGACATGGACTATGTGCTCGACCGCGTCAATTACTACAACCGTTTGACCGGCGCAGAGCGCCTCTCTCCGACCGAAGCGACACCCCTGAAAGAACACAAGTTCAGGGGCCGGCACAGCGCCTATATTTTCGACTCCTACCAAACCACCCGTTTTTTCGACGATTCCCTGCGTTGGCAGACCTATTTCGGCGACGGAGTTTTCGACCTGCTTCATCCGACGATCATCAAGGCTCGAAAAATCGACCGGGGGGGGGAGAAGCCGCTTCCGGCAAAGGAGATAACTCCGTATTGCTCAACTTGGACCGCTGCCGCTTAGATATCCGGCTGCACGACAAAATTCCGTTTACGGAGAAAGCCGACCGGGTGATTTTCCGGGGATCGGTCAAGAGCAGCGAGCAGCGTCGGCGCTTCATCGAAACATTCCGGGACAATCCCCGCATCGACACGGCGGATACCCGCAGCGGACACAGCGCCCAGGAAACAGGTACAGCAAAACAAATCACGCTCTACGCCCACCTCGATTCGAAGTTCATCATGACGTTCGAAGGCAACGACATCGCCAGCAACATCCGGTGGGTCATGTCCACCAATTCGATCGCCGTGATGCCCCGGCCTCGCAACGAATCCTGGTTCATGGAAGGACGCCTGCGCCCCGGCTACCACTACATCGAAGTGAGGGACGACTACTCCGACCTGGAGGAGAAGATCGATTACTACATCGCGCACCCCGAACAGGCCCAACAGATCATCGACCATGCGAACGACTTCGCACGACAATTCTACGACAGTCGCCGGGAACGGTTCATTTCGCTGCTGGTCATGAAAAAATATTTCGAAAAGACAGGACAACTTCCACCGACAAACCGATGACCACGACACAGCATACCGGGCGGCAGGGCGAAGAGGCTGCCGCCCGGTGGCTTCTCGACCACGGATTCACCCTGCTCCACCGCAACTGGCGGCAAGGACATTACGAGCTGGACATCGTCGCTGCCAGAAAAGGCACCCTCCACTTCATCGAGGTCAAGACACGCCGGCGGGACGGCCTCACCCCGCCGGAACAGGCACTCGACTCGCACAAGCGCCGGGCACTCGTCCGGGCCGCAAATGCTTATCTGACAGAAAATCCGTTCGCAGGAGAGGTGCAATTCGACCTGATCGCAGTCGAAACCGCCCCCGCAGGCACACCGGAGGTGCGCTATATCGAAGACGCCATCGAACTCCACTGGTAATTTGGCAGTTCTGACAATTTATCTTATCTTTGCATCCGCGATATAAAGACGCACAAAACGAAAGCGGATGTGGATCTATAATTTGGGGCTGGTACTCTACGTTTGGGCCATTGCATTGGCCTCACCCTGGCACCGAAAGGCGAAACTCTGGATCGACGGCCGGAAAGGACTCTTCCGCCGCATGAAAGAGAGCATCGACCCCTCGGCTCGCATTATCTGGATACATGCCGCCTCCCTGGGCGAATTCGAACAGGGCCGTCCCCTGATCGAAAAAATCCGCAAGGAACATCCCGAATACAAAATCCTGCTCACGTTTTTCTCCCCTTCGGGCTACGAAATCCGCAAAAATTACGATCAGGCCGACTACATCTTCTACCTGCCGATCGACACACCGCGCAAAGCCCGCCGTTTTCTGGACATCGCCCACCCCGAAATCGCCATCTTCGTCAAATACGAATTCTGGATCAACCTGCTCACCGAGCTGCGCCGCCGCTCGATCCGCAGCTACATCGTATCGGCCATCTTCCGCCGCAACTCGATCTTCTTCCGCCCCTACGGAGGCTATTGGCGCATGGCACTCGAAAGTTTCGACACGATCTTCGTTCAGAACAACGATTCCAAAAAATTACTGGCAGAACTGGGCTTCGACAACGTCGTAGTCGCCGGAGACACCCGCTTCGACCGGGTTGCCGAAATTGCGGCTGCGGCGAAAAAAATCGACCTCATCGAACGGTTCAAAGGCGGCACCCGTCTGTTGATCGCCGGCTCGACCTGGGGACCGGACGAAGACCTTCTGATCCGCCTGATAAACGATAACCCCTCGGTCAAATTCATCGTGGCACCTCACGAAATGGACGAAAGCCGCATCAACCGCCTGCTCGCTGAAACCCTCGGAGGAGCTGTCCGCTATACGCAATGCACCGCCGAAACATCGTTCGATGGCAAACAACTGCTCGTTCTCGATACGGTAGGTATTCTCTCCTCGGCCTACGGCTATGCCGAATGGGGTTATATCGGCGGCGGATTCGGCGTAGGCATCCACAACACGCTCGAAGCCGCCACGTTCGGTCTGCCGATCGCTTTCGGCCCCAACTACGAAAAATTCAAGGAAGCCCGCGACCTGGTAACGCTCGGAGCGGCAACGCCCATCCACTCATACGAAGAATTGAAAACCTGGTTCACCCCCTTGCGCGACGACGAGCATCTGCTTCAACAATGCAGCCGCATCGCCAAAGACTACACGACGGCCCACCAAGGGGCGACGAACATCGTCCTGCATACCGTTTTCGGAAAACCGGAATAGGTTCTTCGTTCAGACCGGTCGTTCCGCACCCCTTTCCCGACAATACCGGTTTCGGGATTCGCCCTGTTCCGCACATATTCCGATCGAACGGATAAACGCTCCGCACCGTCTTTACTTTCTGTACAAAAAAAGCGCACCGGCCGCAAGGCAGGCACGCTTGTTATTTTTCGAGGGGGCTATTTCGAAGTCATGATCTTCAGGATCAGATGATCCGTTTCGTTCATGCCGTCCCGTCCGATCAGCGTCAGGTTGCGGATCGACTTATCGACATCGTCGTCGATAATGCCCTCGACCGACGAAACCGAATGGTTCTCCATAGCCAGCATCGCCGAAAGCACAGCCGTCGAAACTCCCGTCATCAACTTGAGCGAACAGCTCGGCTTCGCACCGTCGCACATCATACCCGTCAGGTTGGCGATCATATTCTTCACGGCAAAGGAAACGGCCTCGTACCCGCCGCCCATCAGGTAGGTGATGCCGCAACTCGAACCGGTCGCCGCCACGACACAACCGCACAAGGCCGAAAGACGTCCCAGGCTCTGCTTGATATAGATAGCGGTCAGATGGCTCAAAACGAGCGCACGCACCAGATGTTCCTCGTCCGCCTTGATCTCCTCGGCATAAACGACCACAGGCAACGTAGTCGCGATGCCCTGGTTGCCGCTGCCCGAATTACTCATCACCGGAACCATGGCTCCCGCCATGCGGGCGTCGCAGGCCGCGCAAGTATAGGAGAGAATGCGGGAGAGGGCACAATCCCCGATAATCCGCAATTCGGGAGCATGGCGCAAAGTATTTCCCACGCAATGCCCGTAGTTGTTCTTGAACGAATCCTCTGCCGCAGCCTTATTCAATCGCTTGGCTTCCAGAATGAAGCGGATTTCATCCAGCGGTGTGGTCATGGCGAAGTCAAACACTTTGCGCAGGTTGAGTTCGACGCCCTGCGCCTCCTGTTCGCTGCCGGAGGTACGACGACTCTCCTGAAGCGTTTCGCCGTCCCGTGAAATGAAGACGAAATTCGTATGCCCGCCGGCGATGATCGCCACAGCGGAGTGTCCGCCGCCCGAAACTTCGATCTCGATATAGAGTTTCTCGGTAATGCCCTCTTTCAGGGAGATGTCGATCCGCCCCTGCTCGATAAAGCGCTTACCCCGTTCGACGGCCTTCGCATCCGAATCCTTCAGCACTTCGAGCTGATACTCCGACCGTCCGACCAAAGCGCCCAAAGCGATCGCGATCGGCAATCCGATCATGCCCGTTCCGGGAATTCCCACTCCCATCGCATTTTTCAGTATGTTGGCACTCAACCGGGCCGAAACCTTTTCCGGTTCCGTCCCCAGTATCTCGCGGGCCTTGGCCACGCACAACGCAACGGCAATGGGTTCCGTGCAGCCGATCGCCGGAACGACCTCTCGTTTTATCAGAGCAATTATCTGCTCCCGTTCGGGTTTTGAAAGCATAAAATCGTCGTTATTTACAATACAAAGACAGCGCACATCGAACGTAATGCCGAATTTTTCGAACTACGCCGAACAGCTGGCCGCCCATACGAAAATTTTCCACGGCAAAGATACGAATAAGCCGAGTGCAAAAGCAAATTTTATTTGCATTTTGCCCAGACGGAGTATCCAAAATGAAGTCAAAGATACGAAAATTCCCCTTTCATTTGTCAGGAAAAAGCGACGATAGCACGGTTCGTCCGAAAAATCCACCCGGTACCGGACCTGCAGTCTGTTCGCTCCTGACAAAACGCAGCGAGGAGCCTCCCGTTTCCGGGAACTCCTCGCCGATACTCTTTCCGAAAATACTACCGGCCAACCGTCTGAGCGAGAATCACACAGTATTGTGCGGGATCGAGCCCCAGCAACTCCAACAGCGCCTCTTCCTTGAAGCTGCCCCGTGTAATGGTCTTCAGACCGTTTCCGGCGGCATAGAGGTTCACGTTCTCCGTATATCCGCCTGCATCGGCCGCGCACCAGAAACGGATGCGGTCCACCGGCTGATTCCGCTCCGCATAAACGCTGTAATCGGCCACATACACCAAATTGAGCGGCGCAGTGTAAGCGAAATCCTGCATCGCGGTAAGCTCCCGACGATCTCCTTCGACGACCCGGTTCAATACATTCGCTTTCGAATCGTAACGATACACACCTTCAGGCAGGAAAGCATAGACCCGAATGGGATAGAGCGCCATAGCCGAAGGCGCGGTAAGATGCCCATCCTCCCGGTTTACCCCGGCAGCAGCCCACAGTACACCCGAAAGTTCCTCCAGAGAGAGCATCTCCGGCGAAAAATCGCGCGACGAACTACGCGCCGCAAGCGCTTCGTTGATAGTCAGTCCCATCTTGGGATCCGGCGTCTTCAATTCGATCCGTTCTCCCATTTCGACGGGCGTACGGACACTCTGCTTCACTCCGGTACCGCAGGCTGTCAATGCAACCAGCGCACACATCATCAAACTGCTTGTTTTCATAATCTTTACGGTTTTTACAAAAATAACCAAAATCCAGAATTTCCGGTATCCTGGCCGGAAAAATTTTCCGATATTCCGGCCTGCCGTTCCTGAAATGAAAGTCTGAGATGGAAAATATTCGGTCGTTTTTTTGGTTTTCAGGAAATAATATCTATCTTTGCACCACGATTCGAAACCCACACGAGTTTCAGTCGATGATGGTGCCATAGCTCAGATGGTAGAGCAAAGGACTGAAAATCCTTGTGTCCCTGGTTCGATTCCCGGTGGCACCACACAGAAAACCAGTCACTTACAGCCCTGTAGGTGACTGGTTTGTTTTTAGTCGGGCACACAATTTAGACACAAACCCAATCTAATTTCCCATTGCGGGATACCTCTCCTTCTTGCACTATTTTTCGCACTTTTTGGAATGAATCATTTCAATAAAGCTATTTTCCGACAGTGAGAATTGCTCTCCTCTTTTTTTAACGAATTTTCCCTTAATATAATTTGCATAATGTGCCGAACATACTGACTTTTGTCGCAGAGGCTGTGAAGTCGCAGCCCACCAGTTGCAGAACGATATAACCTTCATGTAATTGTTAGTGGGTCTGTTGGCGTCGGCTGACAGACCTTTTTTGTGCGAATATGATGATTTATTCGAAACCATATAGAACGAAAAAACATGAAAGAGAAAATTCTCGTAGCGCTGAAAACCAAGTATTCTAATTTGGGGTTCGGAGCGAAGGCTCTCGACGGAGTAGCCTCCATTTTGGAAAAATCCGTCACCGATGAATCGCAAATTGAAACCGCAGTCAGCGGGGTCGAACCTTTCCTTAAAGTTTTCCAGTCTGACGCTGATCGTGCACGCACCGAGTACAACGCACTGAAAGGACTGTATGACGAACTCAAGGCAAAGAGTGAGGCATCTCCTGCAAATGGGGGCGGGCAGGGCAAAAAAAACGAACCCGACGATGAGGAACCTGCGTGGTTCAAAGCCTACAAGCAGCAACAGGAGGAGCGTTACAACGCCAGCAAAGCGGAGAGCGATACTCTGAAAGCTGAAAAGGCCAAGAACGACCGGGCCAATCTCATCTCCGCAAAGGCAAAAGAACTCGGTATTCCGGAGTGGCGCATGAAAGAGGGATTCGTCATCGCCGACGATGCAGATGAAAAAACGATCGGCGACTACCTCGCAAACGTGCAGAAAAATCTGGTTACCGCAGGGCTGGAAGGGAAAGGTTCGGGATTCCCGATGTCCACGCCCGAAGCGCAGGGCAAAGAACTCGCAAAGGCGTGGGCTGAAACACTTCCGGACAAAGAGTAACCAAAACGTAAAATCATGGCAATCGTATTTGAAAAAACAAAAGTAAAGGGCGGTTTCCCCATATTCTGGCGCGGTGAGTTCGCCGGATTGCCGGGGGACTTCAAACTGAAGGGAACCTATCCCGAAGGGACAAAGATTCCCAAAGGTACGCCGATCAAGCTCGACTTCGACAACATGGAATGTTCCATATGCAAGAGTGCACGTGTTCTGTCGGGCGGCACAACCACTGCTCCACATGTCAAGAAGGGTTCCATGCTCCAAGTAGGAGATGCGGTTAAGGTCGGCGAGTCAAATTCGACCGTAAAAAGCATTGATACCAAAAATGCAGATTACGATGTGATCACGTTCGCAGCGGCCGTAACGGGTGCGACTGAAGGCGTAGATGTCCTCTCGGACGACAATCTGCCTGATGCAGTTGTCGAAACCGACATGGTCTATTCCGCCAATAACGGATTCCAGACCGTATCGGCCGGATATGCAGGTATCATCCTCAAGGATGTAGCCTATCCCGTCCCTGCTGCATGGCTTCAGGGTTACAGCCTGAAGAACAACCCCGAAATCAAGTATGTACGACAGTAAAAGAGGAGGTAAACAATGAACGAAGTATTTTATTCATCCATTTTCGGCGAACTGACTAAACAGGTGCAGATTCGCATCGATGCCGCCTCTGAACTGCGTAAGCGGCTATTCGACCAAAATATTTACGAGCGATTCCTCGACTGGGACACCCCCACCGTCGGACTGAACTTCGAGGAGTTGATCGGCTCGTACAATTTGAGCGTCGCCGCTGCAACGCTCGACTCCAAAGGTAAGGAGCCTATCATGGGAACCGAGGGACTGGAAACGATCAAGCAGAAGGTATTAACCCACCAGATGTCTTATTCGATGCCTATCGAAGAGTATCGTAAGGTGTTGCAGATTCTCGATTCGCGGATGCTGTCCGATTCGGCCAAGACACAGCAGCTCATCAATCTGATGTGGAACAATGTTACGAAGGTCGTGAACTCCGTGCAATCGAAACTGGACATCATCTTCCTCGGAGCATTGTCGAACAAAGGCGTATTCACGTTTGACGCGTCCAATAACCCAGAGGGTGGTGTGCGCGGTACGATCGACTACAAAATGCCGAGCGAGAACATTGCCACCGCGAAAACGTTATGGACGGATGGCAATAAAGATACGGTCGATACGCTGGAGGATATTCAAGCCATCCTCGATGCTGCACAGGACAAAGTTACGTTCGACCGCATTCTGCTCTCGCAGAAACGCCTGTCGTATATCCTCCGCAACAAGAAGATGAAGTTGGCGGTATTCGGTAGTGACAAGTCGTCCACACCGCTGTTGCTGGCGAACCTGAACGAGTTTATGCGTTCGAACGGATTCCCGACATTCGAAGTCATCCGCCGCATGACCCGTATTCAGGATAACGGTAAACTTACGGAGTATTCGCCGTGGAACGACAAGAACCTCGTGTTCGTACCTGCGGGCAAACTGGGCGTCATCAAGAACGCCTATGCCGACAACGAGCTGCGGCAAGAGCCGGGTGTCACCTACTCTAACTACGGACGCATCCGCATTTCACAGTGGGGCAAGGGCGAAACCGACAACTCTAACGGCGTAGAGTTCACGAAAGCACAGTCGCTGTCACTTCCGGTTATCACCGAAATCAACGGCATCTATTCGCTGACCGTAGAATCGTAGTTGTATGAAGAATTTCGAGGCAATAATATATAGTATTTTATTGGTTTTTGCCCATTTTTATATTTCATATAAAAACGCAGATTATCAGCGAATAATGCTCTAAAGATCGAATTATCGTTTTTTTATTTTCGGATTGTTTTCGTAAATTTGTATGCAAATAGTATGCACAATGTATGCAAATTTTGACCTATGTTCAAATACACAAAAGATTCGGTTTCGGTGTTCACTGTATTAGACACCAGACGCCCCAAAGCAGACGGGAAATATCCCGTAAAGGTACAGGTTGGATTCGCCCGCAAACAAAAGTATTATACCACCAGCAAGACGTTATCCATCGATGAGTGGCGCAAGCTGCCTACTACGAAGCTGCGAACGCTGGTTCAAGTTCGGGAGGAAATAGAAGCCCGATTCAATATCGTGCGGGACTTCGTGCGGGATTTGACCGATGCGGGAATCTTTTCGTTTTATACGCTCAATATGCGGCTGAAAGGAGCAACGGCCGGAACGATAAACACGGCTTTTGAAGCCAAAATAGAACGGCTGAAGCAGGCGGAACGGGTAGGTACAATGTGGGTATATAAGACGACATTAAATTCTATAGAACGGTTTGCCGGGAAATCGATTCCGTTTGCCGATATAACGCCTAAATGGTTGCAGGAATATGAAAACCATCAGCGAGAGATAGGACGTAACACGACAACTATTTCTATTACGATGCGAACTCTTAGAGCTATAATAAGCGAAGCGAAACACTGCGGGACCATTCGTCCAGCGGATGATCCGTTCAACAAGGGGAGATATGAAATAAAAAACGGGCACGGTCGAAAATTAGCCCTTACTTTAGAGCAAATCGGGCAAATATCCCGTTATGATGACGGCACCGAAACAACGGCCAAATACCGGGATTATTGGTTGTTCCTCTACTTGTGTAACGGGATCAATGTCGCCGACTTTATTAGGCTGAAGTTCAAAAATATTGAGAATGGCGAAATTTGCTTTACACGCCAAAAGACAGAGCGGACGAGCCATGAGGAAAAAGCGATACGGGTTATTATAACCCCTCCGATGCAAACGATAATCGACAAGTGGGGCAATTCTCCGGCTCCAGATAATTACTTGTTCCCGATCTTGACCGGAAAAGAGGATGCGTTTCGGGCGAAACTCGTTTCACGTGAATTTATAACCAAAATAAACCTTCGTATGAAACGAATCGGTGAGGCTCTCGGTGTTGGGAAGATTACGACTTATGCCGCCCGGCATTCGTTCGCTACGGTGCTGAAGCGTGCCGGGGCAAATATCGCCTATATATCGGAAAGCCTCGGCCACCAAGATCTGAAGACGACGGAAAACTACCTTGCCAGTTTCGAGCGAGAGGAACGAGAGAAAAATGCCGCATTGCTGACAAATTTCTGATGCAACGACTTGTATAGTGTGCCGCGAGGCAGTTTATTTGCGGTAACGTTCATTTTATTTGGAATGACCGGCGGGGCACATCTTATTTCCGCCGGTCATTCCGTTTTTTACTGCCTTTCGCCTCTCGGCTGGGGTGGATAGTAACAACCCCATCGAAGGGTGTCCGCCAAATGGACGCCCTCAACGACCGGAACCAGATTCCGCCCCTTGTAGTGGGTAAAGTATCTGCACTCCCTTTTTGATTTGACGGCTTTTCTCCGTGCGGCCTATACTTTCTATGTCCGAGGAATGAAATGCGGCCAAATGCAAAGCCAAATCGAAATATGGGCGGTTTGGTTATGCCTCGTAACCTTCGTAATAGTAAGACTGTTCGATTCCTTTGAAAATGACTTCCCGATCCTCCGTGCGGTCGGTCAATGCACTGCCGAGCAACGTGCGTAGCTCCAGATCGTTTATCGGGCTGCGCTCCATAGCTTGCAAATATAAATCCTTGTCCACCTTACGCCAATCCACCACCCGCCGAATGCGCTTTTTCAACATCATATCGAGCCATATTCGGGTGGCCCGTCCGTTCCCCTCCATAAACGGGTGGGCGATGTTCATTTCGACGTATTTTGCGATGATTTCCTCGAAGGTTGTTTCGGGCATTCGCTCGATAACCGGCAGAATAGCGTCCAAATACAAGGCATTTGCAAAGCGGAAACCGCCCTTTGATATATTCAGCGTCCGAACCTTTCCCGCAAAGTCATACAACCCGCCGAACAAATACCGGTGAATGTCCTGCAACCCTTTGACCGTTCCCACCTCGATACGGTCTATATCGCCGCTTTCGAAAAGGGCGTGGGCTTTGTTGAGGCTTTGGGCGTCTATCCGATCCGTTTTCTTTCCCATAACAGCGACTATTATTCCCTTTCTTTGACCTCTAACACCGTTCCGCATTTGGGGCAGGTAATCGTATTTGTAGGCTGGGGGGCGAACAGCTCAGACACCGATACCTCAAGCGCGGCGGAGATTCTTCGCAACGTCGTGATGGTGGTATTTCCGTTTATTGCTTTCGATAATCCGACCCTGGAAATGCCTATTTTTTCGGCTAAATCCTTTTGCGTCATCCCCTTACTTTTGAGGATTTCGGCTATTCTAAATTCATTATCCATAATGTAAACATATTGTTATGCAGTGCAAAGATATAAATTATACTTAATGTATGCAAATTGTTGTGTAATGATTAAAAAAAGTTGTCAAAATATTTGCATGTATGAATAATTATTGTTTACTTTGCATTGTCAAAAGATAACAACAAGTTTACAACAATGGACACCACCGCTCACAATCAATTCGCAAAGGAGATAGCCAACTACATCAACTACCACTGTGACGGAGAAAATAAGGGCTTCGAGATCGAGCACGAGGGATTCACGGCCCTTGTGAGCTATAAGGCCGAAATCAGAGAGGATGCCGGGGATTATTGGACGGCTCCGAGCTGGACGATAGAGAAAGAGAGCACGACGGTTGCGGCCGTATGGGATGAACAAGGGAACGAATACCCGGAAATCGCAGAGGCTTTGCAAGTGCTGCTGAACTAACGAGAGGAACCGGGGCGGCCTCAACCACCGCCCCACAAGTCAAGAAATCAAATTAAACCAACAATTCAATACAGACAATGAAACGAAACGATTTACAAACGATTATGCGCCGGGCGTGGACGATTGCCCGGACAACGGGGAAAGCCTTTAATATCTGCCTTGTCAAGGCGTGGAGCCTTTACCGTCTGACGCAGCGGATGCGGGCCGGCGTGGTGCGGTTCGCTTATGAGAAAGCCGACGGGACACTGCGTAAGGCTTGCGGCACGCTGCACGAAGTGGCGGCAACGATCAAGGGAACAGGCAGACCGGACGACGGCCAGACGGTCAAGTATTACGACGTTGAGGCCGACGGCTGGCGCTCGTTCAAGGTCGAGAATTTCGTAACGGTATATTAAAACTCAATATCATACAATTATGAACATTATAAAAAAGCGTGCGCGTATCAATGAAATGATAAGCGAGGCGGATAGGCGCATATCTGAATTAGAAAGCGGCAAATGTCGGTTCTTGAGAAAAAGGACGACATCCGACGAAGTGGAGAAAGAAAAAGAGCGCCTCTATGCTATTAAAGCTCGATTAAAGAAGTCTTTATCGCATTATGAGGCGAAACAGACTATCGGTGACGCCGTAAATGCCCTTATATTTAGAACGCTCGGTGTTAGGCACTGTTCGATACACTCCGCTTGTGATCGATGCGGAATAGACAAAGACGAAGAATATTTGCCGGACAAATTCCGCAAACATATAATTGTAGCGGCTATCTATGCGATAAATGACGAATATCCTATTGAATGTCTAACGCCTTATCGCAAAGATTTTGGGGGTATTCGCTTATATCGAGAAATGTATCGAGAACGAGTAGAGCGGGCTATTGAGGAATTGAAACTTTTACTTTTTTTGCCGTAATCACGTTCTCAATTCTTACCCCATAGATGAAAAACCGCCCCAGCCCTTGCGGTTTCAAAAATAAGGGCTATATTTGCACTATCCTAAAAATACAAGTTATGTTATTCGCATATTCACAATTTGCCGTCGATGGTGGGGGTATCGGAAACGACCCCGCGCTTTACTTGTATAGCGTAGGACACCTAACGACGGCTTTTTTATATCCTACAAATACAAGTTATGCCTACAATCAAACAGGGTACAACCGTGCCCGCTGCCTCTGTTGCATCTGACAGAGTAAACAATCCCTATTCGCCCGATACGGGCGAAAACTCACCCCTTGCCGCTGTATTCGACAGTATGGATTCTATCTACCTTGCCCACGCCAGCAAGCTGCACGACCTGTCGCCCTATGTGCGCTACAACTTCGACGAAATGAAGTCGCAATACAGCGACATCGTGAAGTCGTACAATCAAATGGTCGATCAGTACAACGAGGCGATGGACACTTTCTGCAAGATGTTTGCCCGTATGCAGAGAGCCAAGAAAGAAACACGCCGCGCGGTGGCGTTTATCGAGGCGCAGGGGCTTATCGGAATGTTCAATTCTAAAACCGAATAATCAAAACCGTTATGATCTACGAACTCTCTTTTGACGGCTATCGGCTGGGGTTATTCCCCACCGAGGCCGAGGCCGTCCACCGGGCGGCTTACCTGCCGAAAGGATGTTATACAGTCCGGGAGTGGGTGATTGACGGCGAATTTTTGACGTTCGATCCGTCGGTTAATTTAGAACGTGAGATAAACAAATAAAACGTAAAGATTATGAATAAGATGTGTGTTAATAAAAGATCAGATATGACGTTAATCGGATCGGCTTTCGAGGCCGCAGGTTTCCGTTGCGTCCGCATCCGCACCGAATGCGAGGCCGAACACCGCACCAAAGGCGGCGATCCCCGTCGGCACGGGATGCTAATTCTTGACGGCGATCGCGTGATTCTCGAAATTATCCGAAGCAAAAAAGTACAAAAAATACGTCAAGGTTATAGCAAGGGTCGATAATCGGATTTTATTGGGAATGTCGATAAATCGTTGAAAAATAATATAAAAAAAAACAATAAAATACTTGCGTAATGTGCCGAATACCGCGACGTTTGCAGTGATTCGTAAAAATAGTTTTACGACAAAATGGACGTTATAAAAATGGACGTTATGAATGAGATAATCGTAACTACGCCCGATCAGTTGCAGACAACTATCGAGGCAGCCGTGTCGAAAGCCTTTGAATCCTACACCAAGAAAAACACGGTACCGGAAAACATCGAAAAAGACAATCTAACCATTAAAGAGGCGGCCGCGTTTCTGAACGACAACGGCTGTAAAATCACAGTTCAAACCATATACACAAAAAGACTGCAAGGAAAAATCCCGTGCAGTAAAATAGGCTCCCATCTTGTTTTTTCGAAAAAGGCCCTTTTGGAGTGGATAGAACATCAGACGGTATCCACTATCAGGATAAGAGCCGAAAGTGCGTCAAACCTTGCAAAAAGTGCCAAAAATCAAGGGTTATGACGAATACAAGAAAAGCTCCCAGCGCTCGAAGCGAGCACGCAGGGGCAAAGGGGCTGAATGACCCTGTATTATCCTATCACCAGCAAAGAGTTTACAATCTGTTATCGGACGGTATTCCCCGTTCGGCGGCCGATATTACTATTTC
>ULWW01045781.1_pt1 | contig 14019 bp, 4 predicted proteins | sample 1960741 | NCBI WGS metagenome assembly ULWW01 (sample SAMEA4835823, study PRJEB28245) | human gut metagenome | biome: gut microbiome; material: fecal sample | place: Denmark | collected 2008
TTCCAATTATATATCTCATGATGTTAAATTTTAATCAAGTGAATCGTTGCTCTGTAAAACCGGGGGCGGGGGACATGCGTTGCCACGTGTCGTACAGCTCGTAACCGGTGTAATCAATCGGTATGTAGTTGATCAATATGTTCACGTCAGTTGTCGTGCCACCGGGTTCAACGAACTGGTCCCACGAGCTGTCACCGTCTGCCACCCCTGCGCTCAAGTAAAGGTCGGCAGAAGAGTTGTAATATCCAGCCGCTATCTTGGTTGCTGATGTTTGCTCGTCTATCCACCCGAATCTAGCGGATATGAACGGGAACGCTATATAACTACCGTATTGCTTTAATTCCACGAGTATCCTCTTCACGTAATCGTCAGTCATGTTTAGCTTGAACAATAACGCTCCCTCGTAATCTACCCCGTTTAATATGCCTGAATCGTAAACGAGGGTATTATCCTTTCCACCGAAAACCTTGACTTCAAACTCGAAATACGGGGTGAACTCGGGATCGAAAGGCATGAGCGTGAAATAATAGTTGCGGGGGGTGATGCTTGGCCAAACCTTGTTGCCGTTTAGCCAAGCCTCTTTTAAACTTTTCCCGTTAAGGGCGCCACTAGACAGGGCGCCAACTTTTCCTAGTTCTATTGCCATACTACGCGAATTTCAAGTATAACCTACCGGTCACCTGTGATGATGATGCCGGTATCGTGTCAACTACCTGAACTGACGTTACCATGTCAGTTGCTGAAACGGTCTCTATACAGTTACTTAACTTCGTGTACTGGGATGATGACATCAACCCGTTAGATGATGATGTCGCCAAACTATACGTCGTGTTCGTTGATGTTATGGTTATATTCCCAGATGCGTCACTGGCTACCGTTGTGGCGCCAGCTCCCACGAACCTAACCTGGTTACGGTACGTGTTATCGTCAGTAACCTTCAAGTAAGGGTTAGAAGCTGCTGCTGTCGCTGCCGTACCCGACGCACCAACGTACAACCTGGTCGTGTAGTGAGTGTTCGTGTCAGTGTCCGTCCAGGGAACCGCCACGTACATCTGTCCAGAGGAGTTCAACTGGACAGCGTAGTTTTTAGACGCTAGACCAGTCGCACCGATCTTGACAAGACCGTACGTTGATGAAGTTGCGGCACTGTAAGTGGTGTTGGTATCAGTCCACGGCACTGCAACGTACATTTGACCGCTAGAATTAAGCTGCACGGCGTAATTCTTTGATGCCAACCCGGTAGCCCCTATCTTCACTAGACCCAGCGTTGATGACGTGGCCTGTGAATAGGTCGTGTTGGTGGTTGGAGGCGTGTACCCTAGAGCCGTAGTCACCATTGACTTGGTGATACTAGTCAAGTAACCCTGTGAAGTCACCCACGATTGAGTTGCGTAGGTGGATGGTACTGACGTCAAGAAACCGCTATCGTTAGTCAGGTGACTGGTCTTCGTCGGGACATTCACGGTCACGGCGGCCGAGGTGGGGGTAAATGTCTTGGCGGCGAAAGCACCGGCAGCGAAAGTCAATGCGTATATAGTCTGGTGCGATTTCAAGTATCCTTGAGACGTAACCCAAGACTGCGTGGCAGGAGAGGGAAGATTACGCTCATCCCACATCCTGTAATTCACGCCATCGACTTTATTCGTGCTTACATAATGTAATACATCAGAATCATTAGTAAGAAGGAATACTCGCATACCACTTGAATAATTCCCTACTGATATATACCCAGGGTTATCTTTCGTTACTGATATTGCACTATGAGTTCCAGAATTATGCGTGTACCTTAACATTTGCTTTGCAGTACATATAATTGATCCTGACATAGTCCCCCCCGTCAAAGGCAAATAACCACCCAAATCGGTCAGTGTCGCCACTCTTACTGTACTACCTAATGATGAACCAGTGTAAAGACCGTCTGACATTAACACCATGCAACGGTTATTATCTGATCGTTGAATAAACGCACCCCCACCCGGTTCACTCCAACCGAAGAGGAATTTATTCGCACCCTTCACCCTGAACGTTTGAATCACGTCAACACCTGAGGTATCAGCGTTATTAACTGCAAACCCTGCTGATCCAACTGGACTAATGGATAATGAACCTGATACCGTACCTCCGGTTAACGGCAAGTAACTACCTAGTTTAGTTTTCACTGCGTCCAGCGTGGCCAGCGTGTGTTCGGTTACGGTAACCTCTTCCCCCGCCGTGTACGTTTTATTAACTCCAACTCCAAGTTTTACCGTACCATCTGTTATTTTCAAATAAGTAGGGATTCCTGTTGTAGCTCTAGGAACGTTATATCCTACCTTACCCTTATTGGGGTTTAACATCTTGTACAAGACCAACGCCCCGGAAGAATATTCAGAGCCTAACCCTTGTGCGAAAGTTCCATCATAATACAACCCGTACCCTAGCATCCCTTCAGTGACATTTCCTGAATATCCAACCAGCATACTGTCATTCGATTGGATTCTTCCTGATGAGAATATACCGTTAGTAGGTACCTTTACCGCATCCGCACCGTAATTACTGGAAACAAGCAAGTCGCCAATCTCAATCCCTCGTGCTGATCCTGAAATGGTGGCGGCTATCTTGTTATTAGTGTCTAGTCTGAAATCAACACCAGTATTACCGAACAAATATCTATTAGCGGAAACATTGGCTATATATGCGTCTTTAAATGTCCACGTACTAGTTCCAAGACTACCAGAACCACCGTTAGCAATGTTTACTGCCGTGAATGGAATGAATCCTGATTGTGGCGCTCTTAACCACGTTAATGTGGTCCCATCCTCAATAGATTTTAATGCAGGATGACTATTTTCATCAAGAACATATCCCGCCGGTTTCTCATCTGCGGTCACGACTCTCTTCCAGTTGGATGAATCACCGTACCCGAGGTTGTTGGCGGTTCTGAACCACATGTAACGGGTACCATTCTCCACGTTATGGTTAACATCAAATGCGAGTTGAGGACGAAGGGCAACGTTATTATAACTTGAATGATAATTACCATCTATTTGCAGAACGGCACCACGCTTCATGCCGGTGGGGGCGTTAGTATCGTTACCAAGTTCATGATTATAATTAAATAATATCTTAGGCGAATCTGAACCTGATAATACAGTATTAAAATCAACTTTGGTTTCGCCGGGTGCAATAGTAACGAACCCGTACGCCCACTTGGAGGTAGTAGGCAAGTACTGGGAGTAGTTTGATTCGTCAAGTATCTTGTAATTAGTTGATCCCTTGGTATGATACAAGTCATCATTCCCACTTCTAACGTAAGTAACTCCAATACCTCTACCTATATGTTGAGCATTAGCATTATTATACAAAATAACAGAAGTGTCAGTTCCCGAATCAACTAATTCCCATGATGATGGTACATGCAATTTATTCTTCCAGAACTTGTAACTAGCATTAGCGTATCCATCATTACCAACTCTAATATAAGCGTAATTAACCGTGTTATCACTACCATCACCATATCCTCCAAAAGCGATAACAGGTGATGTATCACCTGAACTACCAGAATAGAAATAACATTCTCTTGCCCATCCCCCCGATACATTTCCATTCCACCCGAAACTACCACTACTAGATACCATAAAACTGCCAACTGAAAACTGTCCAGCCGTGAAAGAGTTATTAGCCGTGAAGGTGTTAGCCTCGCTTCTCCTTGCCATGTCGGACACGTCAGGGATGTCAGAGGTGGAGGCGGGGTCGGGGAGGTTGCTGGCGTCCCATATCTTGTACAGGTTACCAGATTTCAAGTGGTTAACATCAGAACTATTGCTTCTAATAACAGTATCAAACTCACTTGAACCAAATATCATACTAGTTGGATAGTCATTCCTTGAAAAATTGACTATACCATAACCTGTTGCTGTTATTATAGAGAAATTGTCTGGGATTACCAACTTATTATTATAAAATTTGTATTGAGACAAACTATAATTACCTGAACCGCTATTGCCTACATTAATATACACGTAATTTATTTTATTACTAGTAATTTCCCCGTAAGCCCCGAAAGAAGCTAATGCAATTGTATCACTACCGTTATCATTATAAAAAAAACATTCACTAGCCCAACCTTCTCCGGTTCGATTCCCCTTGTACCCGAAATTACCACTAATATCAACTATAAAATTCCCTACCGAGAACTTACCTCCTACAAACGAATTCGTTCCCGTGAAAGCGTTATTCCCTGACTTGGTGGCGGGGTCGGGGAGGTTGCGTTTATCATATATGGAGTATTCATTAAGGGTACCGTTATTATTTACCAAGTGAATCAAATCTGAAACATTTGATCTAATGATTCCAACTGTTTCTTTAGTACCAACCCCCCACCTACTTTCTGATCCTTTTAAATAAGTGAATAGTAACGCTCTGGTTCCATCATTATTACATATACCTTGTAAAGTAGATGAACTACCTGAGTCAACAATTCTTATAGAACCAGTCATCGTGCCACCACTCAACTTCAAGTATCCCTTGAGTGACTCTGTGGTTCCGGTATTAACGGCGTCTATGGCATCTGACACGGCCTTGACGGTGGGGGCGTAGTTCGTTTCCTTGCCGGTTAACACGCTCTTGAGGTCAGCTTGATACAATACCTCCGAGTTGTCAGAAGAACGGTAGAACGTGGTAGCCTTCAAGGTGGTATCCATCGTGGACGCACCATTCCCTATCGACAGGTAGTTGGATTTGTTCTCAAGGCGAAGATTCGTACCCGTGGTAGCTATCTTTCCAGTCGTGGATATGTTACCTTCAAAAAGGAACCAGTTAGCGCTAGAGACGAATCTCGATTCCACGGACCCGGTTGAAACCCTTAACCAGGCGTCACGGGTGTTAAACTCGATACCATCACTCCCCCCTTCCGTGATGTAAGTGTGATCGTAAGCGATGTACAACTTCTTACCGATAGGCAACTTGTTAGTCGTCACCACCTTCTTGTTATCGGCATCCCACGACAGGAACATACCATCAGTGAGGGTAGTGGGATCAACTGCGTACAATACCTCGGCATTGTCTGATGCACGATAAAAAGAAGGTGCTTTAACTCCACAAGAAGCGATTATAGTGTTTGGACTCCCCATCTTGTGACTATAATACGAGAAATAAGCATTCTTACCCCCCATGATAACATTTTTATCAAGGACGGTATTGATGAATGAAAATTTTTCTATATCAAGAATAAAATAGTTACTAGAACCACTATAATCTCCAAATATTATACCATTCGTGTTAGTTGAAATCAAGGAACACTTGACTTCATCACTTGTTACACCCGGTGTTAACGACAATATGTCATCACTGTCACTCATGGATAATTCCAACCCAACTCCCCCTAACTTCATTTTGAGGGCAACGTCGTAGATTTCCGGGCCATATTTGAAATCTAACGATTTGTTATAGGGTATTACATTCGTGGTCTTGAACGTCTTGGTAGCTGCGTCCCACGAGGCGAACATGCCGTCTGTCATCTCTCCAACCGGCTGTCTAAGTGCCACGTCGAACATGTTACCTTCCTTCCCGATCTTGAACATCCCGTCCGACTCGTTGAACCCGAACATGAAGTTCTGTTCGGTACCACGGTCAACCTCTATACCGGCGAAACCAGCCGTTACACCTGCCCCGGTCTCTCCCTCGTTAATGAGGATCATGTTATCACGAACCTCGACCCTCTCCGCTTGAGTGATGAAAGTGTCACCCTCTTGAGTGACGTCACCCTTTATCACGAGGTTCTGGACGGTGAAGTTAGCGTAACCGGCATCTCCCTTGGTGCGGGTGGACAGTCCCCCTCCCTCCGCCTTCAACATGGCTCCCGTGTTACCAGAATCTATGATGAACGTCTTGCTCGTGGTACCGGTATCGGTGTTCTGCTCGTGAGACAGGGCCTCTAGCGCATCGAGTCTATCATCCGTGAACCCTGACAGGTCTGTTATCTGTTGCTGCAAGTCTTCCTCGACGCCGGTCGCACGCTCGGTCTCCGCCGTTATGGCGTTCTGGAGGTTAGTGTCGGCGGGTTGCATCTCCTGCCGTATTTTCGCCTCTTCCGCCTTCGCCCTGTTCACCTCGGTGGTTATATCCGATGCGTTCTTCGCTATGGCGGCATCGTGAGCCTCGTCACGGGCGGTAGACCTTGCCACCTCCGATTCTATGGCGCTCTTGTTGGCGTTGACATCCACACGTAACCCCTTGAGCAAGGTGTCATGCTCGGCGTCTTTAGCCGTTGACCTGTCGATCTCGGCGTCCAGCTTGTCACTGGTTGAATCCACGTCATCACGCAAACCAGCGAGCAATTCATCGTGTTCATTGTCCTTCGCCACGGACCTGTTGATCTCTTGATTCAACATCTCGTTGGTGGCGGTGAGGTCTTGCCGGAGGTTGGCTATCTGCTCGTCATGTTGCTCGTCCTTCCCCGTGGATCGGTTGATCTCACGACGTAACTCCTCCTCTATCCTCCGGACGTTAACGTACGTGGCGTTCAGGGAGCTGACGATGTTGGTGTTGTCCCACGTGTCAAGAAGAGTTATATCCCCGATAACCTTGAACATCTCGTCACCGGTAACAAACTTCTTGCTCCCTTCCTCGATGGGACCGGATAAATTCTTTATTATTAAATCAAACGTGATCGTGTTCGGTCTAGCCTCAAGGTCGGCACCAACTTGCACCATAAACAAGTCGGAGTCAGCCAGCGTGCTGACCAACTCCATGTCTTGCGTGAACCTTATCTGCTTGACTTCCCCGATCACCGGGATTTCCGGTAATTCCGATGAATCCACGTTCTCAAGGGTAATCTTCTTTGACATCTTTTCTAGTTCTTTCTTGGCCGTCCTTTCGCTTTCGGGGCTTCTTCCGCCTCTTCAACTTGGGAGGGGGCCGGGTTATACGTGTTATACAAATCGTTAAGCTCCTGGTACTCCTTCTCCACCTTTCTCAAGGTATCCGGTTCCAGTAGCCCTTTCTCCGGGTTCTCGACGATCATCTTCATGAATCTATCGAACAACGCCAGCACGGGACCGTTCAGGCCGTTTCCTTCCATCTTCTTAACCACCTCGTCACAGATGAAGCTAACCACCATGTGATGCAACTCGTACTCTCTCTGCTCCTGTCCCTTCTTGTTCCATGAAACCGTTCCCTTCTTCTCGTCATGAGTGATCTCGAATTCCTCGTAATCCTTGGGTGACAACCCCAGGGAGAGGGAGGCGGACTGGCACATGACGATCTCTTTCTTCGTCCCGTTTTGAGTGTTAAAAGATTCAACGATGTTATTCATCAACATCATCCGGTCTAAAATAGTCAATTTAATTTTCATTTCGATGTAAATTTAATATTAATAATCACTAAACTTTTTCTTCATAAGAAAGCCAATTTTTAGGCATTTGAGACGCTATCCATTTATTTGAATCAACTTTTATAACGAATACAAGGTCGTGACCGTTAGAAGAAACACCTCTATAATAGACATCATCTACAATGAAATACTCTCCACTACCGCTAGCGGTGTATATCCAGTATTTCTCGTCCGCCCATGACATGACAAAAAACCACGTTCCTATTTGTAAACCTGCTTCCAGGGAGACAATTTTATTAGTTCCACCACCATACAAGACAACCATGTTATTATCTGTTCCAATTCTTATTTGTTGCTTATCCGAAGTGAACGAATGTCTTTGTAGACCGTTAAAAACCAATGCAGCTCTTTGCGATGAAAGATTAACACCCCCCACCTCCGTTCTTCTGGCGCCACCAAAAGTAGGGTCTGGTCCTATATCAACCCAACCGTTACCTATCCTCACGTCACCGTAATTACTTTTACCAGAATAATAAGAATAAGAATCAGCGCTATAAGTTACATAACCTTTATTCAAGTGTATATCCCCGTTTTCTATCCTTATAGCTTGAGGTCCAGAATGCACTGTGAAATTTCTAGTTCCACCCGTGACAGAAAGGTACATGAAAGTGGTGGTATCATAACTTCCTCTCTGTTTAACTTTACCGTACAACATTGGTCTAGTTCCGGCAGAAGATGGGATAACTGATGTTCCGATAGCTATTTGTCTATCCCAGTCGCTATCCGTTGCGTTCCAATTTTCACGATAAACGAGTCCTCCGTTATACAATTTTGACTTGTAATACGTTTTCCCGTTCTCTGTAACTTGATTGTAAGCCAGGCCGTCAGAATCTATGGTAAGGTTACCTATCTTACCCGCGCTCGCCATGACAGTACCCTCGATGAAGGCGTTCTGGGCGTACAGGATACCGGAGTCACTCACGGCGAACGTTACCTTGTCGGTGGGGGGATCATAGCTATCTGCATTTAGCTTGAGGGTAGCGTAAGCCAGTGATGCTTTTGCGGCTTCAAAATCCCCACCACTGTAAAATCTAGGTACACGGTTCCTGAACTGTATTATGGTCCAGACGTCACCTTGTCCGGGTGCCAGCGTTGAACCACCGTACATACCGCCAGTTTCTACCCAGTCACTAGGTATCTCGTCAGGAACGGAACTACCGTCACGCAGGGAGGGGGAATAACCAACTTTAACCCACGTCGTTGAAACAAGTCCCCCCTCTATCTCCGTGTCTTGTTGCAATGCGTGCTTGAGGTAGTCGAGGGTGGTGACGTCGTTAAGGTCGTTGTTGATAACCGGCACGTCCTCCGTGTCTATCATGTTCTTCCCGGCTGAATCGAAGAAGGCGATGAACCGGATGTTTGTAGGCCAACCTTTCGTTGAACTTTTCGCCAGCGTGTACGTGTACTTCGTGGTTGCGGTACCACCTGCAGATTTTATAACCGTCCAGTTCTTCATGAAATCGTAAGATACCGCCACGTACCAGTAACAAGAGTAATCGGTAACACCGACCCCTCCCTCACCCTTGTGGGCGGTAGCGGTCACGGTGGCTGGACTTGCGCTATCATCACGAATCGAAGCGCTAGAACAATCGGTGGATAACCAGTAAGCCGTTCCGGGTAAACCGTCAGCACCGTCGTTTCCGGGGGCGCCGTAAGACCCGTACGTCCATCCTGAAACGGAGCCGAACTTGTCAACGGTTCTACTACGCATCCATGCGTAAGGTTTCGCAACAGTCGTGCTTTGAGGACCGTCTGTCCACGAGCTTTCAGCTATATCAGAGTGAGAAGTTCTTGAAGCACCTATGGAGAACTGGAACTCGGTGTAACCACCGGATTCACCGTCCGCCCCCGGTTGTCCCTGTTCACCCACGACACGGATGGCATCGGACCACGCCCCGCTCCCGACACGTTGTCTCATGTAGATGTCACCCTCCACGAACGGGTAGTGCCAGTTGGAAGTACCGTTAACGGAGAATTGAACGGATATGGAATCACCCTCGGGTCCCCGCTCCCCTTGAGGGACACGGATAACCTTGAACATCTTCTGGATGGAGGGGAAGGCGCCGCTAGCGCTAGACACGTTGAAGATAACCGAACCGGTCATGTTAGACCCGGTGAAACCGGTTACCTGAACTTGAACGTACTCGGAATTGTTGGTTCTCGTGAACGTGATACCCGAGTCGGCGGACACGGTTACCGTGGCTTGGCTCGTCACGTTCTCGGTCCCGTAGAACACCCGCAGTCTAGTCAGCATGTTGTTACCGTAGTAACCACCGCTACCGTCAGAGTAGGTGTTCGTTGAACCCACCTCGTTGTCAAGGTCTATAACGTAGTTGGACTCTCCCGGTATCCCGGAAACGTCCTGTATCAACACGACCTCGCTGTCGCAGATATTAACGAAACCCTGGTCGAAGTAAAGCTCCGCCCTGAGGTTCGTCCACGACGGGTCGATGTCAACGTCTATGTAAGGTACCTGTGAAGTCCACGACTTTATCGTGGTCCAGGTCTTTTGATTGTCTTTAGAGTAAGCGGTTCGCCAGTAACCGAGCGACCACCCCGTCACCCCGTCGGCTACCGATCCACGTTTTGCCGTGAAACGCACTTTAGGGGGGTTAGGAGACCCGTTCAGCATGTTGATGAACCTCGTGTCCGGGACGATCCAGTAAGAGGCTCCTGACGGCCCTGTAAGCACGACAGGGGTACTCCACCCGTCAGCCGGAACTTCCGTGGCGGGAGGTTCAACCGTTCCCTTTCTCATCCACAGGAACTCGTTACCGCTAGTCTTGGGAGGGGCGTCTTGCCATCCCGAGGTAGGGGGTGTCTCCATCGAGGTATTCTTGGCGAACTGGTAGTCAACGTATGTACCGTCCTGCCCGGCCTCCCCCACGATCCTCATGGGGTCTGACCACGTCACGCCGTCGTCCATCTTCTGTCTCATGAACACGTCGTCAACCTGGAACGGGTAGTGCCAGTTTGAGTTACCATCTTTAGAGTATTGCACTTGCAAGCCGATACCGTCCTTTCCCTTGTACTCTGACCACTCGTACTCACGGTTGTAGTAAGCCACGTCGATGGTCTGTTCCTCTCCCGGCGGGAAGGTGTCTTCCTCCTGGTTCACTTGATTGTAAGAGAACCCTATGAATCGAAGCCCTTCCGCCGAGCCGTCGTTGGTCACCTGTGACAGTGACGTGATCGGGTGGGTGGTGGAGAACTTGATCCAGATGAAACGGTCACTTCCCGGGGGTCCAGGTACTCCCTCCCCCGTGAGCAGGGAGAACTGGTAATCCGACGGGTTAAGCGGCATCGGGGGGTTCGGCGTCTCCTTGTCGTGCGCCAGCCCTATGTATTTCTTGCCTTCCGGGGTGAGCGATATGCCCGTCCCCGCCTCGTCATCGGCGTAAACGATCCACACGTAACCACCGGGTCCACGCTGTCCCTGCTCTCCCTGCTTGTTCTTCGAGATATTAAACCTCTTCTGCAAGGTGGGGGCGTTTATAGTGTCCGGGTCCATGGTGTTCTTCGGCATGCAGGTGAACAGGATGAATCCGTCATCCTCTTCCATGCCCTTCACCTGGACGGTCTTCCCGTTGTTGGTTGCCAGGTAATCTATCGTGTCCGGGTTGGCCTCGGTCGAGAAGTTGTACTTGGAACTGATGTCCTTCCCCCCCTTCGTCACCATAGCGGTCGTCTTGGCGTTATCGCCCCAGTAACCACCGCTACCGTCCGGCTGGGTGGAAACTATGCAGACGTCGTTATCGAGGTCCAGCGAGTAAGCCGCCTCCCCCGGTTCACCTTTTATCTCCTCGGAGCTTAAAGCACCGTCGAAAGTCTTGCTACAATTGAAAACCAGGTCCATAGTCACGCCAGCTCCCTCGAAGTTAACGGTGAGGGTCACCGACGCCATGTCCTGGAACATGTCAAGTATGTACATCTCGCCACCCGCCTGCGTGAGGGCGGCGGTGCAACCGGACACCTTCTTTATGGATAACTTGTACTGTCCTTTCCCCGGGTTAGGGTTGGGAGACAGTAAAGTCGTACCGGCGTAAGCCACGACACCCGTCTTGGCACGCCCGTTCTCGCCGAGCTGGCCGTCCTTGATCTGCCCGTTGTAATCGGAAGCTATACCCACGTACGGGTTATCCAGCACGGCGATGTAACCTCCGGCCCCGTTGATACCGTCAGACACCTTGATAAGCGAGGCGACGTCGGAGTATTTCTCCCCGTCCAGTTCAACCTCGTACATGACTGATAGAGTACTCTTGTTGTCCCACCACCCCTTGTCTGGGGTGATGACCAGCGTCTTCTGGTTCTCCCCCTCTATCTCCTTGAAACCGTCACTGGAAAGGTAGTACCACCTGCGGTAACCACCGAGGTCGGAGTTGAAGTTGTTCTCCGATACCCGTATCGTGATCTCGTTAGGGGTCGTGTTACCGTCCTTGTCGGTCATGAAGGCGGGGGATGGGTCAGGCATGATGTCAACGCTCTTGGACACCGCCTTGTTTATATCGTTAATCAACTTGTCGTACTCGGCGAAGTTGTCAAGACCGGTACATCCCGGGCCTATCATGATGTTCTCGAAACGACCGTTCTGCACGAATATACCGGCGGCGGCGGCGTCTAGCGGGTCTCTCCCGAACACCCCCACCCGTTTACCCGTGAGGTCGTACGAGTTGATACCCATGTATATGGAAATCGCCGGGGCCTGGTCAGAGGCGGCATCCAGCATGATGGCGGATTGTCTCGGCTTGTTCTTGTCGTCTCGATGCCCGAACAGAACGATCTCGTCACCGGCCTCCGGGACGTCACCGTTACCGTCTTGATCGGTCTTCGACAGGATACAGTAATCGGCGCCCACGGCTATAACGAGACGCCAGTAGTACTTCTGGTACTCCGGCGTGAACTTCTGGCATCTAGCCTGGTCGTAAACGATAAACGTGTTTAGCTCACCTTCCTCGGCGTAACACTTGTAACCTTGATCCAGCTCTTCCACCCTGTCTATCTTCATGTTGGTGGGGGTGATGATCACCTGACCGGCCTGCGCCGTCAGTTGCTGTATCACGAGGTTCACGAACGTGGCCTTCTTCCGTATGTAAGCGTAGTCAACTTCAAGGTGAGAGTTACCGGTCTCGTCGTTCCATAACGATCCACCGGCGATCCCTTGCTGCCACCCGGGGGTGTCGTAATGAGTCGCTACAAGTCTCGTGAAAGCGCCGGCGTAGAGGTCAATCCATATCTCCGCCTCCGGGTTCTTGAGGTCCTCTGCACGCACGTAAGTCTTGAGTCCGTCACGGAATATCCTGAATATAAGGTCGTTAATCGTGATAGATTCACCAACCTTGAGCCACTTCGAAACCGTCAACGTGTTGAATATGGGATCGGTGGACGGGTTACCGCTACCTTCCCCCACCCCCAGCAACTTGCCCAGGGTCTCTAGCGTTATGGTTTCGGGGTCACCACCGAGGTTGTCGGCCCTCTGCGTCATCAGGAAGTCAGCCAGTGACGGGGAGGGGTTCTCTTTCATCCCCGTGGGGAACTTTATGGAGTTGGGTACCTCTCTAGCGTTGGCTCCCAACAGTATCTCTTTCTTCTCGTCGCTCATGTCAAACTACTTTTTAGGCTTGCCGCCACATCCTTTGCGTTTTTTGCACTTCATGGTGATTATATTTAATACTTAGGCAAATATATAAAAAATATTTTGATTCTAAGAATAAAATCATCACCTTTGTATTATCACGTGGACGATCTCCAAGAACAAATATTTAACACCAAGAACATCCGTTCTAATCCGCACGACAAACGTATCCTTCTACTAAATTCCCCGTCCACGTGATTTTTTTTTGCCTTCACGCTTTGTTTTCTCGAAACTTCACCGTATATTTGCCTTGCTATGTAATAGTCGGTTGGGGGACTGCCTGTGATTAGCAACTTGAAATTTGCGTTCTACATACTTATAGATACTTGAGAGCTTATCCTTAACCAGTCCCCCATTTAAACTATTCCGGTTAAGGATTTCTCTTTTTATAGAGATTCCCCAAACAAGAGGTATATAGCGGCAGTTGAAGACAGAGCGACCTGTCGCCCCGGTTGACACCCGAAAACGCTCACCAAGGCTAGAGTGCCTGGAATATAAACTGTTCATGAATAAGGTTCAAAGAAATCTCGCTACGTCTGTACGACTTGACGACGAGTAACCCATGCCGAAAGGTACAAGGTGGAGGTCATGGACCACCAACGGGCCGAATCGCTCCTGACAAGGAATCCATAGCACAGGTTATGGAGGGGAGACAGGAAGCTTTCATGGAGAGGGAGTGGGAGTCACTCGACCAGAAGGTCCCGCCCACCCTTGCGTATTCTTCTTGTTATTTAATGCTCACCGTGGAGGCCTCCTCCCATCTACTAGACTATATGTGTTCATGTATAACACTTGTTTACTAATATAGCTAGTATATTAGTAACATTTATATTACTAATAACCTACTAATATACAATAAATATATTATAGGTGATGTCATGTAAAGGAAGCGGTGAGTGTTAGCTAGCATGGGGAAGAAAAAGTCGGAGGTATGTTTATACCAAAAATAATAATATATTATAAACTAACATAGTTGGTTTTTAGTTTAAATATTCTTATATTAGTATCATGTTAA
>ULWW01066026.1_pt1 | contig 13984 bp, 17 predicted proteins | sample 1960741 | NCBI WGS metagenome assembly ULWW01 (sample SAMEA4835823, study PRJEB28245) | human gut metagenome | biome: gut microbiome; material: fecal sample | place: Denmark | collected 2008
CCAGCATGGTTTTTTGACAGTCTGAGCAGGCCCTCCGGCAAATGCCGGAGGGCCTGCTGCTATTGTGAAGAGAGAATAAGGCGAAGAAAGAATATGGAGGGAATAGGGAGAGCCGCGAGGGGTGGGCGGCTCTCCCCTTTTATCCGCTGCATACGGCGCAGAGGGGATCGTGCTTACACGTTCTCCAGTGCCTGGTTCAGATCGGCAATGATGTCATACCCGCAACCTCTCTTTCCCGCTGCTCCGCTCCTGTTGTCCAGGCATACCGCGCCCGCCACGCTCTTCTATTCCGGATTTTAGCGCTTCACAGACGCAATTCCATCGCGGCCGCTCTCCGCCAGCTGGGAAACCGCCTCCTTGTAGAACACATCCAGCTCTCCCATGTACCCCGGCTTCCACGGCTTGTTCCGCCCACAGTAGTGGATGACCGCCGCCTCTCGCCGCACGTCCTCCAGCGTCATGCCGTCCCCGTTGTGCCGGTGGAGGGCAAACAGCTTCTCCGTCATGTTGTAGCGGAGGGGGTCCAGCGGCAAAATACGCTGGCCATACAGGGCGCTGATGATGTCCTGATCCGGCAGCATGAGCCTCCCCTTATGGGTGTCCATATAGTCGAACACCGCCTGCATATCCTGCTCCGCCCGCAGGGCCGGCAGGTTCATCAGCATCACGCCGGAATTGATATAGGGGCTGTCCTCGTCCATATCCAGGCGCAGCTCGTTGAACCGGTGCAGAAAGCCGCGGATGTGGCTGGCCGCTGCGAAGAACGCCGTGCCCATCGGCATCTCATACAGCTCCCGCAGGCTCTGCCGCACCACGATGTCCGGGTCGAGATACAGCACCCGATCCAGTGTGTCCGGCAGATATTTTGCCGCAAAAATACGGTAGTAAATGGCTTTTGGGTAACGGTCAGAGGTTGGCGCGTCCGCCAGCCCGCTCTCGGCCACCTGTATCAGGTGCAGTGCGCCCCGCTGGCCCAGCAGCGTTTGTGTTTCTGCCACGTCCGCCTCCGACAGGCCCTCATCGTGCAGCAGGTACACATCAAAATACGCGGCACTGTCACTGTGCAGTGCGGAGAACAGCATCACATTCAGCTGCGGAACATAGTTCCGATCCAGTGTCATCAACAGGTTCATATACATACCTCGACTTTTTTGTTTTCAGTATATCCCGCATTCACTCAAAAATCAAGAACAGCCCCGCCGATCAACGAATAGTTTCGGGGGTGTTTGATCGAAAAGCACGCCTTCCTGAAACCGGGAAAGCGTGCTTTTTGTCAGCCCCCATACACTGGGCACATTTCATAAACTTATCCCACTGAAACGAATAGGAGACGAATAATTCGGCCCAGCCAATCCATAGGCTCACTCCCCCATCTTCGTGATGCCTATAAGCAAGCGATGGCTTGAAACGGTTTCAAATATTCTAATTCTTGCCTCCGTTTCTTGGCCTTACATGGGCAGCTTCTTTACCCCGCTGATGGCCATCACGCAGATGACCTCCAGCTCACGGAAAAACTTCGGCATATCTGCGTCCCGGCGGAGCGGGTGGCTGGCCGGGAGATACCCGTCAAAAAATGCCATCCGTGCATCCTGCGGCAGCTCCGTCAGTTTGATGAGATAGTAAAACGAGCGCTGCGGGGGTTCTTCCCTCTGAAACAAATAGCCCACACAGCCGGAGAGCCAGGGCTGCGCAGCCTGCAGATCGGCGGAGGTATAATAGTGCATAGCCCCGACTGCCAGTGTAAACAACAGCCTGTCGGCGATATAGTCAGCCTTGACGGACGGGGGCAGGCCCAGCAGGTGTTGCGGCAGCAAAATAGACAGCGGCGTATCCAACGCCAGCAGCCTGCGGCGCTGCTGACGGAGTTCATCGTCCACTTTCCAGATGTAATCTTCCGCCTGCACGCGATTAAGTTGTGCAGCCATAGGCATTACCTCCCAGTGTCACCGAACCGGAGAGCTTCCCCTCCGCCAGCGCGTACAGCAGCGGCTGTACCAGCGCTTCCACCGCGCCGTCTAATCCCCGTGCGCCCGTCCCCTGCGCCACGGCTTCGCGGGCAAGCTGTTCTGCCAACTCGTCCGACAGCTTGAGACGGACCTTGTGGGCGCGGAAGAACTTCTTGTATTTTACGAAAGCCGAAAGACCGGATTCGGTCAGGATGCGCTTCATCTGTTCCGTGGTCAACTGCTCCACCGGCACGAAGCGTCCAATGCGGCCCATCAATTCGCGTTCCATGCCATAGGCACAGAAGTCCTCAGCAGTACACCGGGCAGCTATGGGGCAAGACTGTTCGTTCCGCACAAAACCAATGGGTTCGGCAGGCCGCTGCACATCCTGCATACGTCCGAACGCGCCGCCGAACAGGAACAGCAGGTCAGCGGTGTTGATGGCCATGCCCTCCGCGGTGACCTCCATCCCCTCCACCAGCTTCAGAAGCGCATGCTGCGTCCCCTGGCAGTACGGCCTGTCGCCAATCAGCGCCGTGAGCGGACAGCTTGTCCACCTCGTCAACAAAGATGATGGCATGCCGGACGTGGGGATGGCCTTTGAAGCCTGCCAGCAGGTCAGTCACAATGTCCGCCGCATTTTTCCCGCGATAACCGGTCTCGGTGATGCCGGTGGCATCCACGGTGAGAAACGGCAGTTCTGCGATTTTGACGGCCTCGCGGATGATGGCAGTCTTGCCGCACCCGCTGGGGCCATACAGCAGCAGATTGGTGCGGGGAACAGCGTTGTCTCCGTTGGCGCGGAGCATCTGTTTCCAGACAGCCAGTGCTACGGCTGATTTCGCCTGCTCCTGTCCAATAATGGACTTATCCAGTTCCCGAATGATATGCTGCGGTGTAACCGACTGCGCGGGCGCGGATACGGTTTCCTCTTCAGGACCGACAACCTCTTCCAAAATATGGAACGAGGTCTCCAGACAGCTTCGGCAGACCATCCTGCCGGTAGCTCCCACCACATAGCTGTTGCCGAGGATGTTAATAACCCCCTTACACAGGGTACAGCGGGGAAAGGACTGGGAATTCTTCTTACTCATCCTCGGCCACCTCATATGTTTGAACCAAATCGTCTATTGCAACGTCCAATACCGCCGAAAGCCGCCTCAGCACCTGAAGCGACGGTGTGCGCTTGCCGCTCTCATAGAGGCAGATGGCACACTGCCGCGTACCGATCAACGCAGCCAGCTGGGTCTGGTTCAAGCCCTTGCGTTTACGGTGGTAAGCAATACCAGAGACGCTGTCTTTTGCACATCGAGGCTTTCGCCGGAAGCGCACACCTGTGTGCTGCATATCGTATTCGGCTTCCAGCGTCTCAAACGGAATATCCTGCCGCTTTTGCTGAGGACTGCCCCAGTTGGTCAATGTGCAAAGAATGTACTTCTCACCTGCAGCCAGGCAGTTTTGTGCCATACGCAGTTCCTTGGCCGTCATGGAAATGCCGTTATTGGGTGAAGAATGAATGCTGGTTTTGACCTCCAGAAACACCGGACGTGCACGATCATCGAAGCTGAGGATGTCGCAGCCGAACTTGCCGTGCAGCTTGAAAAAAGGCATGATCAGCTGCGCCAATGCCGGCCATTTTGCGCCGACCCGTTCTCGCTCCTGGCTCAGGATAAATTCCTCCCCTTCGCGGCCGATACGCTTGTGATCTTCCAGAGGCTCAGGTGCATATTCCGGCTGCGGCCAGCGGGCAAAGAAGCCTGCCGGGATAGCGGTGAAATCATCCTGCAAGACGACATCGCAGGGCAGGCCAAGATAGTCGGCCACCAGTTTATAGGCGCTGCCGCTGGGTGCAGGCGGCACTTTTTCAATGTCTTTGATGAGATACACGTGGACGCCCACAGCATCCCCCAGCTCCTGCTGGGTCAGTCCGGCGTACAGCCGGCAGGCTTTCGTCACGGTCATAATGTTCTCTCCTATATCGTTCTTCTGTGTATTCTGTATACGTATCGTGTGTACCTGCGCGGTACAGATGTGATATGTATGTGTGCTGCATACATATGCCTCGTGCGTACGCGGTGTATGTATGCCTGCTCACCCTTCCAGCAGCGCGCGGTAGTCCTCAGGGAACAGGTAGTCGATCTCAACCCGGTTGCCCTCATAGACGCGAATTTCCCGGATGGCGGCGGCCACTGTGGGGCGGTCCAGCTCCGTCAGGTGTCCCAGCGTCAACAGCTCCTTTACCCACGGCAGGGCCAGTGGATCGTCCTGCGCCGAACTGCGCAGCTTGTCCAGTTGGGCCTGCAGCGCCTGTTCCTGCGCATCATAGTCGGCGCGGTAGCGGAGGAAGTCCTCCTTGGAGATAAGCGCGTCCTGATAGTCCTCGTAGGCGCTTTGCCGGCGGCGCTGGATACGCTGCAATGCGGCCTCCAGCTTTTGCGGCTGGTCAGCGCCGGAATGCGGACGTTTCGCCGCTCCCTGCCGGGCCAGTTGGCGGAGGTTTTCTACGCCGGCAATGAGCCGGTTCAGGTCGTTCAGCACCACCTGCGCCAGCACATCGTGAGCAATATAGTGCTTGCTGCACACAGATGCACCGTAGCGCTTATACGAGCCGCAGGTGTAGAAGGTCTTACCGCTCCAGACGGTCTTGACCATGGCCCGGCCGCAGTCGCCGCACTTGAGAAATCCCGCGAAGGGGCTGATACTCTGCTGAAAATCCGGCGTGCGGGCGTTGGCGTTCAACAGAGCTTGTACCCGCTGCCACTGATCTTTTTCGATGATCGGCTGGTGTGTGTCGGATACCACCGTCCACTGCCATCGCTCCTTTCGCTTCGCCTTGCCGTGCATCTGCAGGCGGTCATCCCGGCCCTGCTCCATATTCCCAATATACATCTCGTTTTGCAAAATGCGGTGGACAGTGGCGTATGTCCAATAGGTGGTGGACTCCAGCCGGTGGTTGTTGCGGTACTTCTCTCCGGTAAGCCGTTTATACTCGCTGGGGCAAGGGATGCCCTCCTCGTTCAGCTGCTTGGCGATGCGGATCTTTCCCATCCCGTTTTCAAACAGGGTAAAGATGCGCCGCACCACCTCCGCCGCAGGCGGGTCGATGACCAGGCGATTGTGGTTCTGCGGGTCTTTGCAGTAGCCGTAGCTGGCAAAGGCCCCGATGAACTCGCCCCGCTGCTGCTTGGCCCGAAGAGAGCTCTTGACCTTTTGGGAGATGTCCCGTGCGTACTGCGTGTTGAACAGGTTCTTCAGCGGCATCATCATGTCGTACGCGCCGTGGGCGCTATCAATGTTGTCTGTTACGGCGATGAAGCGCACGCCGTGCTCCGGCAGCCAGCGCTCCAAGTAGCGGCCTGTTTCGATGTAGTCGCGGCCAAAGCGGGACAGATCCTTTACCAGCACGCAGCGGATGCGCCCACTTTCCATGTCCCGCAGCATCCGCTGAAAGGCAGGACGCTGGAAATTCGTGCCGGTGTAGCCGTCGTCGGCGTAGCATTCCACCGCGGCCAAGTCCGGGTGATTTTCGATGTACTCCTCCAGCAGCTTCCGCTGGTTGCCGATGGAGTCGCTCTCCATCCGGTCTCCGTCCTCCCGGGACAGGCGGCAGTAAAGCGCGGTGGGTATCTTCTGTTCCATGCTGCTCCCCCTTTTATTTGTGGTCGAACGGTGTTACGCCGCCTGTGTGTGGGCGCGGATCAGCTCCAACAACAGTGTCTCTGCCGTCTGCTGGCCAAGGAAGTTGCGGGTAACGGTGATCGTCGGGGTAGGTGCTTGTTCGATGTTCGGCATAAACAGACCTCCTATTTGGGGATGGTCCATCGTATGCGGAGAAAAGAAATCGTATGTTTGGCAGTCGGACATAAGAGCGGCCTCCTATTCAAGTAATAGGAAAACAAAACGCCGTGCAGGATGTATCCTACACAGCGTCAAAATATATATGACTGATAAAAACGGATGCACATATCCACTTGCAAAACAGGGGCGTCCTGGTTATAATATCCCCATACGGTGCGGAGTGATCCGTTGTGTAGGTGCGCTATCACCTGCGCAGGCTGTAGAGAGCGCCAACTCTCTGCAGCTGCCGTTATTTTGTTTTCTGAGCATAGTATATCACGCAGAATATCTTTTGTCAATATATAATATCTTAAAATTAGATATATTTTTAGATTTAAGGATATACCTAAATTGACATATAAAGCATTACTTGTTATAATTCCCAATATGAGGGAATGCGAGGTGTGTAGGATGGCTTGGTCATATAAAAAAATGTGGATTATGCTTATTGAGAAAGGGATAAATCGGACAGAACTGCGATTAAAAGCAGGGATAAGTACGAGCGCCCTTGCGCATATGGGTAAGGATGAGCCGGTGACCATGGACGTTCTCGGTAAAATCTGCAAGACGATGAACTGCAGAATTGAGGACATTGTAGAGTATGTTCCTGAGTAATGGTGAGAGTTAAACAGTGGACAGGAGAACCTCCGCAGAATTTCTGCGGAGGTTCTCTATAGCGAATACTATTCGCTTCGGCTGATAGCGATATCCATAAAGCACCCGTCCGGCGCATATGCCTCAATAACATCGCCGGGCTGCACATTGGTCAGAGTCAGCGTGATCAGCGCGTCTCCTTGACAGCTGCTTCCACTGACAGGCGGGATGCGGATCTCCTGCCGCCCATCGGGGAGCCGGACAATAGATGTACGGGTATTTTCTTTCTCTGGTGCCGGGCAGCCGTGACGATCCCGGCAGAGCTTGGAAAAAAGGTACTGCCTGCCGGTTGCGTCGGTGAAACTGCGGTAACTGTCCGCCTGTACCTGACTGGTCATCGACTTGTGCAAAAGAAAGGTCAATGCGCCGGGATCATCCCGCAGCCCGCAGTCTTCGACGAGGTGCCTGCCGCGGGTATTGCGGAGCAGCTGCACCCCCATGGCGGAAGTCATACCCTCCAGCTTAATACGACCTGCATAGCCGATGGTATAAGCGCCGACAGTACTGCGGATGTAGTTGGTCAGTTCACCGGTTGAGATGGCTTTTTGGCCCACATCATCCTGTGATACAACGTAAGCGCTGTCTGCAAGCCGTTCTGCCGGACAGCCTTGCGCCAGACAGTCCCGCCATGCGTTGATATATATTGCCCCATATGGGGAAAGCGGAAATGTATAGTCATGGGTATAGCTGGACAAATCGTCCCGGCGATAACGCACGAAAACACGCTCAAGATCGGCGTCATCCAACAACAAATCGCCCCACTGTAATGCACATACCTCCTTTGCCGACAGACCGCTTTCTTTTATTTAATAGGACAGTCAGGGCTTCCATAGGCTGACCCAGTTCCTGCCAGCATCGGCTGTCCAACATAGCTTCATATTCCGCGGGGAGAACATCCGTGGCAGCAGCTTCCCGCTGCAGCCGACGATTTGTGATTTTGGGATCGCGTTCCTGGCGGCGTATATAATCCGCCAGAACCTTTTGGGCAGGACACGCGACACCCTCTTGTCGGGCGATAGTTGCCAAAAAATGGTATAATCTCTTGACATATTCCAACCCGTTTTTCCGCGGATGGGATGTGCAGAAGCGTTTGAAGTCTCCTGACGTAAGGTCTGTCAATTTTTTGTCCTCAAAAGCTGCCGCCATTTTATTAAGCTGGTTGTAATAGGTTTTCCGCAGCTCAACACTGCGGCTTTCATCGATCATGTAGTCTGTTGCGTATAGTTCTATCGCTGTACGCAGGCTCATTTCTGCCAGCGATTTTCCTTCACGCAGGTTTATATTCAACGCGTAGCGATACTTCTTGATCAAATCCTCTGTGCGTTTCTTTACCGTGCGGCGGATGACCTGCTCCTGCGTCTCCCCCTGACGGGGGCAAGGAATATACAATTCCAAGGTGGCCGCATCCGAAAACCTATGCGATTTGCTGTCGGTGCGGGTTTGCAGCAAATGGCCTGTCTGCGGGTCCAGCAGTCCGATAGTGCCGCGGGAAAAATATCCTGCGGCGCGGGTGGGATTAAGTGTGAAGCGAATTCTGACACCGGGCTGGTAGTCGTATATGATCGTCTGCTTGCCGGAGTGAGGTGTGATCTTAATTCCGGCGAATGGGTCGTTTTTCCTTTTCATCGTATCTCTTTTGCCTTTCTGTAGATTTTTTGTGCGTCTTCCTTCAACGTGTTATAGTATTCCTCCGTGATTTTCTCCTGTATGTCCGGCATGGTCGACTGCTGCGGAGACAGGCTCGAGCGCATTCTACCAGCTACTTGGATGTGCCCCGGCAGGCGCACATTTGCGCGATCATGGTCATGACATCGTATCGTTACGGTGACAGCGCTGCCCGGCGGCGTGTCTGCGGGTACGATATATTTCTGTATAGCATGGCATACCTGAGGGGAGCTGTTGGACACAGCAGGCGCGTATGCCGGGTGGGCACTGTGATTCGGATCAAGGATAATGCTCTCCAATACCTGTGCGATGATCGGCCAGTTGTCCTCACGCCTGATCCACTCTGCCCACCACGCGTCCTCACCGCGGAGACGATGTCCCATCAGCGCATCCACCAGTCCGTGGGGCATGACGCTCCGACCGTCGGGCAGCGGCACAGATGTGCAGTTGCACAGGTAGGTGCATCCGCTGCGGCGCAGCAGATAGGCAGTCACATCGGTCAGCGCGTTGCCGCGCTCGTCTGCGTCCGGCTCGGTCTGTGCTACAAGCTCCATACCGCACCAGTATGTGCTGTTGTATCCCAGCAGTTCCAACTTGTTTTTGACATACCTGCTGATATCCCGAGGGTCAGCAGGGCGGTGAATATCCTGGGGATGATGGGCCACATATGCGTCATTGATCTCACTGTCGCCGTATCCCTGTTTTTGGAGTGCCTCACGGCATTCACGTACAATGTCCATGACATACTTGGGCAGAACTATCTGACGGTATGCGTTGCGGGTTTTCATCGATGCGATGCGCTCGCCACCGGCGACGTTGTGCAGCGCCGCATACACACCATAATCCCCACAATCAATAATTTCGCCGTATTTTGGACACGCCTCAGCCGGACGCAGCATACTTGCCATCATCAGCGCCGCGCTGGCGGCCAACGGTGTTTCGGCGGCGTCCAACCGGATCAACTCCGCCAGGCGTACCAGATCATCGCGCGGCAGAGCTTTGGCTTGTTCGGGAGGCACAACGCCCCCTGCTATAAATAGGGGGATCTCAATAGGCGGCAGATTGTACTGCGGCAAGAGATGACGGGATGCTTCATACAGCAGGTTTGCCTCGTTGATGTGTGCATTGGCGGTTTCGATGGCGTTCGCCTCTCCGCGATCGGTCCTGCTGCGTGCCAGTGCCAGATATTCCTGCTGTGCCTCCTGCAGCGCAAGAGGATCGCCCATGCGATCTAACATGAGCTGTATGAGAGGTATGCTGCGGCGTTCGTAGTATGTCAGTGCCGCCCTGCGTGTACTCTCGGCGCGCCACTCCACAGGGCATAACTGGTGCAGCATATTGGCCGATTTCAGGTCCGCATACGCCTGAGCGTAGTCGATGTGTTCACACAGCGGGCGCTGAGATGCCTCATATTTAGTGCTCGTGCGGGCAATAATATTTTTGACAGCGTCCTCCAGCGCCAGACCCGATCCCGGTCGGTAGGTCATCTGTGCAGAGATGCCGGACGCCAACTGGGATTTACCGTCATACAGGTCGGTAGACAGCGTCTGCTTGTCGGTGCTATCCGTTGCGTATACGGCCACCGTTACCCGGCCAACGGTGGTCATCACATTTTCACGGGCGATTTCGTGTTTTTTCATGTAGGGGTCGACCTCCCTCGAAAATTGTCTCTATTTTGTATATACGCCCGAATCGCAGTTTTTCCCAAAAATCTTCAAAGAATATAAAAAACTTCTAAAAATCTTTCGTATTGGAAAAGCTGTGGGATAGCAAGTCACTGACTGACGCATAACAATGCGCCCTCTGTGTGAGGCAGAAGCCCTATAGACAATAGAAAGAGGGAGGCTCTGCTCGATGGAGCAGAGCCTCCCTTTCAAACTGCCGATTTTTGTCCGGATGCGCTATCAGCGGTCAAACGCCAGATGGCTATCGGTACAGCTCCGGCCGGCGCAGCTTCCCGACGGAAGCCATGGTCTGTGCTTTTATCGTTATGAAATGCGAGGGTCTCTCACAAATCACAGATTTGATGAATTATTGGGACAACAACCGTCTCATTGCCCATTACTGCGGCGTTAACATCATGGAGCTGCTGCTGGCTGTTGCTTTGGCCGCCGTTTTGTCCGGCTCTCACTCCTACCGCGCATCCAAATCATTCCGGCGAGGCGCTTAAAGTGTGCTCCTATATTGTTTCAGCTGCTCGGTTTTCCTCCAGGCCTGGTTTTTATGCGCTTTTTCTCTTTGCCGGGTGATCCCCGCTTTTTCTCTCTTCGCCCTTTTGTTTTAGGACTTGTTTTGCTCATCTCTATTGAAAATATATCGTATTCGGTACGAATAGTCAATGTTTTCGCCTGCATAAAGTTTTCAAAGCAAAGAGTGCTATCCTCTTGCTCTACGATAGAACGTACTCCATCATCTTTTGTAGCTCTGGGCGGTTGGTATTCTTGCCGCTCATACGGTCAATGTAGACCTCATCTACCCCTAACTGCTCCATCAGCAGTTCCTGCCGCGCTGTATTTTGATCGGTGGTGGATTATGCGGATGTAACCGATTTTCAAGTACAATACTTCCTTCCCTTGTAAATTCATATTTATTTTGTTATACTATACATACAAATTGGCGTTTTGATGGGAGGTGTCCTCGATGAAAACATATACTCTAAGCGAAATCAAGGCTATTGTGTCGCGTCTTGCCAGGCAATATGGCGCAGAGCGCATTTACCTGTTCGGCTCCTATGCCCGCGGAGATATGACAAACGGCAGTGATATTGATTTGCGGATTGACAAGGGCAGCATCCGCGGCTTTCAGTTGGCGGGGCTTCTGCTCGACCTGGAGGCCTCCCTTGGCGTGCCGGTAGACCTTGTCCCCACCACCAGTCTTGACCCGCGTTTTCTTGACTCCATACGTAAAGATGAGGTGCTGCTGTATGAAGCCTCTTGACCGCAATATCGGTGTTCTGGAACACATCGTCGTCTACTGTCAGCAGATCGAACAGACCGTTGGACGCTTCGGCAGCAGCGCTGAGACATTTCAAAACGATCCATTTATCGAAATGCAGCCGCACTTTGCATTTTGCAGATCGGTGAACTGGTAGGTAAGCTGACAGATGAATTCCGTGAACAACATCCTGCCGTTCCTTGGCATCAGATCAAAGCTATGTGGAATATTGTCGCGCATAGCTACGGCACTGTCGATCCCGAAATCACATGGGAAATTATCACGGATGAAGGCATATTGCGAACAAACCATTGTCGCCGGACAATAACGCAGTCCCAATAGAGTCCATTCCGCAGATGCAACGTGCCAAAACGCGGAAAGCGACCCTATTGGGACTCTTTTTCTATGTGCCGTTAGGGTACACCCTATTGGCGCATCAATAGGGGTCGTCATCCTGCGGTACCCAAATACGAGGAATTCGGGTCGATCAGCTTTCGTGGGTTTACTGCGGCCCATAGATAACACGTTGAGATCTGGTCATGCACATCTTTCTCCAGACTAATTCTCAACTCATTTCGCTGAAGCCAGGGGCATCGATGACGTTCTCCTTCCCCCTGCCAATCCCTGTCTCGATACGCCTCTCCCTTATAGGACATTGGCAATACAGTTGGACGTATGACCGCTTCCTGCCGGTAATCCGGTCTGTGAGGCTGGGCTGGCTATGCCCAAGGATGGCAAGACCACCGACAATGGGCGTACCCGCCAGAAATACTGCTTTCCCTTCCGCCAGTCCAAAACCGGTGTTTGCCCTTGTAACCACAAAAACTGGAACAACGGCAAGAAGAACCGGGGCTGCACGAGATACAAGACCGTTCCAAACGATTACAGACTTTTCATTGACCGCAGCTGTCTCTATTTCAAGCGGACTTACGCCCTGCGGACGGAGTGTGAGCGTTACAATTCCCGCTTCAAATCCACAGGTCAGGAACGGCTGTGGGTGCGCAACGGCGCCAGCGCGGCGAATCTCAACACATTGGCTCATATCCCCGCTCTGGCAGTGGCGCTGGCCGCCGTTTTGTCCGGCTCTCACTCCTACCGTGCATCCAAATCATTCCGGCGAGGCGCTTAAAGTGCCCTCTCATACGGTTTTTTCGCTCGGTTTTCCACCGGACCTGGTTTTTATGCGCTTTTTCTCTTTGCCGGGTGATTCCCGCTCTTTCGCTCTCTTCGCCCTTTTGTTTTAGGACTTGTTTTGCTCATCTCTATGTTTTTGTTGGGTTGGGGATATTCACCCCGATGCCGTTGATCTCCACGCCTTCGTCGGCGGGGATGAGGATATATCGCCGTCCGTCGATGACGCGGGCCTCGATCATGTGGCTGTACTCCGGCGCGACGGCGATCTTTACCTCCGGCGTGATGATCTGAAATTTGCCGCTTTCGATGATATTCTTGGGGTTCAGCGCCGCATCCTCACCGTACTGTCTGCGGCACTCCTGCTGGAAGGCCTCCACTTTTTCCGCGGGTACGCCGCTATTGGTCAGCACATCGCCCATCTCGCGGACGGTCAGCGCCAACAACTCCGGGTCTTTGCTCTCCTTGTGCTCCGCGATGCGCTGGCGCAGCTGCTCGTGGACGGACTGCACCACATCATAGCTGCAATCCTTTTGCAGTGTATCGCCCAGCGCCGTGCTGAATACGCTCTTCTGCTCCTCGGCAGACATGGGCGGCTCGATGCGGAACACCGCGTCAATGACCTCCTGATGGATCTCCGCGGCATTTTTGCTGTAAAAGAGCGCGTTATAGATGTTGGCGGCGCGGTCATCGAAAGCCGGAAATAGAAAGCCCAGCTCCGGCGCCAGCGCGATATGGCCGGTGGACGCGCTGTGGAAGCCGCTGTCCTCATTGCTGTATTTCAGCTCCAGCGTGGGGGTCTTTACGGGGCAGATACTGCACACGAAATATTTGTACACCGTGTCCGAGCCATCGGAAAACGTCTCGTCATCCCGGCCCTTATAGGGCACGTCGTAGGTGTCGGCGGCCAGCAGAATAAGATAGTTGGTCTCGCCCATGTCCATGGCGTCGATGATGCGCCGGTACAGCGTCTCGCGGGAATTCTGATCCCGGGCATCCGTTTGACGGATGGTCTGCAACAGGCGGTGCTCGTCGCTGTCGGCCACCTGTGCGGTGGAAAACTCGATGTTGATGAGATTTCGGCCCAGCGCGCCGGACAGAGCCTTTTTCACAAGGCCCAGATACATCTCCCGCTCCTCCTGGGACATGAGAGCCATGGAGGCGTCAATATAAGAAATGATCTCCTTATTGCTGTTGACGTAGCAGCCGTAGATTTTGTTGATGGCGCTTCTGTCCGGCTTGAAGCGCCGGCGTATTTCGTTGAGTTCTTTTTGGTTCATAGTGTCTCCGTTCGTATGGCATGGTTTTTGCAGGCCCTATCATACCACAGACTGGGCGTAAATGAAAGATGTCCGCGGGGAGGAAAGAGTCGCGAGCAGCAGATGCTCACACTTTCTTCTCGACGAAAGGCATGTCACCTGGTATACTGATGAAAAAACAATGCCAGTTTCCGAAATTTTATTTTTCTCTCATGCAATAAAACGCCCTTTCCGTGCATTACACGGATGACAGGAGAAAAAGCCCATGCTCAGTATGCTGATGACAACCGAATATGCGCCGGCGGAGGAGCGGCACGAGCTGAAGCAATCGCTTCTCCGCGTTGCCGGTGGTGACCGTGACGCCTTGGCGGAGCTGTATCAACGCACACGCTCGGCGGTGTACGGCTTAGCGCTGTCCTACCTCAAAAACGCGCAGGACGCGCAGGATCTTACCCAGGACGTCTATGTGCAGGTGTGGGACTGCGCGGAGCAGTACCGCCCCACCGGCTCGCCCATGGGATGGCTGCTGGCCGTGTGCCGCAGCCTGTGCCTGATGCG
>ULWW01039785.1_pt1 | contig 13979 bp, 12 predicted proteins | sample 1960741 | NCBI WGS metagenome assembly ULWW01 (sample SAMEA4835823, study PRJEB28245) | human gut metagenome | biome: gut microbiome; material: fecal sample | place: Denmark | collected 2008
AGAAATACCCGTATCACCTGATCTGGATAATGCCAGCGTAGTTATCCAAGATTAGCTATAACTGTCATGAAGTTACATTTCTTTTTGTGCGTGTGTAATGCACCTAAGGTACAAAAAGAGCGTAATCATGAGGTATAAAACCCTACCATACACGTTTCAACGAAACGGTAACTACTATCTACAAATCCGGCTTTCAAATGGCAGGATGTATAAAAAATCACTTCACACTGATAGCTATCGTGAAGCCTCTGCTTTGATGATTGGCGTTACGCCACACATTCCTTTTGTCAAATCATTAGCTACACCGCTCTCGATGTTCGATGCGTTTATTTCAAACCTGATTGTGTCAGAACGTAGGGCTGTTAAAGTTCCGCTTCTACTCAGCCAACCGATTGTTGTACCTGATGCAATCGTTGAGCCAGCACCACGAGTCGAACCGGAAAAGGTGTTAGCCCTTTCTGATGCTTGGGCTTTGTACAAAGATGAAAAAGGGCGTAACTGGACAAAATCGATCTTAATGGCAAATGAACGTTACATGGCAGTGTTGCTAACTGTCTTGGGAGGGGAAACTGATGTAACGGCGATAACCAAGCAGGACATTAAACAGGTGATGGAAGTTGTTGAGAACCTCCCTAAGCGTGTTGTTCAGCCCTATAGGTCAATGACTATTCAGCAGCTGGTAGATTGCGATGATGTTCCACCTGATGAGTTGGTTGGTGTTGAGACAATCCATAAGCATCTCAAGCTGTATAAATCACTTTTTAAAACGTTTCTCACAGGAAACAAAGATATTTTAATGAAGTCACCAACTGATGGTGTAGTTGCTGCACCTTCTAAAGCAAGGTTTGGTGCATACAGTTTGGCGGAGATGAAGAAGATTGTAGAGTGGGCACTTAAGCAGCCTGATGGCTGGCAGAAGTGGATTATATTGCTGTTGGCGTACACTGGAGCCAGAAGAGGTGAAATTGCCAAACTGGAAAAATCACAGATCAAATATGATGAGGATAGCCAGAGATATTACTTCTTGATTGCAGAAGGAGGGCAAGGGAAAACTGAAAACGCAACCCGGCAAGTAGTTATCCACCCTAAGCTTATCGAATGGAGGTTTATGGATTATGTTGATCGGCAATGGAAAGAGCGGGTATTTTCAGAAGTGGCGGGTACTAACATGACAAAAATTGGCAAAGAATTTGCGGATGTGCGTAATCGGCTTGGAATTCCATACTTAGATGACTTTGGGCAGCGTAGGCTTCTGCATAGCATTCGTCATTCTGTCTGCTCTGCTGCGATGTCTGGATGGGTAACTAACATCTTGCATTTGCAACAAACGGTAGGTCATGAAAAAAGTGGAGGAATCACGAAACGCTATCTGCATACCTTCCCTCTATCGTCAATTTATTACGTAATCGATGGAATTTGTTGGATTTAAGGTAATGTTTATATTAAGAATTTAATCATACTCTTTAACTATGATTAAGTTTTGAAGGTTTCGATAGTATTTGTCAACAAATGACAATCTGGGGTAAACTGCCATTTGAAGTACAGAGACTTGTGTATAGTAACTAAGATATTTTGATAACACTAATGATGTGATCTATCTCACATTTTTATGAGATAACCTGATTGTTTTAGAAGTTTGGATTCTGCTATGCTTGTAATAACTAACAGCATGAAAAGAATACAAATAAGGTAAGGGATTCTAATGGCGTTGAAAGTTTTTATTAGTTACTCACACAGAGATGAAACGTATAAAGAAACTTTAGATGAACATTTATCTTTGCTTAAACGTAATGAAATAATCGATACATGGAATGATAGAAGGTTAATTGCTGGACAAAAATGGGAGGATGAGATATCTGAAAGTCTTTCGGAGTCAGATGTTATTATTTTCCTTGTAAGTTCAAGCTTTATTTCATCAGACTATTGTTATGGCATTGAGATGAAAAAGGCATTAGAACTACATAAAAGTGGTAATAGTATCGTTGTACCATTAATTATTCGCCCTTGTGATTGGACATCGGCAGAATTCGGAAGTATACAAGGTTTACCAAAAGATGCTATCCCTGTTTCTAAATGGGAGAATGAAGATGATGCGTGGTTAAACGCAGTTAACGGTATCAAGAGGTTAATTGGTAACATTAGTGAAAAAAAAACTAACCACTTCGTCATCTTCACAGATTTTAGTAAGCAAAGACACTTTAAAATGGTTGGATGACACAGAGGTAGTTCTAACACACAGAGCTGTAACAAAGGTCACGCTACATGATATCTATGTGTCTTGTGACATGAAAAATGCTACAGCAGTTGATGTGGCTAAAAGTAATGAAGTAGAATACATAAATTCTGATGTGATTATTGGTGATCCAAAATATTATTTGATTACTGGAGAGGAACAGCAGGGGAAAACATCTCTTCTTAAAAATACTTTTAGAAAATTAGCTGAAGGTGGTTCTCCAGTAATTTATTTTGATGCAAAAAATATTAAAACATCTGACATTAACATCGTTATTGGAAGTGAACTTAAGAAACAATATGATAATTTCACTCTTGACAGTTTCTTGCAATCAGATGAAAAAGTTATTCTAATTGATGGAATAGACTTTATTGGCTTGAATAATAAATATCGCGATCTTTTTCTCTCAAATGTGAAGAATCAATTTCAGCACATAATAATTACTTGTAATACTTCCTATTCTTATATCTATCCAGAAGTGTACGAATTAAATGACTTTACTGTCTATGACCTATTAGGACTTGGTCATGCTAAGCGTACCGAATTAATAGAGAAATGGATTTCATTAGGTAAAGAGGAGTCTATTGACGAATCGACACTGTATGAACAATGTGATGAGTTTAAACTTAAGTTAGATACTATTATTCGGAAAAACATTGTTCCGCCAAAACCAATTTATGTTTTGATTTTGTTACAGATGTTTGAAGCGTATTCTCAGCAAAATCTGGAAATGACTTCATATGGACACTGTTATCAGCAATTGGTTTATCAGTCCTTTGATCACGCAAAAATTCCAAAAAAAGACGTTGAAAAATATCTTAATGTTTTGACAGAATTAGCTTGGAAAATGCATACAAATAATGGTCAGATTCTAGAATCTGAGTTGCAATTATTTTTCAAAGACTATGGGAATGTTTATCTAACAGTAAATGGTGAAGAAATAATTAAGACTCTTAGAAATAACTCCATACTCTTTTCTGATGGCTTTAATATAAAATTTAAGTACCCTTATCTATTCTATTTCTTCGCTGCAAAGAAAATTGCCGAACAGTATGTACAAGACGAACAGGTTCGCAATGATTTCCGCAATCTTTTATCATCATTGCATAGAGAGGATTATGCAAATATTTTGGTTTTTGTAACCCATCATACAAAAGATTCTTGGGTATTAACTGAAATTAAAAACACTCTTTCTGAGCTTTTTCACGAACAGCAACCTGCGACTCTTGATAAAGAGCAGCTCATCTTTATGAGTGAGTTTATTGCACAAATTCCTGACTTAATTTTAGAACAAAGGGAAATCAAAACTGAACGTGAAAAGCATGATCAGCAGCTTGATAAAATCGAAAAAGCACATTCTGAAATAAGTGAATCAGATGAGGATTACGAGCAACCAGATATATTGGCAAAAATAAATAAAACCTTCAAAGGGATGGAGGTTTCAGGGCAAATTATTCGTAATAGATATGCAACTCTAACAAGACAAGATTTATATGAGTTAGCATCTAATGGTGCTGAAACTGGCTTGAGATTTTTAGACTACTTCATCCAGCTTTCGAATACTGCGAAGAGTGAAATTGTATCACTTATTGAGAATACGCTTAAAGAACATCCAAATCTAACTGATGAACAATTAAATAAACAAGCCAGGCATGTATTCTTACAGATGACATATGGAGTAATTAATGGAGTTATCCGTAAAATAGCCTCGTCAATAGGTTCCAGAGAGGCTTCAGAAATTTATTCATCACTTAAATATAAGAACACTGAATCTCCTGCTATTATTCTGCTTAATCAAGCCATTGAACTACAATTTATGCGAACAATTAATATTTCAACACTTTCTGATACTACTCAAAAGTTAAAGGGTAATCCAGTCTGCATTAGAATACTAAAAGAGATGGTCATTCAGCATACCTATATGTTCCCCGTAGGATATAAAGAAAAACAACAAATAGCCGAGTTGCTCGACTTAAGTGTCAAGCAACAACGCATAATGGATTCGAAAAAAATAGGGAAGGCTTAGTTTATTCTAATGACTCATTTATTCTATTGGTGCATTATTTTCCAATAGTTCTACTCTCGTGTTATGTAGCGATTTAGAATGCTTAGTCGCTACATATCCACTATACTTTTAAAGCTTGATTAAGTGTTGCGAACTGCCTTGGTTGTTCATTACTATACTTTATAATTAATTGCAATAGACTAATCAATACAATGAGGGACATTACACCGAATTAATTTCAGGCTCATAATGGATATCGAAAGGATTCGAATAGTATTAAACTGCAAGCCCGTTTACTTTATCCCATCCCACTATATTAGCGTTTAAGGCTGCTAATATTAGCGAGCATTTCTTTTTTCACGCGAAACACTGTAGCCCTGCCACAATCGCACAACTTTGCAATCTCATCCGGTGTGTTCTTCCCAGCTTGAAGCATCTCAATGATTTTACTGTGTAATTCTTTGTTCTTTTGCTTTCCTTTATACTTCTTAGCCTCTTTAGCAAGGGCAATTCCTTCGTTGCGACGTGATGCGATCATTCCCCGCTCAAATTCTGCAACGGCTCCCATCATGGTTAAGATTAAACGAGATTGTGGGGAGTTATCGAAACTCATTGAGTTAGCAAGGAACTGAACAGTGATCCCGCGAGCAACGAGGCTATCAATCATTTCCAGCAAATCGCGGGTATTACGTGCAAGGCGATCAATCGAGTGAGTCATGAGCGTATCACCTTCGCGGAGGTGTGAAAGCAGGTTCAACAATTCAGGTCTCTCGCTGGTGGACTTACCTGATTCTTTCTCGGTGACGATTTTGTCACAAACAGGTTCCAGTACTGCCAACTGACGCTCAAGATTCTGATCCTTTGTTGAGACTCTCGCGTAACCAAAAATCATTTCCCTGCCCTCACCGCTGATAAGTATCATTTAAATTAACTGAATGATACAGTATCATTTAAATTCTTTCAATGTCTAAATGATACTAAACGAGACAAGAAAAACGGGTATCGTTAGGGAGTACCCAAAAGAGATTTTTGATCGTGCGTTTTTTAGTCAATGTAGGGTTAGTGAAAAGTTCAGTACCGAGATCTGAGTTCACGGCATTTTGTCGACGGGGTTGAACCTGATTAGGCGAACGAGATTTTAAATCAGGCGGAATAAAACAAGTTGTACTTTTATCTGAGTAAACGATCCCTTTAACTTTTTAGTCAGAAATCGTGATACTAGGGGTTTGGTTATTTTGTGTCCTTAAGGCCAGTACTTTTAGCGAGGACGAAAAAACGGCCTACATGAGACCGCTTACAGTAACTTAAGTATATTATCCAAAAAAGTCACTTAACTTAAATCAATTTGGATGCAAAATCGCCACACTTTGCAAGTGAACACATACCGGGCAACAAGCAAATAAAAAAGGCCACTTTCGCGACCTTGTACCAGTACAAACACTCATTCAGAACGATCAAGTACCATATATGCTGGCTGACACATGCTGCCCCGCTCCTGTAGCCAGTAGTAATCAAGATCGGCAACACGCACGTCCAATCCAGAATCTACACGGTTGATCTGTAACCGTAGCCCTACAGTATCCTTGTACGATAAACCAGATTTAACATTGTATTTGTACTTAACACCGTTTTCCTGTTCAAACTGTTTAAGGAAAGGCGTCATTTGTTTCTGAATTTCTTTCAAACAAATAACCTCATTATCAATAGCAAAGGGGGGTTCTGTTTTTCCATCAGGTACAGCAGCCTGTAAATGAAAGGAAGTACTCAACAATAACAGCATTGCAACAGAAGTCTTTTTCATTTTAATTCCTTATTAAAGAACAGTACATTATATTTCAATGGACTTAATAACAATATTTTATATTTCCTTCGGGTTTTCTCATGCATTTAATTCCTTCAGGAATATAATCAGTTACGGGAGCAGGTCTGGCATCAGGTCTTGAAAGACGATTGGATATAGAAGACAACAGACTGAAAACACACTCATTAAATGATTTTTGATATTTATTTTTTTCATAAAAGTACTGCATGGTGATTTTATCTCTTTCGTATTGCAATTCTTTGCCAAGCTGAATCCTATCCATATCAATTCCATTTCTCATAGCATTAAATCTTTCGTTCAATAAATTAAATTGAGATTTATTCCATTCATTTAAAGGAAATAAAGAATTGTTAAGCCTTTGCCTACAATTAGATTGCTCGATAGCTGACATATATTCTTTCATACTAACGCCAATATCTAAGTATGTGAGTTGTCCAGCAGTTCTATCAACTGAGTTATTAGGGTAAGATTTAATTTCAGTAAGTATTGACTCTGTTAATACTGCATTTTCTTCTAAATCTTTGCTAATAGTTATTTGAGCTTGTTCTCTTTTATCCTTATCAAATATTGAAATGTATTTCTTTACTATATCCTGATTAGCTTTCTCGGCTGCTACTAACGCATCTTGAACCTTCTTTTCCGCCGCTTTAACTCGTTGTTCTTCTACAAATTTCGCGTAGTCATCAGTATTTGTAATGTGATTTTCACGAGCGATAGAAAACTCTTTACTATCTTTAAAACCAAGTTTTTGTGCTCTGGCTCCATCGCTTGAAGATCGGGCAGAACTTGCCACGAAAGCGAGCACAATGATCAGTACAGGAACCGTATAATTATTAACGAGTTTATAGGGTAAGAACTTCGCTTTAAGCGTACCATAACCCAAAACAGCCCAGCCTATCGCGGCAGTACTTGCCAGTAGCTGGCACAATCCAGCGACGGAAAGCATGATTACCGACCAGAAGCCTGTACCGACTGCGAAAAGATCACCAAATTTCTCCATTGACGCAAGGAATAAAAACACTCCCCAAATGCCATAAAATCCTATTTTTAAATATTTACTCACCGCAATTATCCTTTAATAATTTTCCAAATCGATGGTTCGTTCTATTTGTATTATCGACAATAATTCGTTTGCCTTTAGGTAGATCCCTTAAAAAAGAATCCCCCCAAAATTTATAGATTAGCAGTTGTACCACTCTCACTGTTTTGTCACTCCCATTATCTTCTCTCAGGTCAAAAGTACGGACTTAAAGCCGTCCGTGTTCAGGTGCTCAAGAGTAGCACGCATATCAATAAACGATCGATAAAAACGATCTATTAATGGTTTATTGATCGCTATAATCTATCAATGATTATTAATTCAATACAAATCAATAGGTAAAATCGATCAAGAGGATTCGTCATCCATGAAAGGGGTTATGTATCTGATTTCAATACAGGGAGTATTAGCGATACCATCACGCAAACGCTCTTAAAGCGTAGCTACGGCGTTTTGTAGGGTTTTTGGTCATTCATGTGTGTCAGTAATGAACATCGCATTCAGGGGCTTCCTGTGCGTTTTGTCCGAAACACCATCATGAAGGGGGACAGATCGGATCGGGGTCGCTTCGCTCTGGTCAGTACTGGATAGTTCTTTTCCAGTAACTGAAACCGCAGATACCCCACTAAGTACACAAAGGAATTATTTGTAGAATAAGTAATGAAATAACAGTCAGTTATGTACTTACTGACAGAACTAAAAACGCGATTAGGTTCGCTCTGTCAGTGACCGAAGGGAACGCAACAGTAGAATCTAATCCAGCGAACAGTACACGCAAGCGGGTGCTGTTTAATTGTTTTATCTATGTAAACAATGGGATAGCTATCAAGTACTCACTGCGTGAGCACTCTCACTAACTACCCGAAACAGTTCGCTTGCTTCGCCGCTCCTACTTTCAGGTAGTTAATTCGCTTTCGCTCGTTGTGATGTCCGAAATTTATTACCTATAGTATTATAAGGTATTATTTTCCGGACATTTATGTATTATAAGGTATTATTTTCCGGACATTTATGTATTTTTATGATGGTGTTCTGGACATCATTTTTTGCTTTTTTGTACTTCCTTTTCGTATTTGTTCCACATAGCCTTTTGCTCTTCGGGACTGAGTGCTGTATTACCACTGGCAAGAAACACCTTGAACGCTTCTAACTCAAGCCCTGGGTTGCGGCTTTTCCAGCGGCGAAAACGCTTAGCGTGATTATCATCAAGAGTGAAACGCTTTTGCTTATTCTTTGAACCTTGCGGCCTGCCTCTCGGCCTCTGCTCATCATCAATACCGATATCTATATACTCAATATTATCTGTAAGAGATCTGGCTTGCCATTCATCAAAAACATAAACAGTCTGTGTTTCAGTACTGTCAAAATCCCTTGAAATTCCTCGTAGTACGAACTGGTGTAAACTTTCGTACTCCCTCGCAACATGTATCGCCTCGCCGTCAATCTCAAAGAACAATTCGCACTGTTTAGCCTCTGTTTCAGAGGGACGCATACAAGCGAGCCAGACGCACGTGAGCAAGTGTTGGTACTGGTTAAACCCTCTGGCATCCGGGCTTATCTCTGTGCCGTTTTTGAGGCTCTGAGAATCGCTTTTGTTCTTCGTCCAGTAGAAATCCTGTCCCTCAAGTTTTTTATCAATAAATGAGTATATTTTTTGTACTTTATCAGGGTTATTAGTCTTCCATGTCTTCGATAGTTTTTGATTTTTTGAGAAGTAATAAACCTTTAATCTGTCTTTGAGAGCTGTTTTTCGTGTCAGTAATCCTCTAAGTTCAGTACTTTCAAAGAGTTCTTTATTGCCTTTATAGATCAATGAATTTTCGAAATTAGCTCCGAGAAAGGTGATTGATACGTCTTTGTACTTACTGAGATCTTTCCATGCGGTAATATTAAGCTGTTCCTTTTTCGCATCGGTAAAGTACTCATTATTCATGATGAACATATCATTTTCGTTAATTGCTGGTAGCTGGTTCAAAATATTCTTCAGTACTTCCCCTTGTATTTCTGGTTTTCTTTCTGCCGCAATATACATATTTTTATCATCTAATGTCAGTACATTGTGTATTAATGAATTAAGAATTGTATTTTTTATATTAGTATCACCCTCATTAATATTCTGAAAAGAGTGAAAATTAGTAACGTCGTCAATATAAATATTACACTCAGATAACAATTCAGGAGGAATTTTGAAAAACGTTTTATCTGTTATGAGTAATGTTTTATTACTTCCAGATGAAAGAAAGTTAATAACTGAATTAATAACACTTTCATCTTTTGGTACTGTATCTGTAATTATATACTCGCAATTATTGATTTGCTTTGCTGTCTGCTTAATAAGTTCTTGAGTGTTCTGTACTAAAATATATTTTTCAGTACTGTTATTGATTATATTGCATATAGCAGTAGTTTTACCTGAACCACAAGGGGCGGAGACATACTTAAATTTATTATAAATAGGTGTGGGATTAATCATTTGTACACGCTCCATATTGATTAATGTAGAAAGGTCAGCCATTCCAGTGTCTGGCCTTTCGTTGTTTTAGTTATTAGTCTTTTTGAGTTGCGACAACTGCAAGAGAATGTTTATAAACAAGTGAAATAAGCAGTTTTACCGCCTCAAAAGCTACAGTCAGTTTCGTAATTATTTTCGAAAGCATCGTAAATTTCACTTCGCTATCTTCTATGCAAAAATTAGCAGGCTGAGGTATTTAATGATTGAGATGTGACCTGTTGATAAGAGGGTTTGTATTGCTTGTTCTGCTCTTTGTTAATTTGTGACTTATTCCTTTCACAATGATCGGCTATGTTTGATAACTCTGTTAGGAAATCACCTATGGCTACCATATAATCATGTTCATCTTCTAATTCTTTAAATTTTAATAGAGAAATCTCTTCATAATATTCTTTCATTTTCATATAAATCACCTTTTATTTTTTTTTTTGTTGTTAACACAGGTTTTTTTCTGCACTACACATTATAGCACATAGAATTAATTTGTTTCATTTTCTGTCAATGAAATAGAGTAAAGATAAATGCTTTTATAAAGCACTTATCACATCCGTTGCCTTGCTATATATAAAAAGTTCTCCAAACTATACTGGTGTATATTTTCCCCATCAGATACAGTTGTTTTTAAACATTACAATGTTGGATTCTTGGTTCCAAATAAATCGAGCAACTATTAGTGTTTCAAAATGAAGTTGGGAGCTATTCCTTAATTCGTATGAGGTACAAAATGGGGTACTCGGTGGGGTACAGCGTGTATAAGTGACGTCACCACGGGTAAACTTGCATCGGCGAGCAACTTAACCTAAGCTGACAAAAATTAAGAGAAATGTAACCAAACGACTCGGGGTGCCCTTCTGCGTGAAGGCTGAGAAATACCCGTATCACCTGATCTGGATAATGCCAGCGTAGGGAAGTCACAGACCATCAGGTCATTGCTTCTTCACGTTATGGCAGGAGCAAACTATGCAAGTCGACCTGCTGAGTTTCGCGCAATCTGCGCACACGTTACACCTTTTTCACCAACATTCCCCTCTTGTGCACTGCATGACCAACGATGTGGTGCAAACCTTTACTGCCAATACCTTGCTGGCGATCGGTGCATCGCCAGCGATGGTTATCGAATCCGAAGAGGCCAGTCAGTTTGCGGCTATCGCCAGTGCCTTGTTGATTAACGTTGGCACGCTGACGCAGCCACGCGCACAGGCGATGCGTGCCGCCGTTGAGCAAGCAAAAAGCTCTCAAACCCCCTGGACGCTTGATCCAGTAGCGGTTGGTGCGCTCGATTATCGTCGCCATTTTTGTCATGAACTTTTAACTTTTAAACCGGCAGCGATACGTGGTAATGCTTCGGAAATCATGGCATTAGCTGGCGTTGCTACTGGCGGACGGGGAGTGGATACCACTGACGCGGCAGCTAATGCGATACCCGCTGCACAAACACTGGCACGGGAAACTGGCGCAATCGTCGTGGTCACTGGCGAGGTGGATTATGTTACCGATGGACATCGTATCATTGGCATTCACGGTGGCGATCCGATAATGACCAAAGTGGTAGGAACTGGCTGTGCATTATCGGCGGTTGTCGCTGCCTGTTGTGCGTTACCAGGCGATACGCTGGAAAATGTCGCATCTGCCTGTCACTGGATGAAACAAGCCGGAGAACGCGCAGTCGCCAGAAGCGAGGGGCCAGGCAGTTTTGTTCCACATTTCCTTGATGCGCTCTGGCAATTGACGCAGGAGGTGCAGGCATGAAACGAATTAACGCTCTGACGATTGCCGGTACTGATCCGAGTGGTGGTGCGGGGATTCAGGCCGATCTTAAAACCTTCTCGGCACTTGGCGCTTATGGTTGCTCAGTTATTACTGCACTGGTGGCGCAAAATACCCGTGGCGTACAGTCGGTGTATCGCATTGAGCCTGATTTTGTCGCCGCCCAGCTCGATTCGGTGTTCAGCGATGTGCGAATCGATACCACTAAAATCGGTATGTTGGCGGAAACCGATATTGTTGAAGCGGTGGCAGAACGGTTGCAACGTTATCAGATCCAAAACGTGGTACTCGACACCGTTATGCTGGCAAAAAGCGGCGACCCGCTGCTTTCACCTTCGGCGGTTGCTACGCTGCGCAGTCGATTATTGCCACAGGTTTCATTAATAACGCCAAACTTGCCCGAAGCAGCCGCCTTGCTCGACGCGCCACACGCGCGCACCGAACAGGAAATGCTGGAACAAGGGCGATCGCTGTTGGCGATGGGCTGTGGCGCAGTGCTAATGAAAGGTGGTCATCTGGATGATGAGCAAAGCCCGGACTGGCTGTTTACCCGCGAGGGTGAACAACGGTTTACCGCACCGCGCATTATGACCAAAAACACCCACGGCACTGGTTGTACACTCTCTGCGGCGTTGGCTGCACTACGCCCGCGCCATACAAACTGGGCTGACACCGTACAGGAGGCAAAAAGCTGGCTTTCATCGGCGTTAGCCCAGGCCGACACGCTGGAAGTTGGTCACGGTATTGGTCCGGTTCACCACTTCCACGCCTGGTGGTGAGCACCGTACTATAGCTGCTTTGGTTATTGTCAGCCTTTGGCACTGACATTCAGGGATGAAACCAATGCAGCTAAGAATTACCAGTCGAAAAAAACTCACCGCTCTATTATGCGCTCTTGGGCTAATTTCCATCGTTGCAATTTATCCGCGTCAGACGGTGAATTTTTTCTATTCGACAGCAGTTCAGATTACAGACTACATCCACTTCTACGGTTATCGCCCGGTTAAATCTTTCGCTATTCGCATTCCTGCCAGTTACACCATTCACGGAATAGATGTTTCGCGCTGGCAGGAGCGGATCGACTGGCAGCGGGTGGCAAAAATGCGCGACAACGGTATCCGCTTACAGTTTGCTTTTATTAAGGCGACGGAAGGCGAAAAGCTGGTGGACCCCTATTTTTCGCGTAACTGGCAACTAAGCCGCGAAAATGGCCTGCTGCGCGGGGCGTATCATTATTTCTCCCCGTCGGTAGCAGCGCCTGTTCAGGCGCGATTATTTCTGCAAACGGTGGATTTCTCACAAGGCGATTTCCCTGCCGTGCTGGACGTAGAAGAACGGGGAAAATTATCGGCAAAAGAATTACGCAAGAGGGTAAGTCAGTGGCTAAAAATGGTCGAAAAAAGTACGGGGAAAAAGCCGATTATTTACTCAGGAGCCGTTTTTTATCACACGAATCTGGCGGGCTATTTCAATGAATATCCGTGGTGGGTGGCTCACTACTATCAACGTCGTCCGGACAATGACGGCATGGCCTGGCGCTTCTGGCAGCATTCCGACCGTGGACAGGTAGATGGCATCAATGGTCCGGTGGATTTTAATGTGTTTAATGGCACGGTGGAGGAGTTACAGGCATTCGTTGATGGGATTAAAGAAACGCCTTAAATAAGAAGCAGTGATATACTCCCACCAGACTCCCCGGCAGGAAAAAGACAAATGGAACAAGCGCATACCCAGCTGATTGCCCAACTTAACGAGCGTATTTTAGCGGCGGATAACACGCCGCTTTATATTAAGTTTGCCGAAACGGTAAAAAATGCCGTGCGCAGCGGGGTGCTGGAGCATGGCAATATTTTGCCCGGTGAGCGTGATTTAAGTCAGTTAACCGGCGTTTCACGCATTACGGTGCGCAAGGCGATGCAGGCGCTGGAAGAAGAGGGTGTGGTGACGCGTTCGCGCGGTTACGGCACGCAGATCAACAACATCTTCGAATACTCGTTGAAAGAAGCGCGAGGTTTTTCTCAGCAGGTGGTATTGCGCGGGAAAAAGCCCGATACGCTATGGGTTAACAAGCGTGTCGTGAAATGTCCCGAAGAAGTCGCGCAGCAGCTGGCGGTCGAAGCGGGAAGTGATGTCTTTTTGCTTAAGCGTATTCGCTATGTCGATGAAGAAGCGGTATCGATTGAGGAATCGTGGGTTCCGGCGCATTTAATTCATGATGTTGATGCCATCGGGATTTCACTTTATGACTATTTCCGCAGCCAGCACATTTACCCACAACGTACGCGTTCCCGCGTTAGCGCCCGGATGCCGGATGCCGAGTTTCAGTCACATATTCAGTTAGATAGCAAAATACCGGTGCTGGTGATCAAGCAAGTGGCGCTTGACCAACAGCAACGGCCTATTGAGTACAGCATTAGCCACTGTCGCAGCGATCTATACGTTTTTGTGTGCGAGGAGTAGTTCCTCGCGCGTTGGCGCACAATCACCGCCCCGATGCCCGACAACCCACGACGCCACTGCATTGCCCAGTAATACGGCATCCGCCAGTGGCAGACCAGAGGCCAGCCCGGCAAGTACGCCACCGGCATGACTGTCGCCCGC
>ULWW01070808.1_pt1 | contig 13943 bp, 10 predicted proteins | sample 1960741 | NCBI WGS metagenome assembly ULWW01 (sample SAMEA4835823, study PRJEB28245) | human gut metagenome | biome: gut microbiome; material: fecal sample | place: Denmark | collected 2008
GCCGCAATGCCGGGCACGGAGACGCTGGATTTCAATAACTGCGTGTTCCGCGGCAACGGGATAAATGTCGAAAATGCGGCAGGATACACCGTCGACCTCTCGCAGATCATAACGGAGGACAATTAAAGAGAAAAGGGGAGGAGACGCCGCGGCGTTTCCTCCCCTTTTTTTGCAAAGGGTATGCTCCCAGCATATTGTTTTCCCGCACGGAAGCGTGTATGCTGATAAAGAATGTACAGACCCCGGAAATTTATAGGAAATGAGGAGAACACACATGAAGCATAAAGCACTGAGCATGCTGTTAGCGCTGGTGATGGTGGTGAGCCTATTACCTATCGCCGCGGTAGCGGGGAATGCAGGAGTGAGCACAACCGCAGAGGTTTACGAGGGAAATCTTGAAATGCGGTATGATGGTTCGATTGGCAATGGAAAGTCAATGCCTGTCGGTGAACATAAGATAGAACTGCGCCTTTGGCGTAATGATACCGATGGTGCGCGCTGGCTGGAAGAAGCGGATAAAGATAATTTGCAGGTTGATGGCACTGTGGTCAAAAGCATTGCTTATTCACCAGAAAAAAATCCAGAGAATAGCGATGAAACGATTGTATTTTGGAAAATTGTAATTGCCGGAAGTGTCGGCGACTCTGGGTATATCCAGTATGGAACTGATACGACAAATCGGGTCACTGTCACTGTGGTTGACGATTCTTCTCAGGGAAGCGATGATATGCAGCCCGGTACGTTCGTAGTGCAGTACGATGGAGAGAATTACGCTGCTGGCAGTACTCTTGCGCTTCCTGTCGGTCCTGATAATGTGGTTGCACTGATGGTTCGAACCGAAAATGGATGGAATCTTATTGACAGCAATTCTTCGATTAAATTTGAAGACGGAGTAATTGCAAACATTGTTCCAGTGGAAAAAGATGATGAAGATTCCGACCAGCTGTGGCGTATTATTATCAAAGAAAGTGCCGAAGAAGGGGCGAGCAGTTGGATCCAGTACGGCGAGGATGAGAACAACCGTGTGAACATCAAAGTACGGCCTGCTCCGCAGCCGTCTGGACAGCTGGAAGTGAACTATGACGGTTCATATGTGAGAAGCCTTACCTTTGGCGCGGGTACTTATGATGTTGAGCTGCGTCTCCGGGATGAGAGCAACAATAGCGACTGGCGGCTTGGCGAAAAGTACGAAAATCGGCTGAGCGTGGATGGGACGACCGTACAAAGCATTGAACAGGACCGATTCGAAGACGATGAAGGCCATGATGTTTTCATGTGGAAAATTACGGTCTCTGCACCGGAAAACGGCAGTGCGAGCGGCTGGATCAAGTACGGTGACGGTGAGAATGCAAGTCAGGTAGATATCAAGGTGCTTGCTGCTCACGGTAGAGAAGTGGATAACGGTGACATGGTTACCGCATGGTTCGATGATGACTGGAATTTTATCGTGGAGCTGGACGGAAAGACCTATCAGGGCAATGTCGCAAAGTTCAACTGGCCGGAGGGATCGAGCGACGAATATTATCTTGCCGCGTGCGAATGGAGAGATAAGCTGCTCGATATCTCCCCTAAAGGCTTTGGAAGCCGCGGATTTATGCATGGCTCGAACGACCATATGTACATTTCTGCAAGGGTGTTCCAGCGCGTGGCGGGTGAATCCGGCGATGATGATGTAAAGTACATCCTGAATGAAGATGTTCGTGCACAAATGGAAAAGGCCGGTTATACATTTAACATCGTGCCGCATCCTGTTGACGGAAACGTGAATTATCCGACGCGAGAAACGGTAGAGATGGTAAGCCTTTCGTCTCAGAGCGAGAATGTGCAGTTAGATTGGGAACACCTTTATTACGGTGATCCGTCAGCTGCGGGCTGGTGGGCTTATGAAGCTCAGCTTGTGAAAGGAGCTGGCAAAGATGCAGAGGTAGTTGCCCGCTGCTTCAGTTCTGAGCAGTTCCAAAGCAAGACTCTCCACTATAAAGATTTGGAATCGACCGATGTGGAAGTAATTAACGAAGAAATTGCTGAGACTTTGAAAGACTGTCCGGCAGCAACCGATTATACGATGCAGATGGTTGAATTTACACTGCCTGCCGGTGTGATCGAGGGGCTGATCGTTATTCCGGAGACAGATTGCTTTGTTAATCTCGCTGGTGCTGGGGATAACCGAGGTGTGATCTCCACGACAATCAAAGGCGGCGTCAAACTTAAGGGTGCGAGTTGCGACTTTAGCTCGATCTGCTTTATAGGAGCGGGTAAGGATAAAGAAACGTTTGAGGATGGTTCACCAAATGCCGCCGCATACGGCTATGGGGAGGGCCTTCCGCGCGGGTGTATTCTGAAAGACTATTACTGCGCCATCAGCAGTGAGGACCGCTCATCATGGGCGGCAAATCAGTCCATTTTCATCAACAACCATATTGGTATCCGGATGTCGGCGCTCGGCGGCGGCAATCTCCGAATGGAAAACAACTGGTTTGTCGGCAATGATACGGCGCTTTTGGTAGATGAGTCGATCGGAGCCGATTTGATGGAATCGAGCTGCAATCGATTTGTCAATAATGATGTTGACTTGGAGAATAATTCCGGTAAGACGATGTGGATGTCGCAGAACTTCTTCTACCATGACTATGATGAGACCAATGGTTGGACGCCTGTGCTCTGGAGCGGAGAGATTGGTAATGGTATCTTGAATTTCTATCGCGATGAGGAAGGCAGAATTTGTACATCTAATCAGGCCCTGGAGTTTAAAACCGCGAAGAACTACAACACGCTGAGCGTTGACGGTGATCCGCAATATCTCGATTTCCTGCCATGGTTTGCTGGAAGCAATAAGACGCTTGCGTACCCTCTTGCCAGAACGCAGAAGTGCAACACGTTCTTCTATCCCAACTGGAGCAATCCTTATCGCAGCAGCGATCCCTACTACCCCTCCTACGTGCAGCAGGGGGTGACCATCAGCGAAAACGAGCTGGACGGGCTGCGCTTCAGCTCCTATGACAGCGAGACTGACACGGCGGTCGGCACGTTTGAGTTCAGCGCTTCGGCCGCTGAGACGGAAAATTGAGGAGGCGGCATATGAAAAAGTTACTTTCCTTTCTCCTAGCGCTGACGCTGTCGTTGAGCCTTGCGACCTTTGCGCTGGCGGACGATAACGGCGGCAGTTCCGCGCAGTTCGACCCTGAGGTGACCGTGGAGGAAAACGGCAGTACGATGACCGTTACATTGAGCAGTAAGGGTGCAAACGATGAAATTCTGGCATCGAAACGACCCACGCTGACGGTGGCCTGCGACTACGCGCGCGCAGTCGTTACCGATCCGAACGGTGTTCGGATCGAATCCACCCTCACAGACGGAAAGATCAGCTTCACTGTCACAATGGGCGGCGAGTATACGATCACGAGGATCGGCACGTCCGTACCCTCGTCGAAGCCCGCGGATAACGGCAAGACCGACGATCCACAGCCAGATGACGGAAGTTATGTCAACCAATATCCCGACGTGCAGGCGAGTGACTGGTACAGCGGGGCCGTGCAGTTCGTCACCGAGGAAAAGCTGATGACCGGCACGGGCAAGGGCTTTGAGCCGAACGCCGCCACGACCCGCGCGATGCTCTGGACGATTTTGGCCCGCATGGACGGCGCGGACACGAACAGCACGGGTGCGTGGTATGCCGCCGCGCAGGATTGGGCGGTCAAGCATGGCGTGTCCGACGGCACGAGCCCGGACGGCAAGATCTCGCGCGAGCAGCTCGCGACGATGCTCTACCGCTACGCGCAAAGCCGCGGCTTGGTCAAGGCCGATGTGCAGGGTGATCTGAGCGCGTTTACTGACAGCGCGAGCGTCAGCCCATACGCGGTCGAGGCGATGCGCTGGGCCGCCGGGGCGGGCATCATCAACGGTATGGACGGCAAGCTGAACCCGCAGGGGGAGGCGACCCGCGCGCAGATGGCGACGATGCTGATGCGCTACGCAAAGCTCGCTGCATAAAGCGAGAACAAAATGAAAAAGGAGTTCCTCTTGAAGGTAAGAGGAACTCCTTTTTTGCAAAATTCAGATATTCAGCACGAAGTGCTCTTTATGATAGTCCAGAAGCCCTTCCTTTTTCATTTTTCCAAGCTCGAGCGACAGTCCGCTGCGCTCGACGGCGAGAAAGTCCGCTAACTGCTGGCGGGAGAACGGGATGTCGAACTCGACCGCGCCGCGCCTCTGCGCCTCGGCGGAGAGATAGGACATGAGCTTGGCGCGCGTCGTGCGCTGGGCGATGTGCGTGAGCTTTTCATTGAGCAGCAGGTTTTTTCCCGCAAGGTCACTCAGAAGGTTTCGGATGATGCGGCTGTGGTGCGCGCAGGCGGAGGGACAGACCGTCAAAAGGCGCTTGACGTTTAAAAACAGCACCGTTGTCGGCGTTTCGGTCACGACGCTCACATTGGAGACACTGTTTGGCGCGCAGGCGAAGGCCGCGGCATACGTCTGCCCCGGCGCGGTGCGGGAGAGAATGTTGCGGTTGCCCCAGATATCCTCCTGCACGACGAGCGCGCAGCCGGAGAGCACCATGCCGATCTCCTCGACCGTGTCACCGGGATGAAGGAGAAACACGTCCTTGGGGAATTGCTCGGTCTTTGCCGCAAGGCAGGTGAGCATCGCGTCAAGCTCGTCCTCCGTGACGCCGGAAAAGAGCGGCGAGGCGGCGAGAATGGGAAAAAATTCTTTCATGAAAAATCGCCTTTCGTTGAAAATTCAACCGACTTGCTGGCCGCATTCTACTATAATACGCTTGAAAACGCAAGGAGGTATTGCAATGAAACGGAGAATCATTGAGATCGATCAAAATAAATGCAACGGCTGCGGCGCCTGCGCCGCGGCGTGCCACGAGGGCGCTATCGCCATGGTAAACGGCAAGGCGCAGCTGATGCGCGACGACTACTGCGACGGCCTGGGCGACTGTCTGCCGACCTGCCCGACCGGCGCGATTTCCTTTGTCGAGCGCGAGGCCGCGGCCTACGACGAGCAGGCGGTGCTTGAAAACAAGCAGAAGAGAATGCAGAAGGAGGGGATGACACTGCACCACAGCTGTCCCGGCATGCAGCTCAAGACCTTTGCGCACAAGGCGGCATCTGAAACGGCGGCTCCTGCTGCGCAGGAGAGCCAGCTCTCCCAGTGGCCGGTGCAGATCAAGCTCGTTCCCGTGAACGCGCCGTATTTCTCCGGCGCAAAGCTGCTCATCGCGGCGGACTGCACGGCGTACGCCTACGCGGCCTTCCACGAGAAATTCATCAAGGGCCACATTACGCTCGTCGGCTGCCCGAAGCTCGACAGCGTGGATTACAGCGAAAAGCTGACCGAGATCATCGCAAAAAATGACATCAAGAGCGTGACGGTCGTGCGAATGGAGGTCCCGTGCTGCGGCGGGCTCGAGCACGCGGCGAAAACCGCGATGCAAAATAGCGGTAAATTCATCCCCTGGCAGGTCGTGACGATCTCGACGGACGGGAGAATACTGGATACGATTTGAGTCATCCTATGATCGATAAGACCACAGAATGAGGAGGATTTTTTCGGTGGACAACAAGATGTTTTGTTTTCAGTGCGAGCAGGCGGCGCATTGCACGGGCTGCACCGGCAGCGCGGGTGTGTGCGGAAAGAGCGCCGAGACGGCAAATTTGCAGGACGAGCTGACCGGCGCGCTCATCGGCCTTGCCCGCGCGACGGACGGCAGCCCCGGCGTGAACGAGGGCACATGGAAGATCATCATCGAGGCGCTTTTCACTACGCTCACGAATGTGAACTTTGACGAAGCGGCCATCCGCGATGTGACTGCACGCGTGAAGGCGGAGAAGAGCCGCCTTGTGCCGGACTGCGCGTCCTGCATGTCGCCCTGCGGGCACAACGACGACTACGACATTGCGCAGCTCTGGACGGCGGACGAGGATATCCGCAGCCTCAAGTCGCTTATCCTGTTCGGTATCCGCGGCATGGCGGCGTACGCCTACCACGCGATGGTGCTGGGCTATACGGACGGCGAGGTCAACCGCTTTTTTGCCAAGGCATTGTTTGCCATCGGCGAGGACTGGGGGATGGATGACCTGCTCCCCCTTGTGCTGGAGGTCGGCGAGAAAAACTACCGCTGCATGGCGCTGCTCGACAAGGCCAACACGGAGACCTACGGCACGCCAGAGCCGACCACCGTGCCGCTGACGGTGGAAAAGGGACCGTTCATCGTGGTTTCCGGCCACGACCTGCACGACTTGAAGCGCCTGCTCGAGCAGACGGAGGGCAAGGGCATCAACATCTATACGCACAGCGAGATGCTGCCCGCGCACGGCTACCCGGGCCTTAAAAAGTATGCCCATCTCAAGGGCAATTTCGGCACGGCGTGGCAGAACCAGCAAAAGGAATTTGCCGACATCCCTGCGCCCGTACTATTCACCACGAATTGCCTGATGCCGCCGAAAGCGAGCTATGCCGACCGTGTGTTCACTACGGCGGCGGTCTCATATCCGGAACTCAAGCATATCGGCGCGGACAAGGACTTCACGCCGGTCATTGAGAAAGCGCTGGCGCTGGGCGGCTATGCCGAGGATAAGGCATTCACCGGCATCAACGGCGGCAGCACAGTCACGACGGGCTTTGCCCGCGGCGCGGTGCTGGGTGTGGCCGACAAGGTGGTCGAGGCCGTCAAGTCCGGCCAGATCCGACACTTTTTCTTAGTCGGTGGCTGCGACGGTGCGCGCCCCGGCAGAAATTACTACACGGAATTCGTCAAGCAGACGCCGCCCGACACCATCGTGCTGACGCTGGCCTGCGGCAAGTTCCGCTTCAATGACTTAGATCTTGGCACGGTGGCGGGGCTGCCGCGCATCCTGGACATCGGCCAGTGCAACGACGCTTACAGCGCCATCCAGATCGCGCTGGCGCTCGCCGACGCCTTTGGCTGCGGTGTGAACGAGCTGCCGCTTTCGATGGTGCTCTCGTGGTACGAGCAGAAGGCGGTGTGCATCCTGCTGACGCTGCTGTATCTCGGCATCAAGGACATCCGCCTCGGTCCGACGCTGCCGGCGTTCCTCTCGCCGAACGTGCTCGACTACCTTGTCAAGAACTTTGGCATCGCGCCCATTACGACGCCAGAGGAGGACCTGAAGGCCATTCTGGGGTAAAACTGAAACGTACCGGCGGGCATTTTGCCCGCCGGTATTTTTTGCAGAGAAAGAAACGCAAAAATTAAGCGTGACTTTTGACGCGAGATCTGATAAAATAAAACAACCTTGCGCAACAGCGGGGGGAAAGAGAGAAATCACCAGGAGAGATCAATGAAAAAACAGTTTGACCTCAGCGCCGCGGCGCTGCACATTTTAGCGATGGCCTTCATGCTGCTCGACCACCTGTGGGCGACGCTTTTTCTTTCGCAGGAGTGGATGACCTGCGTGGGACGTCTCGCGTTCCCTATTTTTGCCTTCATGGCGGTGGAGGGCTACTTCCACACGCACAGTTTCAAAAAATACGCGCAGCGGATGCTGATTTTTGCGTTGCTGTCGGAAATTCCCTTTGACCTGATGTACGGCGGCACGTGGTTCTACCCTGTGCACCAGAATGTCATCTGGACGCTGCTCATCGGCCTTCTCGGCATTCGGGCGATGGAGGCCGTGCGGGAAAAGGGGAAGACATGGCTCTATCTTCTGACCTGCGTTGCGGTCACGGTGCTGGGCTTTGCGCTCGGCACGCTCGGCATGGTAGATTATTACGGCATGGGCGTTTTGACGGTGTTTGTGTTCTATTTCCTCCGCGGCAGAGAGTGGTGGAAGCTGCTCGGGCAGATCGCGGCGCTCTATTGGATCAATGTGTCGCTCATCGGAGGACAGATTTTCCCGATCGAGCTTTTCGGACTGGAGTTTGAGGTCTGCGAGCAGGGGCTTGCACTGCTCTCGCTCGTGCCCATCTGGCTCTACCGCGGGCGGCAGGGACACCACAGCAAGGCGTTTCAGTATGCCTGCTACGCGTTTTATCCGGTACATATGCTGATCCTCGGCCTTGTCCAGCTGTCTCTGTAACAGAATACGAAAAAAGCGCTGCCGAAAGGCGGCGCTTTTTCGCGCCCTTTTTTCGGAACGTTCACAATTTATTTATTGACTTTGCAAAGGAAACAACTATAATGATGACGTTCTAAAATTAGAAGATTATCATTCGATGACGAGCGAGCGCGGCGCGTGACCGAATGAGGGCGGAAAGGAACCGATATGATGCCGAAGGAACCGATGCGCGGGGCAACGCTTTTCAGCCACGCCAACAAGATGACACAGGCTTATCACATTATGTTAACTCCACTGTGCAAGGAGGCAGGACTGCCGCCGCTGGCGATGGATATTCTGCTCTTTCTCGCCAACAATCCCGAGCACAACACGGCGAAGGACATCTGCCGCATGCGCGGGCACAAATCGGGTATCGTCTCCGTGCACGTGGAAAGACTGGTGAATGACGGCCTTCTTGAGCGGCAGGAGATGCCGGGCGACCGGCGGCAGACGCGGCTTATCTGCACCGAACAGGCGCAAGCGCTCATTGAGCGCGGACGGCAGGTGCAGTGGCAGTTCGGAAGACGTCTGCTCGAGGGCATCCCGGAGGAGGATCTGGCGACGATGCGCCGCTGTCTTGAAAGAATGGATGGCAATCTGAACGGCATCTGCAAGGAAAAGCGCTGAGGGCCCAAAGAAGAAATCAGGAGAAACAACAATGCTGAAATTACTCAAAAACATGCGCCGCAAAGAGGTGCTCATGGTGCTGCTGTGCACCGTGCTTGTGGCGATGCAGGTCTACTTTGACCTGCGGCTGCCGGATTACATGACCGATCTGACGACGCTCATCAAAACGTCGGGGGCGACGGCGGATATCCTGTCCGTCGGCGTGAAAATGCTTGGCTGCACGCTCGCAAGCGCCGTGCTGGCCGTGGGCTGCGGGTATCTCGCGGCTAAGGCGGCGTCTGGCTTCAGCTTCACGGTGCGCGAAAAGCTCTTCCGCCACGTGATGGACATCGGCAGCGAGGAGATGCAGGATTTTTCCGTCGCCAGCCTCATCACGAGAACGACGAACGACATCACGCAAATTCAGATGATCGTGGCGATGGGCCTGCAGATGATGATCAAATCGCCGATCATGGCCGTGTGGGCCATCATCAAAATTCTCGGCAAGAGCTGGGAGCTCTCCGCCGTGACAGCGGCATTCGTCGTGGTTATCTGCGCGACGGTGATAACGGTAATGAGCATCTGCATCCCGCGTTTCCGCATCGTGCAGAAGCTGACCGACCAGATCAACCGCGTGGCGCGCGAAAACCTGACGGGCATCAACGTAGTGCACGCGTTCAACGCCGAGCAGTACCAGAACGACAAGTTCAACAAGCCGAGCCTTGACATGATGAACGTGCAGGTAAAGAACCAGAAGCTCTTTGCCCTCGTCCAGCCGACGATGACGCTCGGTATGAACGGCCTGGCGCTCACGATCTACTGGCTGGGCGCGGCGCTGGTCAACAACATCGCGCTGACCGATTCCGCAGCGCGCCTCACGATGTTCAGCGACGTGCTGGTGTTCAGCACGTATGCGACTTACGTGGTCATGTCCTTTATGATGCTTGTGATGATCTTCATGCTGCTGCCGCAGGCGCAGGTCTCGGCCGAGCGTATCAACGAGGTGCTCGAGCGCAAGGCGAATATCCGCGAGGGCAGCGTGAGCGAATGCAAAGAGCACGGCACAGTGGAGTTCAAAAACGTTTCGTTCCGCTATCCGCACGCTTCGGAGGATGAACTTTCGAACATCAGCTTCCGCGTGAACAGGGGCGAGACGCTTGCCGTCATCGGCGCGACGGGCAGTGGCAAGACGACACTTGTGAGCCTGATCCCGCGCTTTTACGACGCGACGGAGGGCGAGGTGCTTGTCGACGGCGTGAACGTCAGGGACTACACGTTCGACACACTCTACAACAAGCTCGGCTACGTGACGCAGAAGGCGGTGCTCTTCGCCGGCAGCATCCGCGACAATGTTTACTTTGGCGAGAGCGAAGCGCTGGCGGACGATGAGGGCCTTGCGCAGGCCGTCGAGCTTTCGCAGGCGAAGGAGTTTGTCGACAAGCTCCCCGACGGCACGCAGCACCATGTGGCGCAGATGGGCCGCAACATGTCCGGCGGCCAGAAGCAGCGCCTTTCCATCGCCCGCGCGCTGGCGAGAAAACCGGAGATCCTCGTCTTCGACGATTCGTTCTCTGCGCTTGACTACCGCACGGACGCGAAGCTGCGCGAGGGCCTGAGTAAGCAGCTGCACGATACGACGAAGATCATCGTTGCGCAGCGCATCAGCACCATCCGCCACGCGGACAAGATCATCGTGCTCGACCGCGGCGAGGCTGTGGGCATCGGCACGCACGAAGAGCTGATGCGGAATTGTGACGTTTACCGCGAGATCGCGACCTCCCAGCTCAGCGCTGCGGAGCTCGCGTAAAGGGGGCGAGAGAAAATGAAAAAGAAAAACAGCAATCCCGTCGGCGCGCTCAAGCGCACGGGCGCGTATATGAGCTCGAGCATGGGCATTATCATTTTTGCCCTCGTGCTGGCGGCGCTGAGCGCCGTGATGACGATCATCGGCCCCGACAAGATCGGCAAAATGGCGACCATCATGTCCGACGGCCTCTTCACCGGCATTGACCTCGCCGCCATTGCGAAGATCGGCGTGTTCCTTGCCATTATTTACTGCCTGAGCGCGCTGTTTGGCTTTATCCAGCACTATATCATGGCGGTCGTGACGCTGAAAATGTCCTACCGCATGAGAGGTGAGCTTTCGGAAAAGATCAACCGCGTGCCGCAGAAGTATTTCAACACCACCTCGCAGGGTGACATTTTGAGCCGCATCACAAACGATGTGTCAACGCTCCAGCAGGGACTTACCAACAGCCTGCCGACCATCATCAGCGCCGCGACGCAGTTTGCCGGCTGCCTTATTATGATGTTCGTGACCGAATGGCGCATGGCGCTCGTCGCACTGTGCATCACGCTCCTTGGCATGGCGCTGCTGGTCGGGATCATGTCGAAGTCGCAGCGTTACTTCACCGCGCGGCAGAAGAGCCTCGGCGAGCTCAACGGCTATGTCGAGGAGATGTATTCCGGCCATGAGGTCGTGCGCATCAGCCGCGCAGTCGATAAGGTCCTCGACCACTTCGACGGCCTGAACGCGGCGGTCTATGACGCAAACTGGCGCTCGCAGTTCCTCTCCGGTGTGATGCAGCCGCTCATGAACGTGATCGGCAACCTCTCGTATGTTGCCGTGTGCGTGTTCGGCTCGGTGCTGGCCATCAATGGTACGATCGAATTCGGCGTCATCGTCTCGTTCATCCTGTATGTGCGCCTCTTCACCACGCCGCTGACGCAGATCGCGCAGGGTATGACGAATTTGCAGACGGCCTCCGCCTCCGCGCACCGCATTTTCGACTTCCTCGAAAGTGAAGAGCTCGGCGACGAGAGCGGCAAGACCGAGAAGCTCGACGCCGTGCGCGGCGCGGTGACGTTCGACCACGTGCGCTTCAGCTACCCTGATTCGCCTGACAAGGTCATCATCAAGGATTTCTCCGCTGAGGTCCATCCGGGCCAGAAGGTCGCCATCGTCGGCCCCACCGGTGCGGGCAAGACCACGATGGTGAACCTCCTGATGCGATTTTTCGAGGTCAACAGCGGCCGCATCACGATCGATGGCGTGGCGACGACCGACCTGCGCCGCGAGGATGTCCACAAGCTCTTCGGTATGGTCCTGCAGGACACGTGGCTCTTTGAGGGCACGATCCGCGAGAACCTGGTCTATAACATGGAGGGTATCACGGACGAGCAGCTCGAAACGGTCTGCAAGGCCTGCGGCCTCGACAAATTTGTCCACTCGCTGCCACAGGGCTTTGACACCGTGCTTAGCGAGAGCACGACCATCTCGGCGGGACAGAAGCAGCTTTTGACCATCGCCCGCGCGATGCTCCAGAATGCGCCGATGCTGATCCTCGACGAGGCAACGTCCTCGGTCGATACGCGCACGGAACTTCTCATTCAGCGTGCGATGGACGAGCTGACGAAGGGCCGGACGAGCTTTGTCATCGCCCACCGCCTGTCGACCATCAAGAACGCCGACCTCATCCTCGTGATGCGCGACGGCGACGTCATCGAGAGCGGCACGCACGAGCAGCTGATGGAGCAAAACGGCTTCTACGCCGAGCTCTACAACAGCCAGTTCGCGCAGGCGTCGTAAAGAAAAACCAGCGCAGGTGAGCCTGCGCTGGTTTATATTTTCTGCGGAAGAAGTTAAAAGAAAGTTTATTGCTGAACCGGGAAACGGTGGTATAATAAGGAACATTCAAGGGCTGACAAAGCCCGCACCGCGAAAGGAAGCGGAAACATATGAATTGGTTTCAGGAATTGCTGTCGAATCCCTTTTTGCTCATCGGTCTCTCGTCGTGGTTCTGGGCGCAGCTCATCAAGACGATCATCCATGCCATTGTGACGAAGAGCATCGACTTTACGCGCCTGATCGGCGACGGCGGGATGCCGAGCGGCCATTCGGCCACGGTCTCGTCGCTCGCGACCGCGGCGGCGCTCGTCTACGGGCTCGGTTCGTTTGAATTCGCGATAGCGTTCATCTTCGCCATCGTCGTCTGCAAGGACGCAATGGGCGTCCGGCTCGAAACGGGGCGGCAGGCCGTTATCATCAACGACATCGTCGAGGCCTTCAACTCGCTTGCGTCGGAAAAGCTTCCGGAGGCGAAGCTCAAGGAGTTTGTCGGCCACACGCCGCTGCAAGTCATCGCCGGCATTCTGCTCGGCGTGGCGAACACATTTATCATGTACTACTGCGTACTGTGAGGGAAAGGACATGACGCTTTTTATTAACTGCTGCCCGCGCGGAGAATCGCGCACGGAAAAACTGGCCCGTGCGCTGCTTAAAGCGCTCGGCGAATACGAGGAGCTGCGCCTTTATGATGAGCCGCTGCACCCGCTGGGGCGCGCGGACATCGCAAAGCGCGACGCGCTGCTCGCGGAAAAGAAGTATGACGATGAAATGTTCCGTTACGCCCGTCAGTTCACCGCGGCGGACAGAATTGTCATCGCTGCGCCGCTGTGGGACCTGTCGTTTCCCGCGCAGCTCAAGGTGTATCTGGAGAATATCTATGTCACGGGCATCGTGACGAAGTACAGCGAGGCGGGCAAGCCCGTCGGCCTGTGCCGCGCAAGCGAGCTCTACTATGTCACGACCAGCGGCGGGCCGTTTGACGGCCGCTTTGGCTACGATTACTGGAAGACCATTGCGCAGGACTGCTTCGGCATTCCGACCGTCAAGCTCCTGGAAGCCGAAAACCTCGACATCGTGGGCGCAGACGCGGAAAAGATCGTCGACGATGCCATCAAGGCCTACGGCCCTGCGTAAAATCAAACTTGTATAGCAAAAAAGCTCCGTGCCTTGGCACGGAGCTTTTTTATCGGGAAAAATCAGTTAGCGCTGTTCTGCTCGCTTTCGGGCAGGAGGTTCGTCATGCTCTTGAGGCCGATGGCGAGCGTGGACATGTTGTGTAGCAGCGCAGAGGTTGTCGGCGGCAGGATGCCAAGCACGCCAAGCACGATGAGCGAGAAGTTGAAGCTCACGATGAAGCGGTAGTTGCGGTGGATGCGGGCCATGAGCTCCTGACTGAGAGAGCGCAGCGTGACGAGCGCGAACAGATCCTCGGACGAGATGGTGATGTCCGCGATCTCGCGCGCGATGGCGGCACCGGTCGAAATGGCGATGCCCGCGTCGGCCTCGGACAGGGCGGGGGAGTCGTTCACGCCGTCGCCGATCATGATGACCTTGCGGCCCGCGGCCTTTTCGCTGCGGACGAACGCGGCCTTGTCCTCGGGCAGCACTTCGGCGTAGACGGCGTCGACGCCGACCTCAGCGGC
>ULWW01009404.1_pt1 | contig 13877 bp, 8 predicted proteins | sample 1960741 | NCBI WGS metagenome assembly ULWW01 (sample SAMEA4835823, study PRJEB28245) | human gut metagenome | biome: gut microbiome; material: fecal sample | place: Denmark | collected 2008
ACCGGAAAGACAAGAAAGACCGGAAAAGAAATAAGAAATTTCTTATTCTTTAAGTATATAAAGCCTGGTGGAATCCCATCAGGCTTTCTTTTTGTCAATACTGCCAGAAATGGCTCTGAAAAAACAAGGCATAATGCTTGCATATTCCAAAAAGATTATGTTTTTTTGCTATGTAAAGCCTTATATTCCATAAAGAACCTCAATTAATGTCCGGTTTAAGGAGCCTACATACTATGAATCTTTTCTCACGCTTTTTCCAGGAAAACCAAGAAAAGTTTCTGGCTTTTGCTTATTCTTATCTCAGGGATAAAGCAGAAGCGGAAGACGTTGTGATGGAATCCATGATTGCCTTATGGGAAAACCGAGACCGCTGGGAAGAAAACAGTAACCTGCATGCCCTGCTGCTGACCATCATAAAGAACAAAGCCCTGCACGTACTCGAGCACAAGCAGGTGCGTCTGCGAGCGGAAGAAACCATCAGCAGCCACAACCTGCGCGAACTGGACTTACGCATCTCCACCTTGAAAGCCTGCGAACCGGACCAGATATTCAACACGGAAATACAGCATATCGTAAATAAGACCTTACAGGAAATGCCCGAGCAAAGCCGGAAGATATTCATGTTGAGCCGATACCAGAACCTGGCAAACAAGCAGATTGCCGATAGTCTGGACATATCACTTAAAACCGTAGAGGCACACATCACCAAAGTACTGCGGATTCTCCGGCTGAGACTGAAAGATTATCTTGTTAGCATACTCATAATATTAATATCCTAAAAAATGCTTCTACGGAATAGGGTTACCGTCCACTTTCCGGTTATATATACAAAAGGTAAAAAGAGCACGTTTTAGAAAAGAAATAAATTATTGACAATGAACCAAGAGCTATTATATAAATATTTCAAAGGTATTACTTCCGTTGAAGAAGAAAAGATGATACTCGACTGGATAGACGCCTCGGATGAAAACCGGAACATCTTCCTGAAAGAGCGCATGATATACGACATTTCTTTGTTCTCGGACAAGCAGGGAAACAATGAAAAGAAAACGGTGCGCATCATGCCGATGCTCCGCTGGGCGGCCCGTATAGCCGCCGTCACCATTGTCGCCATTGCCGGTTATTTCATCACCTCCGACTTTTTATATAACAAGGAGGTGCAGTTGCAAACAGTCACTGTGCCTGCCGGACAACGGGCCCAAATTACCCTCGCCGATGGAACACGCGTATGGCTGAACTCCAAGTCCACCATGAAATATGCCGCCAACTTCGGACGCAACGAACGAAATGTGGAATTGGACGGAGAGGCCTACTTTGAAGTAGCCAAAAACAAGAATATCCCATTCTATGTACATACAGAAACGAACAAGGTAAAAGTTGTAGGAACGAGTTTCAACGTCTGTGCCTACAGTGGGAGCCATGAGTTCGGAACCACATTGGTGGAAGGTATCGTCGATATCTATCCGGCCAACAGCAGCCAGATAATCACCAGGTTGCAGAAAGACGAGGTATTTCTCAATGAAAACGGAAAATGTAGAAAGGCCGTCCTTCCTTCCTATGAATATCTACGCTGGAAAGAGGGACTATACTGTTTTGACGACGCTCCATTCAGCGGTATCCTCGGTAGACTGGAGAAATACTATAATGTAAAGATAACCGTTGCCAGTCCTCAACTGCTGAACTACGGCAGCTTTACCGGCAAGTTCAGAGAGCAGGACGGCATCGAACATATACTGCGGACCATCTCGAAAGACCATCCTTTCAAGTTCCGCATCAACGAAGAAAAGGATTCAATTGTTATATATGAGTAAGAAAAAAAGATCGGAAAGTACCCCCATACTTTCCGATCCGAAACAGTCAAAAATCGACCTTAATCAATTTATTAACTTAACACAGTGACAAAGATATGAGAAAAATTTTGTTGATGAGGCTTTTTTATCTAAAAAAATTAGATTTTAAGCAATTATTGCAAACCTATGAAAATCACATTATTCCTTCTCCTGCTTGTTATATTTCAGGTGTACAGCGGGAACTGCTACTCTCAGAATGCCAGGGTCAGCATTCAAAATGCCCGGCTGAGGGTAGGGCAAGTTCTCGAGCAAATTGAATCGCAAACAGAATACTTATTTGTATATAACAAACAGAACGTCGATGTACGCCGTACCGTCGACATCAATGCAAGCAACCAAACTGTTTCCGAAGTACTTGACCAAATGTTCAAAGGGACAGACATCAAGTATGTGATGGAAGGCAAAAACATCGTTTTAACCAAAAACAGCAGGAGTGCTGAGGATAAGACAAACACTCTGCAGGAAATGGCTATTGTAAGAGGAAAGGTGACGGACTCCAAAGGCGAACCGATTATCGGTGCCAACATTCTTGAAAAAGGGACCGCCAAAGGTGTTATCACCAATACCGAAGGAGAATTTAGTATGAATATCCCTCCTTATGCCACTATTGTCGTATCCTACATCAGTTATGAACCGCAAACCATTGCCCTGAACGGTAGAAATAATCTCCACATCCGGATGGAAGAAAAGAACCTCGCCCTGGAGCAAGTAGTGGTAACCGCCATGGGTATCCAGAAGAAAATGTCCTCATTGACCTATTCTACCCAACAGATAAGCAGCAGTGAGCTGACCCGTGCCAAAGAGCCGAACATGATTAATACACTGGCAGGAAAGACGGCCGGAGTACAAATCAATAAAACCGCCAATTTAGGAGGTTCTGCCAAAGTCGTCATTCGCGGTGCACGCTCTGCATTTGCCAGCGGCAACAACCAGCCCTTGTACGTAATTGACGGTGTTCCTATGCTGAACAGCTCAACAGAATCCACCTCCACCGTAATCGGCGGTAACTACGATGGATTGAACCGTGATGCCGGTGACGGGATTTCCAACCTGAATCCGGACGACATAGAAAGCATCAACATCCTGAAAGGTTCTTCTGCCGCCGCGCTTTATGGTTCGCAGGCAGCTAATGGCGTCATTCTGATCACCACTAAAAAGGGAAAGGCCGGACTGCAGCGCGTTACATTCTCCTCCAACCTGACCGTAAGTCACGCCATCAGTACCCCCGAATTCCAAAATACATACGGCCGGAACGAAGATGGCGGTACGGCAAGCTGGGGTACAAAAGGCAATGTAACGGACTATGACAACATAGGCGAATTCTTCAGCAATGGCATCACCACTTTCAATTCGCTGGCCATCACTACCGGAAATGAAAAGGTACAAACTTATTTCTCATACGCCAACACCACGGCTAAAGGAATTGTGGACAATAACAAACTACAGAAGAATAACCTGAACCTACACGAAACGGCCAGCCTCTTCAACAACAAGCTGAAACTGGACGGCATTGCAACACTAATGACCCAAACCGTCAAGAACTCCCCTGCTACCGGCGGCTATTATCTGAATCCGCTGGTCAGCTTGTACAGTTTCCCACGTGGCATAGACATGAGCACTTACAGAGAAAACTTTGAAACGTGGAATGCCGACCGCAATATGATGACACAAAACTGGATTGAAAAGAATGGAGATGGTACCGTCAGTGAATGGGGACAGAATCCCTACTGGCTGAAAAACCGCGTGCTCAGTGGCTACAAGCGTTATCGCGCTGTGGCATCGGCCAGAGCCAATCTGCACATTACGGACTACTTCAACCTGCAGGTACGGGGTAATGTGGATTATATCAGTGATAAATTCGACAATAAGATGTATGCCACTACAGCTCCCAACATCGCCGGCAAATACGAGGACAAGGAAAACGGACGTTACATCTGGTCGGACAGCCAGGAAATCCAAGTCTACGGTGACGCAATGGTCTTGTTCAACAAGGAATTTGATGACTTTTCCCTCAATACGGCACTGGGAGCCAGCATCAACATGAGTAAAGTCAATTCACTGACGATAGACTCAAGGCTTGCTTCCCTCTACAAACCGAATGTATTTACCGTCCCCAATGTAGTGATGGACTCCAAAGCAGCCGTAAATCAGAGCATCGACAGCAAACGCACGCTCCAATCAGTATTTGCCACCATGCAGTGGGGCTGGAAAGGACTACTATACTTGGACATTACCGCACGTAACGACTGGTCATCCACATTAGCCCACACAGACAGCAAGAATACCGGATTCTTCTATCCCTCCATAGGAGCTACCTGGATTCTTAACAAAACCTGCTCCCTGCCCAAATGGATAAGTTTTGCAAAAGTGCGCGCTTCATGGGCGGAAGTCGGTAATGACCTCCCGATAGGAATCACCAATCCGGTAGACATCATCATGGTAGGCGGCAGTATCAATGTAAATACCGTAGAACAGCGCGGTGACCTAAAACCGGAAATCAGCAGCTCCATCGAATTCGGTACAGAATGGCGCTTCTTCCATCACCGCTTCGGGATAGACTTCACTTGGTATCAGACCAATACCAAGAACCAGTTGTTGAGAATGGACAATCCTACGGGCTCCACCTATAAATACCGGTATGTCAATGCCGGAAAAATACGTAACCAGGGTTTTGAGCTGACGGTAGACGCCACTCCGCTACTATACAGAAACTTTTCGTGGAAGAGTCTCATCAACATGTCCGCCAACAAGAACAAAGTAGTGACCCTGCATCCTGACTATCCGGAATTTTCCTACTACGAAGAAGGTTTCAACGCAGGCTATCAGATGCGTGTCAAAGAAGGAGGCAGCCTGGGGGATATTTATGGAAATGCTTTCCGCCGTAACGAGGATGGCAGCATCATGGTTGATGAAACCAGCAAAAGGCCTTTAGGAAATACCGGAAACAAGGATTTGCTTGGGAATGCCAATCCTGACTTCACCATGGGATGTAGCAACACACTTACCTACAAGAACCTGGAGCTCTATTTCCTGATAGATTTCCGCTTTGGCGGCGAAGTCATGTCACTGACACAGTCTGAGTTGGATGCCAACGGCGTGACCAAAGTCACCGAAGATGCCCGCACCCGGGGATATGTAGAATACCAGGGACAGAAGTTCAACGACCCGAGAGCATTCTACAGCGCAGTAGGCGGCAGAAATGCCATCTCCGAATATTATATGTACGACGCAACCTGCATCAGACTCCGTGAAGTATCACTGAGCTATTCTTTCCCGAAAACGATACTGGAAAACAGTAGATTCATAAAGGGAATCGACGTATCATTGGCAGCGCGCAACTTGTGTTTCTTAAAGAAGGAAGCACCGTTCGACCCCGATACAGTAATGTCCGTAGGCAACAACAATCAAGGAGTAGACGTGTTTGGCATGCCTACTACCCGGAATATCGGCTTTAACCTAAGATTAACCTTTTAAAATGAATACCTTATGAAAAACAAGTGCATCATATTCCTTTTCTGCCATAGCATATTGCTGCTTGCAGCTTGCACCGGCGGTTTTGAGAACGACAACGAAATCAAGGGAGGTTTCTCGGACGACAAAAAGGAAATAGATTTCCAGAACCTGACTGCTCCATTCGAACCCATACAGTCGGGCATCTACTTCAATATAGGTTCTGTAGGCTTAAATTGGGTATGGCAGATGACACAATCCCTGAACCATGACATGTTCTCCGGCTACTTCATGGACCCTATTCCTAAATTCATGAAATCCAACGCCTGCTACAACCTGAACTCAGGCTGGACCAATGCCGCATGGCAATGTACTTACGGATATGTCTACACGGAGGTGCAGAAGGCAGAAAAGAACTTTTATGGCAATGACAACTTGAAAGGCTACCTCGGCATTACCGAAATTTTGAAAGTGGAACTGATGCACCGCATTGCCGATACATACGGTCCGCTGGTCTACCATCAACTGGGTGAGACACCCCGGGTTTACGGACAGCAAGAAGCCTATACACGCTTCTTTGCAGACCTGGACGAAGGGCAGCAATTGATAAGGGAATACCTGGACGAGGGCGGTGACAACAACAAATTCAAAGAGTATGATATGCTGACCAACGGCAAGACCTTGAAGGAGTGGTTAAAGTTTGCCAACTCACTACGTTTGCGCCTTGCCATGCGCATCTCCAATGTGGATGCAACACTTGCCAAAGACCAAGCAACCAAAGCACTGAATGACAATCAAGGTGTACTGGAAGGTGCAAGGGAAACCATCGCTGTAATGGGCAAGAACTATATCAATCCTTTGTGTGCCGTTGCCGGTTGGGGTGAAGTCTACATGAATGCCTCGATGGAATCCATTGTCAACGGTTATGAGGACCCGCGTGGCAAGAAATGGTATAACACCGCCCTTCTCGAAGGTTATCAAAAACAGTTGTTAGGCATTCCCATCGGGTTACCCATGAAAGACGGTGACGCCAACATTTACAGTTCTTGCTCTTCCCTCAACACAAGTACCATCGGCGAAAAGACCGGATCCGTATTGATGAGTGCGGCAGAAGTCTGGCTGCTCAGGGCCGAAGCAGCCCTCCGCGGCTATACCAAAGAGAATCCCCGCACATGCTATGAATACGGGGTAAGTACTTCATTTACACAGTGGGACTGTGCCGGTGCTTCCGAATATCTGGAAAGCGACAAAACCCCTGCCGATTATAAAGATGTAGTCTCAGGCGGCAAGGTAGGCAAGGACATGAAAGCCTTGATTACCATCTCTCCAAAATGGGAAGAAGATGCAGACATAGAGACAAAACTCGAAAAGATTATTACCCAGAAGTGGCTGGCATGCTGGCCCGAAAGTTATGAGGCATGGGCTGAGCAACGCCGTACCGGATACCCCAAACTTTTCAAGGTCCAAAACAACACCGGAAAAGTGATTGATACGGATATCATGATCCGCCGCCTTCCGTTCTCGACGGACGCCGCCACTGCCGACCCGGCACAATACGCCACCCTCACGGAAAAACTGGGTGGCGCAGATAACGGCGCCACCCGCCTTTGGTGGGATACGGGGAAAAACTCTTTTTAGAACAGACTCCACGCAACCGTAAGCCCTGCCATCACAATGGCTACCATGCTCATCAGCTTGATTAGGATATTCAAGCTCGGACCGGATGTGTCCTTGAACGGGTCTCCTACGGTGTCACCCACGACTGTAGCCTTGTGGACTTCACTGCCTTTGCCGCCAAAGTTACCTTCTTCCACATACTTTTTGGCATTATCCCATGCACCACCGGCATTTGCCATAAAGATGGCAAGCACGAAACCACTGCTCAATCCGCCAATCAGCAGGCCGAGCACACCGGGAACACCGAAAATAAGTCCCGTAGCAATCGGAACAATGATAGCTATCAGTGACGGAACCACCATCTCGCGTTGCGCCCCTTTCGTCGAGATTGCCACACAACGCTCATAATCAGGTTCCGTCTCTCCCGTAAGGATTCCCTTGATTTCGCGGAACTGGCGGCGCACTTCGTCTACCATATGGGCCGCTGCACGCCCTACCGCATTCATCGTCAATCCACAGAAAAGAAATGCCATCATCGAGCCCAGAAACATACCGGAAAGAACTTTCGGATTCATCAGCGTCACATCGTAGTGATGCATAAAGTCGAAGAAAGTGGCATCTTGAAGAGCCACGGCATCGCCATGAGGAAGCGACAGTTCGGCAGTCCCGAGGCGGGTCAGCCCGATACGGATTTCCTCGACATAAGAGGCCAGCAAAGCCAATCCCGTCAAAGCGGCGGAACCGATGGCAAAGCCTTTGCCCGTAGCGGCTGTAGTATTGCCCAAGGAGTCAAGCGCATCGGTACGCTTACGCACCTCTTCACCCAGACCGGACATTTCCGCATTGCCACCCGCGTTGTCAGCTATCGGTCCGTAAGCATCTGTAGCAAGCGTGATGCCCAATGTAGAAAGCATACCTACTGCGGCAATGCCAATACCATAGAGCCCCAGACCCACATTAGAGAAGTCGAAGCCCGAAGCAAAGAGATAAGAAGCAATGATACCTATCACCACGGCAATCACCGGAATAGCCGTAGAAAGCATTCCCAAGCCTATACCGGAAATTATGACTGTCGCCGGACCGGTCTTTCCGCTTTCACTCAGCTTTTGGGTAGGATGGTAGGATTGGGAAGTATAGTACTCCGTAGACCGCCCGATGATGATACCTACTATCAAACCCACTATCACGGAGCAGGAAATCCACAGCCAGTTGTCCAACTTCAGCAACCACAGGATAAAGAAAGTGGCGACAACTATCAAAATAGAGCTGAGATTAGTACCGAAAGCCAGTGAGTTCAGCAAGTCCTTCATCTTCGCATTCTCTTTGGTACGCACGGAGAAGATACCGATAATGGAAAGCAATATTCCGACGGCTGCAATCAGCATCGGAGCGATTACGGCCTTGAACTGCATCAGCGTATCACCCGAGTGGATAAAAGCCGCAGCACCGAGGGCAGCCGTAGCAAGGATAGAACCGCAATAACTTTCGTACAAATCAGCCCCCATACCTGCCACGTCGCCTACATTGTCGCCTACATTATCCGCAATCGTGGCAGGATTACGCGGGTCGTCTTCGGGGATACCGGCTTCCACCTTTCCCACAAGGTCGGCACCTACATCGGCAGCTTTTGTATAGATACCGCCACCTACGCGTGCAAACAATGCCTGCGTGGAAGCGCCCATACCGAAAGTCAGCATGGTAGTGGTAATGATGCAGAGTTTATGGGTGGGAGTCATTACATCTTCCGGAATTACAGCATTCAGCAACAGATACCAGAAAGATATATCAAGCAAGCCAAGGCCAACCACTACCAGTCCCATCACCGCACCGCTACGGAAAGCCACGCGTAGTCCGGCATTCAGCGATGTGCGTGCCGCATTGGCAGTGCGAGCCGATGCGTAGGTGGCCGTCTTCATACCCAAAAAGCCGGAAAGTCCGGAAAAGAATCCTCCGGTAAGGAAAGCAATCGGCACCCAGGAGTTCTGCACTCCGAAACCGTATGCCATAATGGAGAAAAGGATAACCAGCCCCAGAAATACCCAGCCCACAATCTTGTATTGTTGGCGAAGGTAAGACATAGCACCTTTGCGCACAGCAGCGGCAATCTTAATCATCTGAGGCGTACCCTCACTCTCTTTCATCATCTGACGATGGAAATACCAGGCAAAACAAAGTGCCATAATAGAAGCGGCTGGAACCAGCCAGAATAGGATTTGGTCCATAGCATTTATTCGTATTAAAAGGTTGAACGAAAGCCTAAAAATATTGATTTGAAACGAAATAAGCAAATGAAAAAGAAAAGAAATCCAAGCAAGCATGTATTTATACTGGCGAATAAAACAACAAGCAGTACCCTTTTTTACCTATTTTTTGTATTTAATGAGAAGAATAGAGCACATATAGATATATATTACAACTTTTATAGTACCTTTGCAACAAGTAAACAAGCTAAAAACAAAGGCATTATGAAACCAATCTATTCTAACCTGACATGCAAGATGCTGGCTTTGACATTATGCAGCATTATGCTGGCATTCCTATCCATAGGATGCGAACATGACGTCTACAATCCCGATAATGGAAAAGACGATGAGAAGACTCCCAACTCTTTTGATTTTTCTACGACATCTTCCATCCAAGTAAACGTAAAGTATGATGTCCCCGAAGGCTATAAAGTACTTTTTGAAATCTATCTTGAAGACCCGTTCACGATTGACAAAGATGGCCAGATTATAAAACGCACAGACCTGGAACCGGTCATCAGACGCATGACAGACGGTAACGGTGCATATAGCGGCAAGGAAATCATCAATTCGGACCATGGGGACGAAGCATATATCTATACTTCTTATATAGGGGTCCCCACCCTCTTCAAAACAGTTATTGCAGGAGATGCCATTACTGCCGACATCAAATGGGATTCCACCGATGATAATCCGCAAACACGGGCGGAGGGATGGCAGGCACCCAAAGGATACCATGTATTAGGAACATGGAGCTCCAAAGGATATCCTCATTATTTAGACACAGACAACAAAATCACAATTCCCGGTGATGTATTGACAATCATCAATACGACCTTGAAGGAAGGAGGCACATGCCCTAAGCAATACCGACAAGCCATAGATTTTGAAATCAATGATCCGGAAGGGCGCAATGCGGAAGTATCCATCCGGATAATTGGAGGAACCAGCGGTGCAGCGAGCGCCTTTGGCTATTATTGCTATAGGGCAGACGCATCTTTAAGTGAAATTAAAAAAGCCCCCAAATGCATTGTTTTTCCAAACACTCTGATGGATAATTATTATAATAAAAAGGCTTCCGGACTACAAGGCGGTGAAAGTGTAAAGCTTCATTACATAGACCCCGACGGAGTGGACCAAGGCACCGTATTTCCCAATGGAGTAAAAATCGGATGGTTCCTATTGAATGACAGCTTCTATGGCGGAAACAATAAGCCTTTCTACTCTACTACAAAGCTGAATGGGGACGGCCGTACACATACAGCTGCATTCCGCATCGATGATTTTGTCGTATTGTCCTTTGAAGATTGGACAGACCAAGACTATAATGATATACAATTCAACGTATGGTCCAACCCCATTGAAGCCATCATCAATCCGGATATTCCTGATATCAAACCTGACGGTGGCAACGAGGATAAGAAATACAGTCTGGAATACAAAGGAATCATCGCTTTCGAAGATAATTGGCCCAGAAAGGGTGACTATGACTTGAATGATGTTATTGTAAAATACCAGTCCGTATTGAACTTCAATGATGCCAATCAGGTCCTTTCTACAGAAGACACCTATGAGTTGCTTTGGTCCGGTGCCACTTTCAAAAATGGTTTCGCTTACCAACTGAATACAGAACGCAGCAATATGTCAACTGAAATATTGGAAGCCCCCACAACTTTCAACGGACAAGGACTGGATACAGACCTTTCCAAAGCTACCGTCAATGTATTTCTAAGTGCGCTCGATGTAACAGAGAGAAATACAAAAACCGCTACATATAAGATAAAGAACACCTTCAAGACTCCACTATCACACGAAACGCTTGGAATTCCCCCTTATAATCCATTCATCATGGTACATGACGAATTGAAAGAATCACGCATCGAAGTGCATTTGGTCAACTATCCTCCTACTGAAAAGGCAGACATGGCTCTATTCCATACCGAAGAGGATTTGTCCTCTGTACCGACAAGCTATTATGTAGCCAATGGCAACTATCCTTTTGCCATTCATCTAAGTGGAGCCACAAACTTCAATACTCCTGAAACCCACCCGATAGACAAGAGCTTTGAACATTTTATGGATTGGGTCAATTCCAATGGAACAGATTATAAGGATTGGTACAAATAACCGATAAAAGATACTCCTTATAAAGAAAATGGCAACCATTCACAGGGTTGCCATTTCTTATATCTTCCTATGTTGTAATATAATAGAGCGAACTTATTCCACCGTTACAGCCGTACCGCATGCCGTAACCATCAACATGCTGCCACTGCCTCCTACCGTTTCATAGTCCAAGTCTACACCAATCACGGCATTGGCACCCATAGCACGGGCATGTTCTTGCATCTCGCGCAAGGCTATATCTTTAGCTTCGCGCAGCACTTCTTCATAAGAGCCACTTCGCCCACCCACCACGTCGCGGATGCTGGCAAAGAAATCGCGGAATACATTGGCACCGATAATCGTTTCACCGGAAACGATGCCATAATAGCGGGTGATACGTCCACCCTCAATAGTCGGGGTTGTTGTTACTAACATAATTCATTTTTTTAGTTGTTGACATATTAGACGCAAGGAATGAAAGAAAGGTTGCAAAGCTTTGCTTTGGTCAGAACATCCGGCTGACACGAACTATACCTGCCACCAGCACATCTATCTCCTCCCGGGTATTGTAAAGCCCGAAAGATGCACGCACTGTTCCTTCGATGCCAAGACGCTGCATCAATGGTTGGGCACAGTGATGTCCCGTGCGTACGGCAATGCCAAGACGGTCGAGCAATGTACCCATATCAAAATGATGGATATCACCTACCAGAAACGATATGACACTACCCTTGTCTTCTGCCTCGCCGAAGATACGCATATCGGGAATCTCTTTCAGCCGTTGCATGGCATACTGGGTCAATTCGTGTTCATAGGCGTCAATCTTGTCCATCCCAACCAGCGAAACGTAGTCCAAAGCTTTGGCAAGTCCGGTAGTACCGATATAATCCGGCGTACCGGCTTCAAACTTGAAGGGCAATTCATTGAAGGTAGTCTTTTCAAAAGAGACATGCTGAATCATCTCTCCACCGCCCTGATAGGGAGGTATCCTATCCAGCCACTCCTCTTTACCATAAAGCACCCCTACCCCCGTAGGACCATACACCTTGTGCGCGGAGAAAACGAAGAAATCGGCATCCAGATCCTGCACATCTACCGGCATGTGGGGAATGGACTGGGCACCGTCCACAAGCACCGGAACACCCTGCTCATGGGCAAAAGCAATCATCTCCTTGACGGGATTGACCGTACCCAGCACATTGGAAACATGCGCCACACTGACAATCCTGGTACGTTCGGAGAACAACTGCCTATATTCGTCCAATAAGAGTTCGCCCTTGTCATTCATCGGAATCACCTTGATGGTAATTCCACGCTTGGCGGCAAGCAGCTGCCAGGGAACAATGTTGCTATGGTGTTCCATCACAGAAAGAATCACCTCATCCCCCTCCTGCATGAATTCCTCACCGAAGCTGGAGACAAGCAGGTTGATACTTTCCGTCGTACCACGGGTGAAGACAATCTCATTTGTGCTGCGAGCATTGATGAAACGTCTCACCGTCTCACGCGAGGCCTCGTGCAGCTCTGTAGCCTGCTGCGACAGGAAGTGCACTCCGCGATGCACATTGGCATTCACCGAATAATATTCGTCCGTAATGGCATTTACTACCTGGCGAGGTTTCTGCGTAGTCGCGCCGTTGTCCAGATAGACCAACGGCTTGCCATATACCTCACGGGAAAGGATAGGGAAATCAGCTCGAAGCCTCTCCCCCAGCCCCTCTCCCATAGGGAGGGGAGCCAAGATACTACTCTTATTTATATCGTTGTTCATAATGAATCGAAATTATAAGCTATCACTTGCAGATGGCGCATCCCTGGCATTTGTTCAGTTCCCCCCGGAAACGCTTCTCTACTAACAAGTGCAGACGGTCTTTCAAAGCATCCAAACGGATGGTGTCGATAACTTCGTTGACAAAAGCGAACATCAGCAGCAGGCGCGCCTCGCGCACCGGGATACCACGCTGCCGCATATAGAAGAGAGCGCTTTCATCGAGCTGCCCCACCGTAGCGCCGTGACTGCACTTCACGTCATCTGCATAAATCTCCAGCTGAGGCTGGGTGTACATATGTGCATCTCGGGTGGCACAAAGATTGCGGTTGGTCTGTTGCGAACTGGTGTGCTGTGCGTCAGGGCGCACTAAAACCAGACCGGCAAAGGCACCTACAGCCTGCTCGTCAAGGACATACTTATAAAGCTCATTGCTGGTACAGTTGGGCACGGCATGGTCGATTGTCGTATGATTGTCCACATGCTGATTCTTGTCTGCAATGGCCATACCGCACAGATTCAGCTCCGCATGTTCACCGGCAAGCGTCACACGGGTTGTATTCCGTGTAGTTCCGTTGTGCAAGGTCATACCATTCAGCAATACATTACTATTGGCTTCCTGCCTTACATACATATTGCTGATACGTACCGTACTGGTGTGTGTCTCTTCGAGTTCATAAAAATCGAAAATGGCATTCTCACCGGCAAAGATTTCTATCACCTGCGTTGCCAGGAAGTTCACACTGTCCATCGCATGGTCACACACCAACAAGCGGGCTTGTGCACCCTCCTCCAGAATAATCAGCACACGGCGGTTCACCATAAAATTGACGTCACCACGCA
>ULWW01011942.1_pt1 | contig 13827 bp, 9 predicted proteins | sample 1960741 | NCBI WGS metagenome assembly ULWW01 (sample SAMEA4835823, study PRJEB28245) | human gut metagenome | biome: gut microbiome; material: fecal sample | place: Denmark | collected 2008
CCGGAGAGGAATCGAATCCCGGCGGAGCCTCCAAAGTGCTGGCCGAAAACCCCTTCGAAGGCTATACGGTGCTGGCCGTCGTCGGCGAGCACGTCGAACCCGCTTTGGACGCGGGCACGCTGGGCTTCCGCGCGGGCAAGTACATGGCCTCCAACGACGAACTGCGCCTCACGCTCGAAGGCGCGGGCGGCCACGCGGCCATGCGTGCCGAACACCGCGACACGGTGAGCGCCGCCGCACAACTGATCCTGCACCTCACGGCCCTGAACACGCCCGAACGGGTCGTTTCGATCGGCAAGGTCGAAGCTGCGGGCGCTACGAACGTCATCCCGGACCGGGTCTATATGGAGGGAACGATGCGTACCTTCGACGAACGGGAACGGGCCGAAGTGAAACGCAGGATCGAAGAACTCGCCGCCGCGAACGACGCCTCGTACGGCATACGAACCCGGGTACACTTCACCCCCGGCTACCCGTGCGTGGTCAATGACCCGGAGTTGATCCGGCAGGCCGTCGCACTGGCCGAAACCGAAGGAATTCCCTTTCAAATGCTGCCCCTGCGCATGACTTCCGAAGATTTCGGCTTCTACGGCACCCGCTACCCGGCGATCTTCTACCGCCTGGGCGTCGGTCCCGGAGCCGGAAAACTGCATACATCCACCTTCAATCCCGACGAGGCGGCCATTCCGACCGGCATCCGGTTCATGGAACTCCTCGCCCGTAACTATTTCAACCGATGAATAAACTGAAAAATACGAAGAAGTCGGCCGCATTCGACCGCTCTTCGCTGATCATTAACCTGTTCCGGGAATTCCCGAACAACAAGTTCTCCCTCAAGCATCTGGCTTCGGCCTCGGGCGGCGCCACCAAGGAGGGCCGTCTTCGTACCCGTGAAATCATCACGGAACTGCTCGCCCAGGGCACTATCGAGGAGTGCGGGCAGGAAAAGTACCGTCTCAGCGGCAAGGAGCGTCCCCGCCAGGAGGGCATCGTACAGATGATCTCGACAGGAGCGATGTATATCCGCTCCGAGGAGTTCGAAAACGACGTATATGTCAGCCAGCGCAATTCGCTGAATGCTCTGGACGGCGACCGCGTGGAGTTCGTCATCACCCGCCGCTCCCACGCCGGGTCCCTCGAAGGCGAGATCACCCGCATCGTGGAGCGCAGCCGCAAGCAATACGTGGGCACGGCCGACGTGAGCGACCACGCCATCTTCGTCAAGATGGATCCCCGGCGCATGCCGATGGACGTCTATCTCTCCAAGCGGGACAACCCTAACGTACAGCACGGCGACAAAGTCGTGATCCGCATCACGGACTGGGCGCTGGGTTCCAAAAGCCCCGCCGGAGAGCTGGTCGAGGTATTGGGCCGCGCCGGAGAGAACAATACCGAGATGCACGCCATCCTGGCCGAATACGGCCTGCCCTACCATTTCGAGCAAAAGGTCGAAGATGCGGCCCAGGCCATTCCTTCGACGATCACCAAAGCCGATTACGCCGCCCGGCGCGACTTCCGCAAGATAACGACCTTCACCATCGACCCGGCGGATGCCAAGGACTTCGACGACGCCCTCTCGATCCGCAAGATCGAAGACGGCGTATGGGAGGTGGGCGTACATATCGCCGACGTGACCCACTACGTTCAACCCCGCTCGGTGATCGACACCGAAGCCGAGGAGCGCGGCACGTCGGTCTATCTGGTCGATCGCACGATCCCGATGCTGCCCGAAAAATTGAGCAACGAGCTTTGCTCGCTGCGCCCCGACGAAGAGAGCCTCTGCTTCTCGGCGGTCTTCACGCTCAACGAGGAGGCCGAGGTGCTGGACAAATGGTTCGGCCGCACGGTCATCCACTCCGACCGCCGCTTCACCTACGAGGAGGCGCAGCAGATCATCGAAACCGGCAAGGGCGACTTCGCCGAAGAGGTGCTGACGCTCAACCGTCTGGCACAGCGGATGCGCAAAACACGCTTCAAGCACGGAGCCGTGAGCTTCCAGCGCGAAGAGGCCAAGTTCAAACTCGACGCCGAAGGCAAACCCCTGAGCGTCTATTTCAAGGAGCAAAAGGAGGCCAACCAGCTCATCGAAGAGTTCATGCTGCTGGCCAACAAACAGGTCGCCGAATTCTGCGGACATCACAAAGTGAACGGCCGTGCCGTGCGGCGCACGATGGTTTACCGCGTACACGACGTTCCGAACGAGGAGAAGCTCGAAAAATTCCGGACCTTCGTTCTGCGCTTCGGCTACGTATTCAAGGCCGACAAGGGACGCGCCGTGGCCAAGGAGATGAACAAGCTGCTGGGACAGGCCAAAGGACGCATCGAGGAGAACGTCATTTCGAACCTCGCCGTACGTGCGATGTCCAAGGCTTTCTACTCGACCGATAACATCGGTCATTACGGCCTCGCTTTCCCCTACTACACGCATTTCACCTCGCCGATCCGCCGCTACCCGGACATGATGGTCCACCGGCTGCTGGCCCGCTACCTCGAAGGAGGCAAATCGGCCGACCGCGACACCTTCGAGAAACTCTGCGTACACGCCTCGGAGCGGGAAGTGATCGCTGCCGAAGCCGAACGCGCCTCGATCAAGTACAAAATGGTGGAGTTCATGCAGGATAAAATCGGCCAGTTCTTCGACGGCCATATCTCGGGCATGAGCGACTGGGGCATGTACGTCGAGCTGGACGAAACTCACATCGAAGGCATGGTTTCGCTGCGGGAAATGGAGGACGACCTCTACCAGTTCGACGAGAACCGCTACGAGGTCTATGGACGCCGCAAAGGACGGGTCTTCACCTTGGGCGATGCCGTGCGCATCCGCGTCAAGCGGGCCGATCTGCAACGCCGTCAGCTCGATTTCGAACTGGTGCACGATGCGGCGGCCGACTCCCGCGAGAACGACGTAAAGGGGCACGCAGCGATTCCGGTACGCCGCCAAAGCACGTCCCGACCGGGTAAGGGCGGCAAAACGTCCCGCAAAGGGGGCAAAAAAGGATCGAAGCGATGATCCGGGAACAGACGCAGCGAACCGCCGGAACCGGCCCCAACCGTGCGGAAGAGATATACGAAAAATGTCTGAAGCGTGATCCCCTCACGGCGGAGGAGGCGTATTGGCTTTACGAACAGGCCCCCCTGCAGGAGCTGGCTCTCACGGCTGACCGCGTGCGCCGTGCCGTAGTGCCCGACCTGGAGGTCGTGACCTGGCAGATCGACCGCAACGTGAACATCACCAACGTCTGCATTTCGGGCTGCCACTTCTGCAATTTCCACTGCAAACCCCACCAGACGGAGCGGGCTTTCATCACTACGCTGGATGAATACAAGGAGAAAATCGAGCGGATGCTCGCCCTCGGCGGCGACCAGTTGCTGCTGCAGGGCGGTCTACACCCGAAGCTGGGGATCGATTTCTACGAGGAGCTCTTCTCGACACTCAAGAGCCTCTATCCGCAGGTACGCCTGCACGCCCTCGGAGCGCCCGAAGTGGCGCACATCGCCCGCATCAGCGGCCTCACCACGCTCGACACCCTGAAACGGCTGATCGCCGCCGGATTGGACTCCCTGCCGGGTGCCGGGGCCGAGATCCTCGATCCCGGCGTGCGGAAAGCCATCTCGCCCGCCAAACCTTCGGTCGAGGAGTGGATCCAGGTGATGCACGAAGCCCACTGCCTCAACCTGCCGACCTCGGCGACGATGATGTACGGCCATGTAGAAACATCCCGTCAGCGTGTGGACCACCTGCTGCGCATCCACGACCTGCAGGCCCGCTGTCCCGAAGGACATTACGGCTTTCTGGCCTTCATCCCTTGGATTTTTCGCTCGTCGGGCACCGAATTGGAGCGGCAGGGAGTTGCAACCCGCTTTTCACCATTGGAATACATTCGCATAATCGCCGTCAGCCGACTGGTTCTGAACAACATCCGCAACATCCAGGCTTCGTGGCTCACCGTCGGCAAGGCCACCGCTCAGGTAGCGCTGCACAGCGGCGCCAACGACATGGGTTCGATCATGATCGAGGAGAACGTCGTTTCTTCGGCCGGGGCGCACAACCAGTTCGATGCCGCAGGCATCCAACAAGCGATCCGCGAGGCGGGCTTCACGCCTCGTCTGCGGGACCAGCTTTACCGAATGCGGTAACGATCCCCATGCGGCAAGCCATATCAACTGAAGAGGGGTATTTCCCTGCACGAAAAAAAGCCGGAAAATTCCGGCTTTTTTATTCGGAACGAATTTTGAACTCTACCCGACGATTATAACCAACTCCCTATGACGGCATATTTACGGCCTGCTCTTCGACAGACAAGATTCTTCTCTCGATCCGGACTTACACGACATCTCGGACTTCTATACCGGACCGTACAGCCGACTATTGTGCTGTTCCTGCTTGTACTCGCCCTAACGGGCTGCCTTTCCGAAGAGATCCCGACGGAAAAGGAAACCACGCTCGTCCGCGTCGGAGAGGAGGCCCCTCACTTCACGGTCGGAATGCTCGACGACACAGCGATCACCCTGTCCGACCTGCAAGGCAACGTGGTGTTGCTTACCTTCTTCTCCACGTGGTGCCCGACCTGCCGGAAACAAATGCAGCAGATGCAAACCCAAATCGTCGATCGCTTTGCTGACCGGAAATTTCGCTTCCTTCCAATCAATCGAGGCGAAACGCAGCAGACCGTTCAAGAATTCTGCCGCGAGCTGGGAATCGCATTCTCCGTAGGTCTGGATCCCGACATGTCAATCTACTCGCTCTACGCCACCCGATACGTTCCCCGCAACTTTATCATCAGTCCCGATGGCAAAATCCTGCTCTCCGAAACCGACTACGACGCAACAATACAACGCCTGCTGATCGAGCAAATCGAACAAGCGCTCCAAACAACAGAATAAAGCAGCATACCCAACAAAGCCGACCGCACAAAACAGCCGTCTATGACTGACACGACCGGATTCCAAAGACACCCCGGAATTCCAACGGTTTCCACCCCGTAACCGTCCGATCTGCCGGGACACAGCAACATTGCCGAACCCCGCAATTTACTCCGCCTCGAATCGAACCGTCCCCTCTCATGCCTTCTCCAAAACCCCTCCACACACACCCTCTTCCTCACAAAACACAAACAGGCGGAGCTTGCAGAAGCTCCGCCTGTTCTTTCGAAATCCGGGATTTCGATTACTTCATCAGACCGGTTACCAGGAAGGTGATCGCCACGGTCAAAATACCGTACAACTCCGGGAAAGCGGCGAGGATCAGGGTTTTGGTACCCACGTCATGACCGTTACCTACGGCAGCGATACCGTTGGCGCAAAGCTGGCCCTGACGATACGACGAGAAAAAGTTCACCAGGCCGACCAAGATACCCAAACCGAAGATAGCGGCCGCCTGCAGCATCGTAACCGAATCGGTCAGGTAATTCATGATAAGGAAGAGCGAGGCAAAGCCATAAAGACCCTGCGAAGCGGGCAGACCCGACAGGATGATGTAGTTACCGAAGGCATTCGGGTTCTTCTTCATCGCACCGACTGCGGCGTTGCCCGCGATGGTAGTGCCGTAGCAACTGCCTACGGCCGCCAGAGTAAACATGATGGCCATACCGAGATAGCCCAACGTAATAGGTTCCATAAATCGAATTTTGTTTTAGTTGTTAATATTGATTATCATTTAGTTTATTCGTTTTTCAACGGGGTGAAGACGCGCGTTGCGGCCTCGAACCCGGCGTTCTTGTAGAACTCCACGAACGTCAGACGCAGCGGATGCACCACCGACGAGAGAACGCACATGAAGAGGTTGATGCCGTGTCCCAGCAGCAGGATCAGCAACATCACGAGCTGCTTCACGACCGGAATATCGGGACTCATACCAACGGCCAACTGGTTGAAGACCATCGCCAGAATACCACCCGAAAGGCCGATGGCGAACAGACGGATGTACGACAGCAGATCGCCCACCAGCCCCGACACATTATTATAGGTATTCCAGATACCGAGTCCGAAGTTCACGAAGATATTCTTGCCCGGCGAATTGAAGAAGAACATCAGCACCAGGCCGACGCCCAGGATCACCAGATAAGCGACCGAATGGAACGTGAAGCCCACGCTTTCGGGCAACAGGAACGCAGCGGCACTATCGACCAGCACGATGATCCAGCCGATCAGCCCCAGCGCATAGCGCAGGCCGAAGCTGTGGGCCGTGACATAAGCGTTGATCATCATGGCGAAAAGCACCTGCACGGCACCCAGTCCGATCGAAAGCGGGAAGAGGATGTCCGGTGTCAGCAGGTGATCGCGCAGGCTGCCCAGCCACTCCCATTCGGAAAGCTGCAATCCGAAAAACGAGCCCGACATCAGGCCGAAGACCATGCCCGAAAATCCGCACAGCATCGTCAGCATACCGATCTCCTTCATGGCTGAACTCCCCTTCTTGCGACCCAGCATCACTGCGGCCAAACCGCCCAGCATGATGACCAGTCCGTAACCGCCCTCGGCCATACAGAAGCCGAAGAAGATCATATAGAAAGGCGCGAAGAAGCGTGTCAAATCGATCGTGCCGTATTTGGGCAGCGCATACATCGCGCCGATCACCTCGAACAGATGGGCGAAGGGACGGTTGCGCAGCTTCACCGGGGTATTGTCCTCGGGGGTCGGCGTACTCTTCAGGAAAATCAGATTGGGGTATTCGGCCAGCAGAGCATCTACCTTCGCGGAATCGGACTCCTCGGCCCACCCCTCCAGAATAACCAGCGTACCGTCGGCTTCAGGCTGCGCAGTATTCTTCACGCGAATCTCTTCCAACTTCCGCTTGAGCTCGATCCCATGCCGGCGGATCGCCTCCACCGAAAGAGCCGCACGGGAAAATTCCCGATCCAGCTCCGCGAGCTTCCTGCGAGCCTCGGCGATCTGGGCTTCGGCCTGACGACAGTCCATCGTCGGCGCCTTGACCTCCTGCGCATCGAGCACCACCTCCTCGCCCGGCCGGGTCACGACCACGAAGTAATCGAAGGTTTCACCCTCGTGCACCAGAGCGATCGTATAACGCTCCGACCACGCCTCGATATCCTTCTCGTAAGCCGCACGGCTGGTGAAGAAATAGCGCAACACCACGCCCTTGTCCGCTAACTTGCGAAGCGTATCGACCGAAAAATCGCCCCAGGGACGCAGCTCGTCGGCGGTTTTCTGCAAGCGTGCGATCTCCGAACGGAGCGCCGCTGCCTGCTGCGTAGCGGCCATGTAGCGGTCGAAAGCCTCGCCGCCGTCGGCGATGGGCTGCTCGTCCTTGACAAAGCGCTCGTCCTCCAAGAATCGTTTCAGGGTCTCGACTGCCTTGTGATGGTTGTCGATCGTAAGCAGCAGCTGACGGTCTTCGTCCGAAGGCTCCCATCCCGTAGTGGTAATATCGACCAGCCCCAGGCCGCGCAGCTTCTCGATGAAGTCGCTGCTCTGACCCGCATAGAGTACCAGGTCGTATTTCGACATTCTCGCTATCATAACATCGCGCCCTCCCCGGCTTGCTGTTGTTTGGTTTTCACGATCTTCTGGGCCGACTTGGAGAGGTTCTCCTCATCCTCCATGAAGCGTTTGATCTTGCGTATGGCATCCTCGTACCCGGGTATCTGCACCTTTTCGTAGAGGTTTACCTTCTGAGTAGTCTTGCGGCGTGCGAAATCCAGCAACTCCATCTTGCGGTTGAACACCTCGAACTCGATACCCAGGCGCGCGAGGCGCTTGAGAATATCGACTCCGTCGGCGAACCACACGGGAGCCGAGAAGAGGTCGTAATCCTTCTCCTCGAAACGGATGTCCTGCAACACCGGCGTACGCACGCCCGCGATCTTCTGCTCCGCAAGATCGACGTCGGCGATGCGCAGCAGGTCCGCATCGAACTCACCCCACAGGGAAACCATGTAGTCGTACTGCGCCGTAAGCGCGTCCAACTGCCGTCGGAAATCCTGTGCGGTGTCCTTCGCCTTCTTCACTTCGGAACGCAGGGCCGACTCCTTACTCTTGATCGTAGGGAGCGCCTTCTGCCGCATTTTCAGCTGTTTTCCGAGTTCGCCCAGCGAGGTCTTGTTATATTGGAATTTTATAGCCATTCTGTTTGAGTTGAATTGCTCTACTCGGTTTTAGGCCAGTATTTCTCCACCAGTTCGCTCTTGATAGCCACCTCTTCCTTCGAGAAGTATTTGGCGAAGAGCTCCCACGCCGTGTCGAGCATCTGCGTAATTTCGATATTGACGTCGATCGCCAGCAGTTTCTCCGAATAGTCGTAAGCGAACTTGAGCGCACGCTCGTCGTAGTCCGAAAGGTCGAAGCCGTTCTCCAGTTTGGTCTTGGCATTGGCCGCATCGGCGTAGAGACGCACGGCGGCGTTCATCACCTGCGGATGATCCTCGCGGGTCTTCTTGCCGATCACCAACTGTTTCAGACGCGACAGCGAACGGAACGGATCGACGATAACCTTACCCGTGTCCGAATCGTTGCGCAGGAACAACTGACCCTCGGTGATGTAACCCGTATTGTCGGGGATGGCGTGCGTGATGTCGCCGCCCGAAAGGGTCGTCACCGCGATAATGGTGATCGAGCCGCCGTTGGGCAACTGCACGGCCTTCTCGTAGATCTTCGCCAGGTCGGAGTAGAGCGAACCGGGCATCGAGTCCTTCGAAGGAATCTGATCCATACGGTTCGATACGATGGCCAGCGCATCGGCGTAAAGGGTCATGTCCGTCAGCAGCACCAGCACCTTTTCACCCTTATCGACGGCGAAATATTCGGCGGCGGTCAAGGCCATGTCCGGCACGAGCAGACGCTCCACCGGGGGATTCTCCGTGGTATTGACGAACGAAACGATGCGATCGAGCGCACCGGCGTTTTCGAACACCTGCTTGAAGTAGAGGAAGTCGTCGTTCGACAGACCCATGCCGCCCAGGATGATCTTGTCGGCCTTGGCACGCAGGGCCACATTGGCCATCACGGCGTTATAGGGCTGATCCGGATCGGCGAAGAAAGGAATCTTCTGGCCCGTCACGATCGTATTATTGAGGTCGATGCCGGCGATACCCGTGGCGATCAGCTCCGACGGCTGGATGCGGCGGAACGGATTCACCGTCGGACCGCCGATTTCGCGGGCTTCGCCCTCGATCTGCTCGCCGCCCTCGATAGGCTCGCCGTAGGCGTTGAAGAAACGGCCCGCCAGGTTATCCGAAACGCGCAGCTTCGGGGGTTCGCCGTGGAAAATTACCTCCGAATCGGTGGTAATACCCTCCGTGCCCGCGAAAACCTGCAAAGTCACCTGGTCGCCCATAATCTTCACCACCTGGGCCAACTTGCCGCCCACGGTGGCCAGCTCGTCATTACCCACGCCTTCGGCACGCAGCGTCACGGTCGCCTTGGTAATGTTTTCAATCTTGGTATATATCTTCTGAAATGCTCGTGTTGTCATACCGCGCCTTATTTGGATTCTTTTTCACTCACTGTTTTCTCGATCTGACGGCGGTAGTCCTCGAATTTCTCCGATTTCCACTCCGAATAGTTCATCTGACGGAAGAGGTTGATCAGGCCCTTGAAGAACGATGCGCACTCCTCGAAACCGGTGAACCCGAACTCCCGGTCGCAGATGTCGAGCACCATCTCGTACATCATCTTCTGGCGTTCGATCGGGCAGTTGGCGTCGATCTCGTCGAAGGCGTCCTGTTGCAAGATCACGAAGTCGATCAGCTCCGACTTCCAGAACCGCTCGTGGTACTCCACCGGCACACCGTCGTCACCCAGGATGTTGATCTGGTCGTTGGCCTCCTTACCGCGCTGCACGAGCGTCTTGCCCGTATAAACCTTATCCACCCAGCCCTTTTCGATGCGGGTGTCGAGGTACTCCTCAATCTCGGGATATTCGAGGTATTTCGAGTAGGACTCCAGCGGGTCGATAGCCGGGTAACGCTTCGAATCGGCGCGGCCCTGCGAAAGGGCGTAGAAACAGCGGGCTGCCTTCTTCGTCGATTCGGTCACCGGCTCCTTGAGGTTACCGCCGGCAGGCGACACCGTACCCAGGAAGGTCACCGAACCCGTCTTGCCGTTGCTCAGCTTGACCAGACCAGCCCGCGCATAGAAGTTCGAAATGATCGCCGAAAGATCGACCGGGAAGGCGTCCTGGCCCGGAAGCTCCTCCAAACGGTTGGACATCTCGCGCAGCGCCTGCGCCCAACGCGAAGTCGAGTCGGCCATAACGAGCACCTTGAGGCCCATCGAACGGTAGTACTCGCCGATGGTCATACCCGTATAAACGGACGCCTCACGCGCCGCGACGGGCATGTTCGAAGTATTGCAGATGATGATGGTACGTTCCATGAGCTTGTGGCCCGTGCGGGGATCGACCAGTTCGGGGAACTCCTTAAAGATCTCGACCACCTCGTTGGCACGCTCGCCGCAGGCCACGATGATAATTACGTCGGCATCGGCCTGCTTCGAGATCGCGTGCTGAAGCACCGTCTTACCCGCACCGAAAGGTCCGGGGATGAAGCCCGTACCGCCCTCGGCCAGCGGGTTGAAAGTGTCGATGGCCCGCACGCCCGTCTCCATGACGCGCGAGGGGCGTGGCTTCTCCCGGTAACAGCGCACGGCCTGCTTCACGGGCCACCGCTGAACCATCGTAATATCGTGATCCCGACCGTCGGCATCGGTGATGACGGCGATCGTGTCCGTAACCTTGTACTCTCCGGCGGGGACGACGCTCTTGACCGTATAGGGTCCCTCCATCGTGAAGGGTACCATGATCTTGTGCTCGACCCACTCCTCCTTGACCTGGCCCAGCCACGATGCGGCCGAAACCTTGTCGCCGGGCTTGGCCAGCGGCTTGAACTCCCACTTCTTCTCGAAGTCGATAGGGTCGGTGATCGAACCGCGTGCGATGAACAGACCGTCCATCTTCTCCAGGTCGTTCTGCAGACCGTCGTAGTTGCGCGAAAGAAGACCGGGAGCGAGCGTCGCTTCCAGCATGTGACCCTCGAATTCGACCTTTTCGCCGATCTTCAGTCCGCGGGTCGAGTCGAAAACCTGCACGTAGGCATTGTCGCCCACGACCTTGATGACCTCGGCCATCATCTTGGTATCCCCGCAGTAAACGTGACAGATTTCGTTCTGGCCGACAGGGCCGTCCGCCTTCACGATCACGATGTTCGAGATGATACCGTTTACTCGTCCTGTTGTTTTCATTATCTGTTTTATTGTTTATTGATCAAATCCTTGCCGTCCAGACTGGTCATCAGGCGGTGCAGCATTTCGCGCCCCTGCTTGTCGTCCAAACAGGTCCAGCGCGCCACGATGTTCACCTTCACCAGGTAAGCCAGCAGCGCGTTGATGTCGAAATAATCGAAAGTGGAAAGCTCCTCGGCCTGGTTCCAGCGGATCGCGTCGATCTTGCGCTCCTTCTCCACCAGGTTGGTTTCGTCGTTCACGGCAGCGATCACCGCCTCCAGATAGGGGACGTCGCCCCGCAAGCCGAAATCGGCGGCCGACGAGCGTTTGAGCTGCTGCGAAGTTTCATCCCCGCCTACGACAGACTGCTCGGCCGAACGTCCCGTGGCGCGTGCCACGACAGCAGCGGCAATGTTGCGCAAATTGCGGTCGAAGTCCGCCCACTGGCGCAGGAAGCGGCTTTTGGAGTGAGCGCATTCGTCGTAATAGGCCGAGAACAGAGCGTTCTCGAACGATCGGTCGGTGTCGATCCCGTCCTCGTTGTCGGCATCTTCATCGACGATGGCCGAATAGGAACGGACCACGGTCGCCATACGCGCCGGAAGCCGGTCGGGGTTCTTGGTCTGCTCCTCGATCTCTTCCCGCGAGAGGTTGCCCAGCGGGTTGTGCGCCGTGCGTCCCTTGCGGAAATTGACCAGGTTCTCGCAGTCGTAGTAACCGTAAAGCAGGCGCACGCAACGTGCATCGCGGGCGGAAACCCCTTCGAGAATCTCCTCGATGATCGCCCGGGCATTGAAGCCCTTGGTATCGGCATCGAGCGAATACTCCCGCAATCCGGCTACCAAACAGTAGTAATTCTTGTCGAACATGGCGCCCGGCTTAAGCGTTATACAGCATTTTATAGACCTTGTCGCGCAGGTACTCCTTCAACAAAGCGTCGAAATCCTGGTCCGAGAACGAAATGTAGTAGCCGCCGTCTTTGGCACCCACCTTGAATCCCGTCCTGACCTCCTTCGAATAACCCACTTCGACGCCTGCGGCCAGCAGCTCTTTCGCAGCAGCTTCGAACGTCGCTTCGAACGCCTTCTGTTCCGCCTCCGGCAGCAGGGCCTTCAACTGGTTCTTCGACGAATCGGCGCCGCTCCAGTTCTTGGCGACGGTAAGCAGCATCTGCTTCACGAATTCGGGATCGAGCGTCGCGGCTTTCACGGCGGGAGCCATGCTCTTGGCGATAATCATGGAGCTGATCTCGGACTTGATCTTCGAGAGGGCCTGCTTGCCCGCGAGCGAAATCTCGGTCATCGCGTTCTTCTCCACATCCTGCGCTTTGGTATTGGCATCGGCGAGGATCTTCGCGGCCTGCGCCTCGGCTTCCTTCACGATCTTGGCCGCATTGGTCTTCGCTTCGGCCACCAGACGTTCCGCCTCGGCACGGCCTTTCTCCAGTCCCTCGTCGTAGAGCTTCTGGGTTAACTGTTGAAGTTTGTTTTCCATAGAATTTATGTTTATTATATTTGAATTTCTTATTCGTCACTCCATGACCTCGCGTCACGGATTCCGGGATGCAGCCCGGCCTCACACCGATCCTGCCGACCGAAACGCACGGCATACAGCACCGCTTTCCCCGCCGGCAAATCCGACCGCAGGCATACGATCCGGGATCATCGGAATCTTTCTCTTCCTCACCTCCATCCGAGACTAGATCGCAAGCGATCTCTCCCCGACTCCGACCGGAAACATCGGAACTGTTCCCGAAATCACACTCCTCCGAATTAGTTCCTACAAATATATAAAATCCATTTTAACCCACGCATATTCGGCGCATTTTTTTTCGGATCGAACCATAAAAAAATCGTTTGGGACAACCAACGTCTTCATCTTGAAAAAAGCTCCCTCCGAATGAAAATCCGAAGGGAGCAATGGCTTATTCAAAATTCATCGCCCTGATGTTCGGGACGCAGCAGATCGGTGACTACCTTTACGGGCGAAAAAGTCGTGATGGGGACTTCGACGAAGACCGTATTCCACCGGGCCATGGCACCGTTCCAAAGACCGGGCAGTTCCTGCGCGAGCAACTCGCGTCCGCCGTCCGACTTGCGGGAGATAAAACCCGTAGCGGGATCGACGAACTCCCGCAGATCGAAACGACCGCCTTTCGAGGTGCGGAAGCTGCAAACCAGATCCACCGGATTGAAATGAGTCGCCGAGCGCATCAATTTCCGCTTTTCGGGAGCGATCTGGTTCGATTCGGCGATCTGGAGCGTCTCCAACCCGTCGGCCCCGGCCACCCAGAAGGGGCCGCCGCCCGGTTCGCCTTCGTTGCGCACCATGCCGCACACCCGGATCGGGCGATTGAGCACCCGCCTCAAAAGAGGCGTACCGTAGTCCTTGGGCAGTTTCACGCAGAGTTCATTCTCGATGAACGCGGCGATGGGCTCCAACTCGGCACCCGGCACTTCGAGGGCCATGAGGTATTCAAAAATCCGCTCCTGCAATGCGAGCAACACTCCGGCCAGCGCTTTTTTATAAAGCACCGTATCGCCCCGCCGGGCATCAGTAGTAACATTGTCGATATTTTTAACGAAGACTATGTCGGCATCGATCTTTCCGAGGTTCCCGATCAGCGCCCCGTGTCCCGCAGGACGGAAG
>ULWW01005675.1_pt1 | contig 13712 bp, 7 predicted proteins | sample 1960741 | NCBI WGS metagenome assembly ULWW01 (sample SAMEA4835823, study PRJEB28245) | human gut metagenome | biome: gut microbiome; material: fecal sample | place: Denmark | collected 2008
ACGCGGCGGTCGTCGCTGATCTGCGCAATGGTGGCTTTCACATCCTCGATGGCGCCGGTCTCGCGCAGCAGGTTCAAAATGGTGAACGCGCCGAAGACCATCAGCACGATCTTGAGGCCTTCCTTGATGCCCTTCCAGACCAGAGGGTCAAGCACCTTGACGTTTTCAGCAAACGTGAGGCCGTCAAGGTTGAAATAGGTAAAGGCAAGGATAAGCGTCCAGGCAAGGGCGACGGGCGAGACGGTTTTTGCGGATTTTTTGAAGCCCAGGATGCCGACAAGCACGACGACAATTGGGCTGAGCGCCATGAGGAAGTTTAAAAAGTCCATTGGAGGGATCTCTCTTTCTGAAAAATGTGGAATGGGGGGATCTATTTCCGCTTTTTTCGCCGGCCGAACGAGAAAAAGTGAAAAAGCTAAGAGGAAGAGGCTCCGTCGAATCGACGGAGCCTCTTTCGTGATATCAGTCTCTATCTCGTGCGGAGAATCGGGAGAGAAGTCGAAGTTGCGTCGCGATTCGGACGGGCTGTTCAGTTTTGTTTCTTACCAGTACTGCCAGAGGCAGAATAATAAAGGACGCCAGCAGAATAAGGCTGGCGTCCAGAATAATCATGCTGTTCATATCAGAACAGGAGAAAGCGGCACAGGCGGCCTGTGCGAAGTGAGATGCAGCTGCATTGGCAAAGAACTGAGTCATCAGACGTTTCTCCTTTCCTGAAGATGAACGCATCTTAACACACATTTTTTCGCCCTGCAAGGGGGAAAAGCGGCTGATTATGCAAGATTGGACGAGTACACAAAAAACGGAAATACCCACTTTTCGACATTGTTAAAAAGACATAATGAATCCTAATGGTTCCTTCATGTCATGGAAAGAAGCACTGCATAGGGACTTCCCGTGCGGCCATAGGATGGAGAAAAAGAGGAGGCGTTTTTATGCTGTCGATTGCACTTTATTTGCTTACGCACGCCATGCTGCTCTCGCTCCACCTGTCGGGCGGCTCGTTCCCGCGCCCGCTCTCGGCACAGGAGGAAAAGAAATACGTCGAGCGCATGCTTGCGGGCGACATTGAGGCGCGCAACGTGCTCGTTGAGCACAATCTGCGCCTCGTGGCGCACATCGCCAAAAAATACTATACCCAGTCCGATGAGCAGGATGATCTCATCTCCATCGGCACCATCGGTCTCATCAAGGGCGTTTCGAGCTACCGCCCGGAAAAGGGTACAAGGCTCGCAACCTACGCTGCCAAATGCGTGGAGAATGAAATTTTGATGTACTTTCGCAGCCGGAAGAAGTTACAGGGCGAGGTGTCGCTCAACGATTCGCTCGATTCCGACGCCGACGGCGAGTCGCTCTACCTCATGGACGTCGTTGGCGTTGAGGACACGATGTACTTGGACATTCAGGACCGCGACGACTGCCTGCGCGTGCGAAAGCTCGTGCATGAGTGCCTGACCGAGCGGGAGGAAGAGGTCATCACTTCGCGCTACGGCCTCGGCGGCCGGATGCCCCGCACACAGCGCGAGGTCGCCAAAAAGCTCGGCATCTCGAGGAGCTATGTATCCCGCATCGAAAAGCGCGCGCTGCAAAAGCTGGAGGAAGCCCTCGGTGAACGGGAATAAAAACGCGGGGCGCAGATGTCTGCGCTCCGCGCCCGCTCAGGGGATGAGCGGAAGAGAGAAAGAGAAGAATATCATCAGAGAATCGTGCCGCCACCGAGCACGGTGTCGCCAGCGTAGAGCACGACGGCCTGCCCCGGCGTGATAGCGCGCTGCGGCTCGTCGAAGACGAGATGCACGTGCCCGTCAGAAAGCACCGTGACCGTCGCCGCCTGCTCGCGCTGGTGGTAGCGCACGCGCGCGGTCGCGCGCAGCTCGCGCGGCGGGACGTCGTAGGCGATCCAGTTGAAGTCATTTGCCGTCAGCTCACGAGAAAAAAGCGCGTCGTTGCCGCTCAGCACCACGCGGTTTTCCTGCGCATCGATGCGCTTGACATACAGCGGCGCGTCCGCCGCGATGCCGAGGCCCTTGCGCTGGCCGACGGTGTAGTGCACGATGCCCTTGTGCTGTCCGAGCACATGACCGCTTTCGTCGACAAAGTCGCCCGCAGGGCAGTCGTGCCCTGTGTAGCGCGCGATAAAGCCTGCGTAGTCGCCGTCCGGCACGAAGCAGATGTCCTGACTGTCCGGCTTGTCGGCGTTGTAGAAGCCCTGTTCCTCCGCGATGCGGCGCGTCTCGCTCTTGTGCATCGCGCCGAGCGGCAAGCGCGTGTGCGCCAGCTGATCCTGCGTGAGCGAGTAGAGCACGTAGCTCTGGTCCTTGCTCTCATCGAGCGATTTTTTGAGCAGCCACCGCCCGTTTTCCTGCTCGATGCGCGCATAGTGGCCGGTCACAATGGCGTCGCAGCCTAAAATGCGGGAGCGCTCGTAGAACCGCTCAAACTTCAGGTAGCGGTTGCAGTCGATGCAGGGGTTTGGCGTCGCGCCGCGCTCATAGGACGAGATGAAGCGGTCGATGACCTGCCCCTTGAAGTCGTCTGAAAAGTTGAAGACATAATAGGGGATGCCGAGGCGCAGCGCGACGAGACGCGCGTCCTCGACGTCTTCAAGCGAGCAGCAGGTCTTCGTGCGGCTGATGCCGATGTCCTCGTTGTGAAAGAGCTTCATCGTCGCGCCGATGCACTCGCAGCCCTGCGCCTTCATCAAAAATGCGGCGACGCTCGAGTCCACACCACCGCTCATCGCAATGAGTACCTTATCCATATTTCCTCACATCATGCGGCACGTTTCCGCGCAGAGATTTTCTATGACGGAAGCGATGCCGCATTTATCATTTTGCCTTATTTTGCCGTGCTTTTATAGAGCGAACTGCTTTTTGCCGCTGACGAGGTCCTTCCACAGCGGTGACATACCGCGCAGGTATTCTACGACCTCGGGCACGGCTTCGAGGATGCGGTCGATTTCCTCGTCGGTGTTCCACTCGCACAGGCTCAGGCGCAGCGAGCCGTGCGCCACGTCATGCGGGCGGCCGATGGCCAGCAGCACGTGGCTTGGGTCGAGCGAGCCGGATGTGCACGCGCTGCCGGACGACGCGCAGATGCCCTTTGCGTCGAGCAGAAGCAGCAGGCTCTCGCCCTCGACGCCCTCGAAGCAGAAGCTCACGTTGCCGGGGAGGCGATTCACGGGATCGCCGTTGAGCGCGCTGTGCGGGATCTTGGACAGGCCGTCGATCAGGCGGTCGCGCAGGGCGCTGACCCTTTTTGCATTCTCGTCGATGTGCGCGCAGGCGTCTTCGAGCGCCGCAGCCATGCCCATGATGGCGGGAATATTCTCCGTGCCGGCGCGCTTGCCGCGCTCCTGCGCGCCGCCCTCGATGAGGCTTGTCAGGGCGATGCCCTGGCGGGCATACAGCACGCCGGTGCCCTTCGGCCCGTGGAACTTGTGCGCGGAGAGCGACAGCAGGTCGATGTCCTGCGCCTTGACATCGATGGGCAGGTGTCCTGCTGCCTGCACGGCATCGGTGTGGAACAGCACACCCGCCACGCGGCAGACTGCGCCGATCGCGCTGATCGGCAGGATGGAGCCGATCTCGTTGTTGGCGTACATGACGGAAACCAGGCACGTATCCTCGCGGATGGCGTCTTTCACCTGCTGCGCCGTCACGGTGCCGATGGGGCCGACGGGGAGAAGCTCGACCTCGAAGCCCTCTTTTTCAAGCTTTTTCAGCGTGTGCAGCACGGCGTGGTGCTCGAATGCGGTCGAAATGATGTGCTTTTTGCCCTTGCGTTCGCCGAGACGCGCGGCGGAGAGGATGGCCTGATTGTCGGCCTCGCTGCCGCCGGAGGTGAAGTAAATTTCGCGCGGGGAAGCGTTCAGGCATTTTGCGATGCGGTCGCGCGCGCTGAGCAGCGCCCCGGCCGCCTGCTGGCCGACGGAATGCAGGCTTGAGGGGTTGCCATAGATCGTCTCCAGATAGGGAAGCATGGCGTCGATCGCGGCGCGACTCATCTGGGTCGTCGCGGCGTTGTCCGCGTAAATAGTGGTCATTGAGATAAATCCTATCTTATAAGTATGTTGATATGATACACAGGAACGCCCACTTTGTCAATGGATTTTGAGATCGCGAGGGGAGTGCAAAAAAGGAAGAACCGCTCGCAAGAGCGGTTCTTCCTTTTACAATAGGGGGTGGAGGATTTTTGACTTACTTTTCCAGCTGCGTCCAGTCGCGGGTCTCGCGCAGCTCGGTCCACTTTTCATACTGGGAGTTCGTCTTGAACTCGTAGTAGTGGCTGTTCGTCGCTTCCTGAACGGCGAGGTAATACCAGGCGTTCGGGTTCGCGTTGTCCGTCCAGACCGTCATGTTCGGGAGAAGATCGTCCTCGGTCTCGGGCTGGCGGTTGAGGACGCGGTTGACGAGCGTCATGGTCTCGGCACGGGTGATGTCGCGCTGGGGACCAAACGTGCCGTCGGGATAGCCGGTGATCCAGCCGTTGTTGTAGGCGATGCTGATCTCGTCCTTGGCCCAGTGGGTCGCGATATCGCTGAACTTCGCGGTCGTCTTGTCGCCGTTCGAGTCGAAGCGGGCGGCGATGGCGGCGAACTCAGCGCGGGTGATGGCGGCGTTCGGGCGGAACGTGCCATCGGGATAGCCCGTGATGATGCCCATGGAGCTGAGGGTCGAGACCGCGGTGTTGTACCAGTCGGCGCGCGTCACGTCGGAATAGCGGTTGGTCTTGGTCAGGTTCTCGTCGCGGACGTCGTCGGTCAGCAGGCGGAAGAAGATGGTCGCGACCTCGGCGCGGGTGATGTTGTTCTGCGGGCGGACCTCGCCGTTGCCGTAACCGACGATATAGGCGAAGTGATCCGTCGTGTTCAGACCGAGCGCATCATCGTCTTCGATCTCCACGGTGGGTTTGGGACGGGGATGATGCGGACGGCGATAGGTGTACTCGTTGGTAAACTCAACCTTCGTTGCATTCTCCATCGGAACAAATTCACCATTACCTTCCGCACGGAATGCAAAATTACTTGCGCTGTAAGTGCCGTTTTCGCCCACAGTCAGGATAAAGGAATACGTCGTATCGTCGTAAACGATATTATTGCTCCCGTCGTCGTGCTCGTGCACTTCAACGCAGTACGTGCCTTCGGTCAGGGAAATTTCCTCAAACTTAAACGGATTCGAGTAACCAGTCTTCAGTTTGACAGAACCTTCATATTTAACCAGACCATCGTCCAGAGTTAAGCTATTGCTGACCTCAATGACAGGCTGCTGCTCAGACGCAGGGGTCTCAGAGGAGGGGGCGGACTGCTCAGGTTCGCCAGACTGCTCAGGCGCAGGGGTCTCAGAGGAGGGGGCGGACTGCTCAGGTTCGCCGGACTGCTCAGGCGCAGGGGTCTCAGAGGGGGTGCCGGGCTGCTCAAGATCAGCGGGCTGCTCAGGCGCATAGACGAAGAAAGGCGTCACCGTTGCGTAGGCATAGAAGGTCTCTTCGGTGCTTGCGCCGTATCTGCTCTCAAAGTTCTTGTAGATGAATTCGCCGAGCTGGATCATGCCAGGAGTCGGAGGCTCAGTCTCCTTGGCATCAAAAGTGAGCGTGAAGGTAGTATTCTGCGTAATCACGGTATCAGGGCTCGGGTCACCAGAGATTTCGGCATTATTGCTCCAAGTGCCGGTTCCCTCGTGCTCGCCGTCAGGCTTGCCGGTGGGGATCTCTGTGACCGCGTTAGATAGCGGCGAACCCACGTTATTGGTCAGGGTTAACTGATAACTCTTATTCGCAGTATTCTTGGAGTCATCCCAAGTGCCGCCAACGATTGCGAACGTCACGGTGACAGTGTCAGTCTTATCGGAAACGTTCAAAGTACCTTTCTGATAAGTGACCTTATAGTTGCCCTGAAGTTCCTCGCCACTCGGAGTAATGTCGTAAGTCCCTGCGGTAGCTGTGCTTGCGTTCGAAGCTGCGGTGACGGAATATTCAATAAGGCTCTCAGGTTTTTCACCATCTACCATTCCACTTACGCGCGCGGTGTATTCCTCCGGAAGGGAATCGCCAACCTCAAGGTTGACATTGCGCGCCGTAACAGTCACGGGTCTCGGGGTAACTTCGAGGGTATAGCTGCACGTAACGTCCTTGTAGCCAGCAAGCGTGGCTTTGGCTTTTACCGTGATTTTACCGACATTCTTGATGGTCGGCACATCGGAGCTCCAAGTTATCCCATCATCGATACTATACTGAATCTCAGCACTAGAAATGTTCGTCTTCGCAGCGCTTCCGTAATCGTTGCCATCGTACGTGTAACTATTGTTTGTACCGGAGATGGTCAGTGCCGTGTCATTGGTCGTAACTTCCAGCGTACCGGGCTTGTAGGTGATGGTATAGTTTTCTGCCAGCGTGTTGTCTTTCAGCGTATGGCCCGTAATCGTATTAGAGCTGGAACCAACTTCCGTCTGGCTGCCCTCTACGTCCACGCTCGCAAGGCCTTCTTCGCCTACGAAGCTGCCATTACTGATCGTGTAGCCGTCAGCCGTCAGCGCAGTGCCGTTATACTTCTTGGAATCAGAGTTCGCCGTCAGTTCGATCGCAACGGGCGTGATCGTCAGCGTACCTTCAACCGTGGTGATGTTGTAGTTGTCAGCCTGCGTTTTGTCGTTCAGCGTATAGGTAAACGTATTGTTATTGGCCTTCGTGTCGCTGACATTCGTCGCCGTGCCGGTGACGTCATACGTCGCGCCCTCGCCCTCAACAAAACCGTCGCCGCCAACGGTGACAGTGTTATTCGTCAGAGCGATGCCGTCGTAAACCTTCTCGTCGCTGGCGGAGGTCAGCGTCACATCGCGCTTGGTGACCTCAATGGTGTACTCGACAGATTTTGTCTCATAGCCTTTCTTCTCAGCCGTGACCTTGACATCAATCTTGCCAACGTCCGTGAGAGTCGGTGCTGTAGACGTTGCAGATGTCCAGTTACCGTCCTTATCCTTGGTCTGGTAGGTCAGCGTTGCACCATCGGGATTTGTTGTCACTGTGCCGCCATGCGCACTGCCGTCATACTTGCCGGTATAGCTCGTAGCGGTAAGCGTCATCGTCTCGGGCGTGACCTTGCCTGCGGGGATGGGGAAGTCGACCGAACCGCCATCGACCGTCAGCGTGGTCTTGCCGTTCAGGGGCACGTAGCCGTCCTTATCAGCCACAGCGGTCTCGGGATCGATGGTGACGGTGTAGGTCGTTTTATAGGTGTAAACAGTCTTGCCGTTTTCTCCCATTCCTGTTGCACCAGAGAGTTCCCACTTATATGCACCGTTTTCAGAGGTAGAAGTGAAACCATCGGGGGTGCCGTTCTTAAATGTCACACCGGCAGGGAGCCTGTCGGTCACAGTACCGCTGTTCAGGCCGCTGACGATGGTGTCGGTGATCGCCGTAAAAACAGTATTCAACTCATCGGCTGTTTTTGCTGTTTTAGCGTGGTTGGCATCAGTTGCGATTTCTGTTGCAAGGTACTGGTCAACCGTAGTGTCCCAGTAAGTCCAACCATTCCGGTAAGTCCAATCATTTTTCATTTTTTCGCCCACTGCGCTGAAGCAGACAGTGTAAAGCTCAACCGACTTGCTTTTTAACGTTGTTGCACTATCCTTCGTCGTGTTGTAGGTATATTCGTCACAGTAGTTTCCCTGACCGCCTGTATACCAACCAGTATCGTAATCCCCAAAACCTTGACTTTCATAATAGTACTGATAGTATGTAGGTTCACCATCAGTCAAAGCAATCACATTTTTAGCACTGATACCTGCGACTGGAGATACTTCCATCAAATCGCTTGCCTTGCGCAAACCGGCGTCTAAATTCGTGCCACCTTCTGCGCTTGCATTAACAATCTCTTCAAATGCCTGAGCATATCCGCTTACCGTAGAAACATCAACCCAAGATGGATTGTTATCAAGAGCATCGCTAAATCTAATAACAGCAACATAGCGACTTAGGCTTTTGTCCGCCGTCGAGGACTTCAATGAACCATTTTTGTCGAAGTCCGTTGCAGCAAAGCCGCTGTATACTTTAAGAAAATCAATGGAAGCCTTCTTTGCAGCATCCATTCTGCTATTTCCATTTGCGCCACAACTGTCGTTATGCACATGACCTTCGGTTTTAGTGCAAATCAGGGCACCCTGCTTATAAAAATAATACGTGCCATCTTCGTTCACGCATGGAGAGCGATCAATATGTGAATATTGATCGCTAAACCACTTCTTTTTCCAATGGCTTTTATTATTTTCTTTTGTGCATTCTGTCTTAATTTGCTCGTAACAAGTACTGTCATGAGTGTGCGCATCCTGCATGCAATATTTCATCGATCCCGAGCAGTCGAGCACCAATGCAGTCGCGGCGGCGCCGGGCGGCGTGGTCGATGTTGTCTGTTCCAGCTCGACTTTGAGCGTGACCTCATAGGTGTTGTCGCCGACACGCTTAGCGGTCTTGCTGACGGACTTCACACCCGTAATACCGGTGATATTATTTGTGCCGGTACCATTCTCAGTTGCAGTCCACTTGCCATCCTTGTCAATCGTACCGTATTTCACGTTGCCACTCGACGCTGTCTCTTCCGCCAGTACGTTCAGCGGCAATAGCGACAGGGTCATCACGAGGACCAGGACCCAGGTGAGAAGGCGCTTGCCAACTTTCTTCTCAGACATAAAAAAATCCTCCTTCTTCTGCCTGTACGGCGCGAAGAAGGGGGGAGGTAATCTGCATTTGGCAACCGGCTGCCGTGCGGCGCGAGCGCCGTTTAGGTCCGTGGCTTTGCGACACAGGCTTTCGCCTGCTGTGCCTTTTTCTGTACAGTTGCTCTTCTGCGAGCCGCACAGATATTTGTGTTTGCCAATATTTTATGTTCACAGTATACCAGATTTGCCCAAAAACGCAAGGCGATTTTCAAAAAATATATAAGATATTAACAGAACTAATAATGTGCAGAAAAAAACGGCGGCAGGAAATACCTGCCGCCGTACTTCGACGAATTGTGATATTTTACGCCACCGCGGACACGGCGAGCGTGTCGCTCTGCTGGGAGTAGGTCAGGGGGGAGACGCAGCCGGCGAAGGTGGTCTCGTTGATGACGCGCTTGGTGACGGCATAGGTCATGTCGATCTGGTACCAGTTGCCGCTGACGTTGACCTTGTTCCAGGCGTGGTAGCTGCTGCCGGCGTAGCCCTTGGTGAGGGTGCAGGGGATGTTCTGGCTGCGGCACATGGCGGCGAAGAGGGACGCGAGGTCGTAGCAGATGCCCTTGTTGCTGTTCAGGGTGGCGGCGGTGTCGGGGATGTACTTGCTGACCTTGCCGGAGGTGATGTCGTTAGCGAGCTTGGTGTCGTAGGTGTAGTGACCGGCGATGTAGTTGTAGATCGCGGTGACCTTGTCCATATCGGTCTTAGCGTCTTTGCAGAGCGCGGCGGCCTTCTTGCACACATCGTCGCCAGAGGTGAACTGCACGTCGGTCGTGGCGATGAGGTAAGGGGCGTAGGCGTTTTCAATCTTGGCGTTGACGCGCTTGCTGGTCACGACGCGGTAGGTCGTGCCGGAGATGTTCTCGCAGAGGGAGATGGTGTAGGTGCCGTCGCCCTGCTCGAGGGAGAAGACGGCGTCCTTGCCGCTCGGGCAGTTTTTGTAAGACGTCTTTTCGTTGCCGTACTGGATGCCGACCTTCAACTTGGCATTGGAGGTGTAGTTGACGGTGACGAAACCATACTTGGCATTCGTTGTGTCAATGGTGGTGCCATTGGCAGCGCTGGCGTTCACAACCGTGAACATGGACATGACAATAAGCACTGCGAGCATAGCGCAGGCATGACGAAACAGCCGTTTCATACGGCGATCTCCTTTCGGTAACTGGCTGCCAGCCCTGTTCCCAGGGGTAAGGCCCTATAGCTTTGCGTCGCCGGTTTTCACCGGGTTTGCTATTATCGTTTGAGATGCGGTCGAAGCGGCTGCACCTACTCTTTTTTACGGCTCACACTATATACGCGTTCTTGACGTTTGTCAACAAAAATCTACACGATTTTTTGCGCTTTTTACACAAAAATCGAATTTTGTCACTATTGTCGGAGAATGCATTCAGAATTTGTTAATATTTATGGAAAAACACACTTGCCACAAAGGGGGCCTGCGTAGTATGCTCGTAAAAATCGCAAACGCGGGTCCCGGAACGGGGCGAGCGGGCGCGGGAAAAGAAAGGATACGACACATGAAAGTAAGGAAAGAGAAAACACTGGCAACGAAAATGGCCATCTCCCTCGTCGCGGGACTGACGGCCGGACTCCTGTTTTTGTTCCTCCGCGAGCATTTGAATTCCTCCGGTCAGGAAGCGGTGTGGATGACCATCAATGATCTTTTGTTCCAGGATATCACCGCTGCGGGAGCGAGCAGCGCGCTTGGCCTTTTCTATTTGGCCGGTCAGATGTTCATCCGTGCATTACAGCTCGTGATCGTGCCGATGGTTTTCACTTCCATTACGTTAGCAATAGGACAGATCTCCGATACCAGTACGCTTGGCAGAATTTCTTTCAAGTGTATCAAAGGTTTCCTGATCTGTTCTTTTTTTGCGCTCCTGCTCGCCTGCGTGTGCGGCATCGTCTTCTATAACATGGGCGTGTTCCACATTGCGGTCGACGGGCTCGAGAGCGTTTCAGGCTCGGCGGGCTCCAATCCGCTGCTCGTCGTGTTGAATGTCATCCCCTCGAACATCGCTTCCACCTTCTCGAGCAACACCGCGGTGCTCGCCGTCGTCTTCCTCGCCGTGTCCCTCGGCCTGTGCATGAAGACGCTCGGCGAGGAGAAGACCGCGACGCTGCGCAAGCTCATCCAGGAGCTCAACGACGTCGTTATCGTCTTTCTGAACTTCGTCGTCAGCAAGTTCGGCCCCGTCGCTATCTTCATGCTGCTCACGCGCACCTTCGCATCCTACGGTGTGGAGCACCTCAAGCCAGCTGTCGCCTACGTTATCCTCACGGTCGCGCTGCTGCTCATCTTCCTCATCATCGGCTATCCCGCTTTCATCGCGATCTTCGCGCATCTTGATCCTTTCAAGTTCGCCAAGAAGATCACCCGCGTCGCGGTCTTCGGCTTCTCCACCTCTTCGAGTGCGGCGACGCTCCCGCTCAACGTCAAGACCACGGTCGAGGAGCTCGGCGTGGATGAGAAGATCGCCTCCTTCGTCCTGCCGCTTGGCATGACCATCAACATGAACGGAACGGCCATCATGCAGGTCATCGCAACGCTCTTCATCGCCGGCTGCGCGGGCTACAGCATCAGCTTCACCCAGCTCGTCGTCATCGCGCTGCTCGCACTCATTGCCTCCGCCGGTACGCCCGCGGCCCCCGGCTCCGGCGCGATCATCCTTTTCACCATCCTCTCCGGCCTCGGCTATGTGAATGATGCGGCAATGCTGGCCTACAGCCTCATCCTCGCCATCAACCGCCCCATCGAGATGCTCGTCACCGCGCTCAATGTTGTCGGCGATTCCGCCACGAGCATCTATGTCGCCAAGTCCGAGGGCGTGCTGAACGAGGACGTTTACAACGCGTAAGATCATTCAAAAAAGTGGTGTCACCACTTTTTTGAGAAAGTTTCGCTTCGCTTTGTGCCTCGCGGGCTCGACACACGCTCCGCGCAGAGTGTTTTTTCTGACGCGCGTGTCGCCAGAAAAAACGATCCAGATCATTTGCCGCCTGCGGGCGGCAAGGTCTGCGATGCTTTTATAACGAAAGAGACGCGGCGAAAGCCGCGTCTCTCCTTATATTATAGGTGTTATCTGTTACACGCTGAGCCAGTCGTCGAGGACGAGCCCCTCGTTGTGCTTGGTGAGAAAGCCCACGCTCCACTCGCCGCCGAAGGCGATGAGCTTGCGGCCCTTGAAGTCCTCGAGCACGCGGGAGCCCGAGCAGAGCATCAGGTCCTTCACGTCGCACGGGCACTCGCGAATCAGGCGCAGGTGCTCGTAGGGGAGGCCGCTCATGCGCAGGTCGACGCCGTACTCGTTTTTCATACGGTACTCGAACACGTCGAACTGCAGCGTGCCGACCACGCCGACGACCACGTCCTCAAAGCCGCTGTCGGGGATTTTGAAGATCTGGATGGCGCCCTCCTGCGCGATCTGCTCCACGCCCTTGACGAACTGCTTGCGCTTCATCGTGTCCTTGGGTGAGACGAGCATGAAGTGCTCGGGCTCGAACGTCGGGATGCCGGAGAAGCGGAACTTCTTGCCGGGCATCGTGATCGTGTCGCCGATCGAGAAGATACCGGGATCAAACACGCCGATGATGTCGCCCGCGTAGGCCTCGTCGACGATCTCGCGCTCGGCGGCCATCATCGTCTGCGGCTGGGAAAGGCGCATCTTGCGGCCGGACTGGACGTGGAAATACTCGGTGTCGCGCTCGAACTTGCCCGAGCAGATGCGCATGAAGGCAAGGCGGTCGCGGTGGGCCTTGTTCATGTTGGCCTGAATCTTGAAGACGAAGGCCGAAAATTCAGGGGAGTAGACGTCCACCTCGCCCGCGTCGCTCACACGCGGCAGCGGCGGCGTGGTCATCTCTAAAAACGCGTTCAAAAACGGCTCGACGCCGAAGTTCGTCAGCGCGCTGCCGAAGAACACGGGGGAGAGCTTACCGTGGCGCACGGCGTCGAGGTCAAAATCGCGGCCCGCGCCGAGCAGCTCGACCTCTTCGGCGAGTGTGTCGCGGCGGGCCTGACCGATCAGGTCGACGAGCGCGGGATCATCGAGCTCGATTTCCGTGATGCCCGCCTTTTTGGCGTGGCCCGCGTCGGTGAAGTGCAGGATGCAGCGCTTATCGCGGTCGTACACGCCGAAGAATTCCTTGCCGCAGCCGATGGGCCAGTTGACAGGATAGGTGTCGATGCCCAGCTCGCGCTCGACCTCCTCGCAGAGCTCGAGCGGGTCGCGCGTCTCGCGGTCCATCTTATTGATAAAGGTAAAGATGGGGATGTTGCGCAGAGCGCAGACCTTGAAGAGCTTGCGCGTCTGCGGCTCGACGCCCTTTGCACCGTCGATGACCATGACGGCGCTGTCCGCGGCCATCAGCGTGCGGTAGGTGTCCTCCGAGAAGTCCTGATGTCCCGGCGTGTCGAGGATGTTGATGCAGTAGCCGCCGTGCTGGAACTGCATGACCGACGACGTGACCGAAATGCCGCGCTGCTTTTCGATTTCCATCCAGTCGGATTTTGCCGCGCGCTCGCGCTTGCCCTTGACTTCACCCGCCTGCGCGATGGCTCCGCCGTAGAGCAGGAACTTTTCCGTCAGCGTGGTTTTACCGGCGTCCGGGTGCGAAATGATCGCAAACGTCCGGCGGCGGGAGATCTCTTCCTGTAAAGTGGCCATGACTGCCTCCTGAAAAATACGATTTACCGGGCAAGTGTATCACAGCCCCCCGCATTTTGCAACAGAATCCTAAAATCTATGCTTGACAAAGCGAAAAATGTCTGGTATAGTACATCTTGTTCCGCGGGCGTAGCTCATCTGGTAGAGCGCCACCTTGCCAAGGTGGAGGTAGCGAGTTCGAGCCTCGTCGCCCGCTCCAAAAAATAAAGGCATGACGTAAGTCATGCCTTTATTTTTTGGCTCCAGCGGGCAGAGGGGCGAACAGGGCATGAGCGAAGCGAGAAAACGCCCCAGTGGGGCGTTTGTCGCCCGCTGTGCGTGTCGCGGCACGGCA